>Ga0325402_1007747_pt1 | contig 10211 bp, 4 predicted proteins | sample PopdelMetagenome_22_FD_207212 | JGI IMG/M metagenome (GOLD analysis project Ga0325402, IMG submission 207212) | Populus deltoides microbial communities from Bellville, Georgia, United States - Xylem-PdKOR-R3 | ecosystem: Host-associated > Plants > Phyllosphere > Stem > Wood/Secondary xylem... | reverse complement strand
ATCAAACCGATAATTCCATACAAATAACCCAACATTTAGCTATTCTCTTTTAATAGCCAATCAAACCGGTAATTTCATATAAATTACCCAACATCCAGCTATTCTCTTTTAATAGCCAATCTAACCGATAATTCCATACGAATTACCCAACATTCAACTATTCTCCTTTAATAGTCAATCAACCGGCAATTTCAAACGAATTACCCAACATCCCTATTTTAATACAAACAAGTTTCTTCTTCTACTTTTTCCATATCAATATGTCATAAAACAACTCATAACTAATTATGAAACTTTGAATTTTAAAAGAAAGTGATGAATCACCTAACTTGTATTCGTGATGGCCCAACTCCTCCTATTTGATAACCAGCTCTAGACACAACTCCTGAATCAATCAAATATTATTATATCCTTAGTCCATCAATATTTTTCTTACATGTCGAAATGCAAAGCACATAATTTTTTTTTTGTTCTGATAAAAATTCATACTCAAACATAACATCATCATTTCACATACAACCACATATTTAAATCAAGTTACTTCTTTTCTTGCTTTATGTTCATAATTCCTCCATTAAATAATCTTTCTATTCTTTATGCCTTCTCATCATATTATTTATTTTATCTAAACATATGTAAGAATTATATTCAAACATAATCTAAACATCTTGTCTTTATGCTTTCTTTTTAACTAGTTCAATTTTCTTTTAAATTGAATTTACTTATTTTTCTCAACCTTAATGCTATTTCTTTATTTAGTCTTTCTTACATGATTAAACATATTTTCTAAACATTAACATCAAAACTCATTCCTCCACTTTTCATTCATTTGGCCGAATGTCATCTTCCTTTTCCTCCCCCAGAATTTTCTTCATTTACTTGTTATTTCAACTTGTTTTCATTCTATTCCACTCTAAATTCATCATTTTTTCTTCCCCTCCTAATTTCTTCAAATTCCCATAAGAACCCTAAGTTCAAGAATCAAGGATTTAAGGCAAATTAAAGTAAAATTCCATGAAATTACTTCCTAACTTAATCAAGTAAGCTTAAAAACATCTAAATCAAACATTAAATCCAAATTTCTCATGCTTACCAATTGACTTTCTTCAAATTTCTCTTCTCTCCCAAGGTTAGCCAAATTCCCTCTCTCAATTCCTCCTTCCTTCACTTGATTCTTCCTTATATTAGTGTTTTATAAGTTAGACTTTGTAAGTTTACAAGATTATTCTCTCACTTTTCTTATTTTTTTCATTAGTTTTTATGTTTTTCCCTTACTTTTTTCTATTTCTCTCTCGCTTTTTCTTTTCCTTCTTTTCCCATTCTACTTTTGCCCAATCGGCAGCATATAAAAAGAAGGAAGAGTTGAATTATTTTATTTTTTAATGACAAATAACTATTTTACCCTTAATGAGTTCGTTTGCTTCTATTTGATGGTCTTTTTTTTTTGTTAGCATTACAGAGCTCTGTTCATCCTAAAATTTTAACCAAATTTTATTCAATATATTTTAAGGTCTACCGTAAAATTTCAGCTTAATTTGATAGTCGGATTAAAAATTATAACCAATAACGTAAAACTAGTCAAATTGTGATTTTTCTTCAAATTTCTGAATTTCTCCAAAAATTCTAAAATTTTAACCTAAGCTAAGGCATCATATTAGAAGGCTTCATGAAAATTTTTAGAATTTTCTTATAACTCGATCAAGAGTTACGAATTAATTTTTTTATTACATAAAACTATCAATGTATGATTTTTCGCCTGGAGGGTTTATATTAAGGATCAATTTTCTCTCTCCTTCAAATCTCCTCTTCTCATGATTTTTTCTCTCTCCCAATGATTGTCATGGTTCTTAGCTAGTTTGTGTTGATAGAGGTTTCGAGATAGAGGAAATGGGTCTATGGGTATGTAATGGCGGGTGAAATGGGATAGGTGTGCGGTTGTTGGGTTAAGAGAATGGGGACGGCGGTTGGGTGGTGTTAGAGTGAGGAGGAGGCAGTGGTCTGGGTTTGGTTCGGTGATGGGTGGACACGGTGGATAAAATGGGTGAGGCTTTGTCAAAGGGGAATCCATCTGCTGGTTTTTTTGTGTGCGGGTAAGGCTGTTGGAGTTAGGAAGATGGAGGCCAGTCGGGTAGTGTTGGTTGTGGCTGGTCTAAAAAAAGCTCAAGCTTCTAGGGTTTCTAATGAAAAAGAGTTTTTTTTTTAGTAGGGAGAGAATGTAAGAAAGATGGTTTTTTGGCTTTTCTTTATTTTTTTTTGTCTCTCCCCCTTTTTGTATGTGGTATAATCACATATTTATAGGTAAATAAATTTGTTATTTTAATTGTTTGGTCTCCGAGCAAACTTAATGACCAAGTAACTTGAAATTTTTTTTGATCCCTCAACATCTATCTTTTTATTTTTATTCTCTTTGTACATTTTGATTTTTTCTTGTATATTTTTTCTTGTATTTTGATTTCTTTTTTAAAAAGTAACTTTAACGTCGACTTAAAAAGCGCATTAACAACTATACAAGTAAAAAAAGACATTGCAAGTGACGCAAAGACGTCAAAAACATATTTGTTTGAGTTTTTGTTGTTTTTCGCTATTTTTTGATTTTTTTCAAAAAAGTTTTCAAATTATGGTTAAAAATTAGGTAGTAATAAGTGTTATCTTGTGAAATATAGAGATATTAAAACTTCAATTGTATTATCCACTCTAATGAGAGAGTTTTTTGTGAACAAAATTATCCTTATAAACCTTTAAGAGTTAGGTAAAAACTCTTGATGTTGGTGAAAGAATTTCACAAATGGAAAAAATCTTGAATGTGACATATTTTATAGTGAGAAAAATCTTGAAGAATTTATTCAAGTGCTGTAAAATGCTTGGTGTGGATTTATTAAGTGGAATTGTACTCTAAAACCTAAACAAGTTAAGAAATACAATACTCGAGTATAGTTTTGAGTTAAGGTGTAAATGTAGGCTTGCAGAAATATGTTAAAAACGAGTTTGTAAACTCTTTTTTTTTATTTTAAATATTTTAATTATATTATTAGTTATTGTAGTTTGCATTAATTGTTAAATTTAATAATATATATATATATATATATATATATATTTTTTTTTTTTTTAAGGTATCACAAATTTAGTGTTGCTCGCATCGTAACGAGGACCATTCAATCTCATGAAATATTGTAATATTTCTTCTTCTTCTTTTATGCAAGCCATTCATTGCTCATCCACGTGGACCCTTGACTTTCTTTTCCTAATGTAGAGATAATCACAATTATTAGTATTCAACAAAGCAGCCTAAAGTGCGAATGGCAATAATAGCTATATATATATATATATATATATATATATATATAATACAACATGTGTTACTACTAGTGGTATTATTAACCCAATCAATCAAGTGTATAAAATAAAGAACGTTATGATGCTTGGACATTTAAATTTATCTTTTCTCTTTTAAATGAAAGCAATAATTTATAACATATTTTTTAGACCCGGTTTGATTCAAGGTCCGGATTTCAGGTTTTGACCGAGTCGCTCGAGTTAACTTTTTTTGTTAAAAAAAATCAAAACAATATTGTTTTAGTAAAAAAAAATCAACGAGTTATAACCTAATTTTTAACTAGGTGTTATTAAATCAACCCATCAAATTACACTAAATTATTTCAATCCTGAATCAAAGTCTCGAATAGACTACCAAACCGATGAGATTTTAAAACTATGATTTAGAAGCTCCTTTCTCCTTTTTCAATAATCCAAATTAAAGAAAAGAAAAGAAATCACATGGAGAAGAATAAAAATTGAAGTAGCTGAGTGGAAAAGTAAAAGCAAATCGATGGGCAGATGCTACCCCACATCTTTAAGCCAACCCCGAGAAATTCCTCTCAAAGTTGCACGCGTTTGCATGTATAAACCTTTAAAATAATACAGCAAAGACGCCCAAAGCCATTCAAAATTTCCAAGCTTTGATTGTTTTCACATCTCTCTCTCTCTCTCTCTCCCTCTCTCCCCCCCATGTTTCAGAGTCAAAGTTGTAAAACAGCACACACACACACACACACACACACACACACACATTAGTCTCCTTTTATTAGTTTTAAGTTTTAGACATCAAAACCCACACCTTCCCTTTCTCTGTTACTACTGCTACTGCTACTGCTATTATTATTATTATTATTAGGACTATAATGGCATTTGCCTCTCTCGTTTCCCACCTCCTCCTCCTCCCTTACCAAATACAACCACCCTCCTTTAAATCCATCACTCCTATCTCGCTCTCTCACCTGATCAATAGCGACCTTGACTGAATCAGCACTCACACTCACATATCATGGGCTATTTCTCTTGCAATGCAGAGTCTGCAATTGCAACCTGCGATCCTTCCAACTGGGATTCTTATCGCAAGCGAAGAAGAAACAAGAACCAAACCAAACCAAATAAACCAATCAACATCAGAGAGTTCAGTTACACTGAACTTGTCAAAGCCACTAATACTTTCTCCGCAGAAACCTTCCTTGGAAAAGGCAGCCATGGAACCGTTTATAAAGCCTTTCTCGACCAAGGCAAGCTCATAGCCGCCGTTAAAAAGACAACCCATCAAACAAATTTCTGCAACAGCTATAACTCTAACTGCGCGACAGTTCCTCCGGCAGACAACGAGATTGAAACTCTATCCAGAGTTCAGCATCCAAGATTGGTAAACCTCCTTGGTTTCTGTGTTGATCCTACAGGCCGTAAACTACTTGTCGTCGAGTACATGCCAAACGGCTCATTATACGATCTTCTACATTCCAGTTCTCGACCTCCCGGTTGGACCAGGCGGGTTCGGTTCGCATTACAAATAGCAAAAGCGGTCCAGGCTCTCCACGCCTCTAACCCGCCGGTGATTCACAGAGACATAAAATCATCAAATGTGCTGATCGATGAATACTGGAAAGCGAGGTTAGGTGATTTTGGTCTTGCCTTAAGAGGACACGTGGAAGACGTTCATGTGAAGTGCACGCCACCGGCGGGGACGTTAGGGTATCTTGATCCAGCCTATCTTGCACCAGGGGATTTAAGCGCCAAGAGTGACGTGTTCAGTTTTGGGATTCTGTTGTTAGAGATAATTAGTGGCAGAAATGCGATTGATGTAAATTACAGTCCTCCCTCAGTGGTTGATTGGGCGGTTCCCTTAATTAAAAAAGGTGACTTGGGGGCAATATGTGATAACCGGGTGGCTTCGATGCCCGACCCGGTTGTGATCCGGAATTTGTCTGTTTTGGCTGCGAGGTGCGTGAGATCCACGGCCGAAAAGCGTCCAGGAATGGCGGAGGTGGTTGAAGGATTGAAACTTGTTAGTAGAAGAATCCGTGCGCCGCCTATTTGGAATCACCTGAGAAGGCGCGTGGGGCGCGTGGAGGAAGGGGGTGTGGTCGTTGATAGAAGTGAAGAGGAGGTCAGTGTCAACGTTCACAAGACGGTTAAAGTAGGAAGTAGGAGAAATAGTAAAGTATCGAGTGTTTCAAGGGTAGAGTATGGAAGCGAAACGATTGGTTCGGTAGGGGATAGAGTGATTAGGTCGAAATCTATTGGTTCTTTTGGTGAGATAAAGATGGGGTCTGATTATTCTTGGAGAAAACCTGGAGGGGTGGCAGTGAAAATGCCTGTGGTGAAATTAAGCAAGTCGAGGTCTATGGGGGTATTGCATGGTCCTAGGCTAGTACATTACAAGAAGAGAGGATTTTTCTTAGAATTTGGAACCGAAAGTGATTCAAGGGAATATGATGTTGGCCCTATGCGAAACTTGTTTATTGGTTTGGATGAGAAATCGGAGCAAAAGATACAAGAGAAGCCGTTGGTGTCTAAAAATTAAATGTACTCTTGTCGGACAAATCCAGAGAAATTGTCTGCTTTCAGCAGGTATACAGTCCTAGTTCTGCTTTGACTTTGGGCTGGCTGGACCAATGTCCCTCCCATCACATCCTCCTTTGTTGTGGGTTGGTGAATTTAGTCGTTACTGTATTTTATGGCAAGTCTCCCATTGTAAAAGGTTTAGATGCATGCCAAGTTGATGCTGTAGTCTGGTCTTAGCCTTGGCATTTCTATATGGCTCTGCCATTTTGATGATGGTAAGCAACCCATCAACTTACAACAGGTTATCTCTAGGAGGTGGCATCATCCTAGCGTTACTGAGTTAGAAAAGATTAGAGAGTTCTTGAACTCCAATTACAGTGTCTCACTCCCTTTCTATATCTTTCTTTTTTCACATCTATGTTGAGCTATTTACCGGTGTGTTCTTTCTTGTGGCACTTCTCAAAATTGCTTTCAGAGCTCTTTGCTTGAAACAACTCCATGTGGATTGGCATTGTGCATGAACCTATGGTGAACAGGAAGATTTACTAGAAATCTTTGTGTGATTGGGTTGTTATGTGCTCTTCAAGTGGTAAGCTAATTTCAGACCTGACCTGGTGAAGTCGAGCATATGCTTCAAGCCTTTTAACACACAGAAATTCCTATCTGTCAATTACTTCATGCCAGGGCATATCGTTGGCTTCTTTCTTTCTTTCTTTTTTTAAAGCACTGGAACAGATTTAGATAAGATTCCGATTTGGTTCCAGTAATTGACTAACAGAAGAATAAGAATTCGAAACTCTGGTGTCTAACGGGATAGTCCATCTCTTGAGAGTTACCCGAAGCTGTCGTGAATTATGATTCTGCGGTCACAGTTGCACTGTCTATCCATTATTCTAACCACGTGTTCCTCATATTAGAATGATCGGTTTCTAATTCTAGTTCTAGCTAAACTCCAAAAAAAAAAAAAAAATCAATGCAGCAAGATCTTAAGGTACTGTTTACTCCTCGGGTGCTTTCTTTGAAAATGGTCCATCTTCGAGAGACAGCCATTAATGTCTATGGGTTTACAATCTGTTCAGGTGGTTGCGTTACGAACACTGTCATTTCCGATTGGACTTGCCTAGCCAAATTAATGTGTGTTGTTGTATCAATCGAGGTAACCTTGCATTCAGGACGGTGGTGCCTAGTTAGATCTCATACCTTGTCCTCGTTTTTTCTCCTGTTGGAAAAACCAATATCCTCAGTGAGAGAAAAGATAAACCAGAATCAATCAAGGCGTTGTTAATATTATAGAATTATAAGATCTTTGGTGGATTAAGTTCTTTGCCAATTCGAAGGAAAATTCTCGAAAGAGCAGAGTGAAAAGAAGAACATACAAGGGCATTCGAACAAGGAAAAGGCAGAGAGGGCATCTGCTTGAAAATGATACTTATACTATATAAATTAGATCAAAGAGCACGGCCCCAAGGGGTTTAAGGCTTCCAATTGTACTTTCTTTCTTTCATTTTTTTTCTTGATAAATTTTGATCTCTTCATGAGGTTTATACTTTCTATCAATTAACCTCTCCAACTTTCATGGTATTTTCAATTTTCCCCTTCCATCTACAAACTACCAAATTTGTTGATGCCGCATGATTCTATTTCTCAATTGACCCTCCAAAGTGTTAAAAAATAAAATTGCTGCTTCAAGCACCATCCCTCAATCATGTTAAAATTCATAAAAATTATCTCATTAAAAAGTTAAAACAACCCCATTACATTACAATTACTTACAAAATATATAATTAATGAGCTAGGTAAATCATTGTAAATCCACAATACCCAATTTATTTTTTTCATTTTCATCCTCTAACTTTTTTATAGTCTTTTATACTGAATTTCATGATCAATTTGTGAAAATTTATTAAGAAAATAAAAACTTTAGCAATAGAAAACTTAAGTGTAAAACACTGTCATAACCCAATTTTGAGTTTTTAAAAAATTATCTTTTTTTTTTACAAAAAAAAATTGGGAAAAAATACAGGAAGAGAAGTGACTTGGTTGGCAAGAACATGCTAAAAAGGGATGTACATGCATAAATAAGAGATGGAGGGAACAAACTGGATCTTTGACATTTTTCGAAACTCAATTACACCATTAAAGGACTTAAATGTGAAAGGTAATGTAAATTCAAGGTTAACTTCAATGAATATTGCACAAATTTACATGAAAGTTAAGTTTGAGGACTTAATTAAATTTTTAATAGGTTGATTTGATTTGATCATGGGTCTAATTAAAAGTTTAATTATGTTTATAAATTAATTTAGGTTGAAATTTAAAAAATTATTTAAGTGCAATGACTTAATTAGACTTTTAATTGGTTAAATTAATTTTATTAAGGACTTACTTGGTGAAAAAATAAGTTTGGAAGCTTAATTGAGAAGATTAGAATTTTAAAAGACCAGATTTAATTTTTTTCAAACTTAATTGGATGAGATCATGGGTAAAATTGCAAGAAAATCAAAGTTTAGGGGTCAATTAAGGGTTAAATGAAATAAATTCATAACCAATAACCAAAGTGCATAGCCACATAAGTTTAGAGACTGAAATCAATCAAAATTAAAGGTTAATTTGAAAGAAATTAAAACTTTGATGGTTTATAGGGGTCAAATTGAACAAATTAAAAAACAAAGACTACTTTGAAAAAGGCATCAGTCTTGAGGAATCTCAATTGATTTTCGGTAGAGGCCTAATTTTATAAAATTAATCAGTTTTGTCTTAGTTAAGGACGTTTAAACTTAAATTAAAACAATAGGGATCAAAATAAAATTTATAAAAATCTCAATTAGAAAACCCTAATTTTTAGGGTTTAAGTTGTAAACCTCGGGAAAAATAAAGGTTGCTTAAATTGCAAACTAATTACATGAAAAATAAAAGTGAAAAAATCATGCATATGGTTAAATAAAAACAAGAATTCAGAAATTTTTTAATATAAATTTCTGGGCGAAATAATTCAAGACATTATAAATAAACCCGGTAATGTTGAGGGTTAGATTTAATTGAAGAAAATAATACACTTAAAGGGAATGGGGCCTAAGTGAAAATAAAAGAAATTATAGAGTATAAATACCCATCTCCTCACCAAAAATCTGCAGCAACCATAAGGAAAGAAAAGAGGGAGTTTAACATCCATTCTTGCAAAATCAAGAGAGAAACACCAAAATTTCAAGAACTCATTCAAGATTAAGGGTTTATAGATGGGATGAACACTTGTGGGCAAGTGATTAACAAGAAAATTGAACAAGAAGAGAAAAAGAAGGGTCGATTGTCATTAAAAAAGAAAGGAGGGAGTTGAAAATCTTCAACTAGTTGAAAATCAAAACCTTAATTTTTACTGGATAAGGTATTCTAAACATAATCATTCGATAATGAATTGATGTCTTAATGTTGAATTATATATTAGGGTTCTTAAACTTGAATTGGAAAAAAAGTATTTGTTGTTAAAATTAAGTTAATTCATGTGCGGTATGTGATTGGAGACGTGAAACCATGATAATTTACCAAGAAAATGTAGTTTGTGAAAGTTATGTGTGAAGGGAAGGGGGTGACGAGTCTGGATAAACTCGTCTCCTGACTTTCGATAAGATTTTGGATAGGAGTGTAAGGGAATTAAGACCAGGTTCCTCATATAAATTGTAATTTTGGATGTTAGCTAACTAAGAAAATTGGTCTTGCTCAATTTGGGGCTGTAGAACTCCAGTTATGGGTTATCAACCAAGACTTAGTCATGACATACACTATAGGGCAGTAGATCTGATTTGTTGATGAGCAATTTTGACTGTTTTAGGGGCAAAACTGGGCTCTCCTTCCTCAAGGGACTTGTATCCCCATGTCTTAGCTTTCCAACGTGACACGACCAAAAGATTGATGTCTTTTTCCAAGTGTAGGAGTGTCGAAGTAATAAATAACCCGGTAAGACCGGGGTCAAACCACAGGGAGGTTAATTATATAAATTATAAACAACAATAATACAACAACAATAGTAACAACAATAACAATGACAATGACAATAACAATAGTAGTAGTAGTAGTAGTAGTAGTAGTAGTAGTAATGATAATAATAAAGATGAAGAAGAAGAAGTTGATGAGAACTTTGAGATGGAAGATTAACGTAAGGATTAAACAATGATAACAACAAATATCAAGGTTAGAGGATCCACTAATGGTATTTCAAACAAGTATAATATAAACTCTTATTATTCAATTGGAAACCACACACAAGGAGGTTCCAATCAGATTATAAATTGTTAACATGATTACATTAGTTATTTTATTCGAATAATGCTAATACTTGTAAATGTTGTCAGGCATTCATGATTATAACTTATGTTAACAACAAATCAAGT
>Ga0325402_1007746_pt1 | contig 10211 bp, 6 predicted proteins | sample PopdelMetagenome_22_FD_207212 | JGI IMG/M metagenome (GOLD analysis project Ga0325402, IMG submission 207212) | Populus deltoides microbial communities from Bellville, Georgia, United States - Xylem-PdKOR-R3 | ecosystem: Host-associated > Plants > Phyllosphere > Stem > Wood/Secondary xylem... | reverse complement strand
ACATAATTGGTCATCCACCGCCTCCTTAAATGTGCAGTCGTATCCTCTTCCATTTAGAGTGGCACATGGCAGCTTAAAGTGGTTGGATTATCGTCAGTGGTTGTTTGATTTTTTTCCCTCTCTCCTAGTTTGTAATGTACACCATTGTCCTCAATCGCCTCCTTAAATGCACAGTCATATCCTCTTTCATTTAGAATGACACATGGTAGTTTACGGTGGTTGGATTATTGTCGGTGGTTGTTTGATTTTTTCCCCTCTCTCCTGACATGTAATGTACACCATTGTCCTTTTTGTTTCTTGCTTTTCAATTCCAGTCATCGTTCTATTAATTTCTTATTTCGTTTTTATTTTATTTATAGAAGTTTTAATTCTTTTCAATTTAGTTCTTCAATTGCAATTTCTGTTTGGTTTTTTCAGTAGTCCTTATTTCTTAAAATTTCTGATTTTGTCCTCGACAATTATGTTGAAGTTTTTTTCTTTCAATTTCATCATTCGATCAAATTGTATGTTGTTTTATTTTTTTTAATTTGACTCTCATTCTTTTTTTCTTTTATTAAAGCTATTTTTTAATTCAATTAAACCCTCCAATTGAAAATTTATATCCCTCTAATTAATGTTTTCTTCTCACCCTCATTTTTTTGGATCCTTTATGTAATTAATTTTCTTCTCCGTTTCATCTTTTGACATGTAGTTTGTTAGGATTTTACCTTCATACGATCTTATTGTTTTGCATTAAGTTTTTTTTTTAATTTTGTTTTTGAGATTATCTTCAAGTTTTTATTATGGATTTATCATAGTCTCATAACTTAGATCATGATTTTCGCGTGCATTTTTTTTAATATAAGTCTTTTTAGTTGTTTTGTTTCTATTTTATTTTTCAAGGTATTATTCTAATTCATCTATAATTTTTTTTATATAAATAAAGTTTATTTTTTAAAATAAAAAATGTTCGTTTTAAATTAAAACTATATTGCTTATGTGTCTGGTCTTGCGTAATATTTTTAATGACGTAGGTTTATACAAACAGTTTCATTTATATTTATCTTTTAAGTTATGAGTTTTTTAGATATTAAATTTATCTTTTATTTATCTAAATAAATAAGTTTAGCAAACACAATCAGATGCATGTTTTATTTTATGTTATGGAATATTTTGATCTTGTTTACATAGACTTTTTAATTTACATTTTAAATTTTTTATGTAAAATACCATATTGAAGCAACCTGTATACGTGTTATTTAAAAAAAAATTATAATCCAGGTTAAATAGCTAGGGTATAATATACACCGCATCGACCTTTTATTCCTATACTATATTATGGAAATACTCTTGCTCAGGTCTTTAACAGAGAAACAAGGAGGCAAACGTTAATTTTATGTCCACTCATCAAAAATTCTGCTAAGGTTTATATCATTAATTAACGGATTAAAACAACGTTCCCCGCCATCCTGTCTAACATGACCGTGATACCTTTTCTTGACTGTACGTATCTGCAAACTTCACATTCCATCATGCCACTTACCATAAATCCTATATATAAATCCTACAAAACAGCACTTTGGTATTCACCTACCAATCGAGAGGTTTTATTATTTGTCCGGAAACAAGAAAGGATCGATGGAACTTCCCTTCATCTCCCTGCTTCCCTGTGGAATCCTCTTCATCATCTCTGCATTTACACTATCATACCTCATAAACAAACACAAACATTCTCGCTCCTCCCTCAACAACCTCCCGCCTGGTAATACCGGTTTGCCATTAATCGGTGAAAGTCTGGAGTTTCTGACCACGGGGCAAAAGGGTCAGCCGGAGAAGTTCATATTAGACAGAATGGCAAAGTTCTCATCCAAAGTCTTCAAAACCTCGTTGTTTTGTGAACCAACTGCAGTATTCTGTGGTGCAGCAGGGAACAAGTTCTTGTTCTCTAACGAGAATAAGCTTGTCACTGCATGGTGGCCTGATTCTGTCAACAAAATCTTCCCTTCCTCTCAACAAACTTCTTCACAAGAAGAATCCAAGAAAATGAGAAAGCTTTTCCCACTTTTTTTCAAGCCAGAATCACTTCAAAGATATATTAGTGTGATGGATGTGATTGCACAAAGGCACTTGGCTTCTGATTGGGAAGGCAAACAGGAAGTCAGTGTTTTCCCTCTGGCTAAGACATACACTTTTTGGTTAGCTTGCCGCTTATTTCTAAGCATGGAAGATCCTGAGGAAGTCCAAAAGTTCGCCAAACCCTTCAATGATTTAGCCGCTGGGATTATATCCATACCCATTGATTTGCCCTGGACACCCTTTAATCGCGGGGTCAAAGCATCAAATGTGGTGCACAAAGAGCTTCTAAAGATCATAAAGCAGAGGAAGATTGATCTAGCGGAGAACAAGGCATCCCCCACACAAGATATACTGTCCCATATGCTAACCACAGCTGACGATGATGGGCAATGCATGAAGGAGATCGATATCGCCGATAAGATACTTGGTTTGCTTGTTGGAGGTCACGACACAGCCAGTGCGGCTATAACTTTTATTGTCAAGTATCTTGCAGAGTTGCCTCATGTCTACAACAAGCTCTTGGAAGGTAAACTAAAACTCCAGTGTGCATGTACACACACACACACACACATGTAGGCCAAAATATATATGTAATTAAATATTGTTGGATGACAGAACAAAGAGAGATCGCAAAAACGAAAACACCTGGAGAGCTGTTGAATTGGGAGGACATACAAAGGATGAGATATTCATGGAACGTTGCCTGTGAAGTGATGAGAGTTGCTCCCCCACTCCAAGGAGCTTTCCGAGAGGCCATGACCGAGTTCAACTATGCAGGTTTTACAATTCCGAAGGGATGGAAGGTCAGTTAATTATCCATCAAGATTAATCCATATTAATTTGTCTTAGCAATTAGCAACTGGCAAAATACGTCTTCTGATGTTGAGACCAATTGGCAGCTGTATTGGAGCGCAAACACCACACACAAAAATCCTGAATGTTTCCCTGAGCCAGAGAATTTTGACCCATCAAGATTCGTAGGCAATGGACCGGCCCCATACACCTTTGTTCCATTTGGAGGAGGTCCTAGGATGTGTCCAGGCAAAGAATATGCTAGACTGGAAATACTAGTTTTCTTGCACAACCTGGTGAAAAAGTTCAGATGGGAGAAGCTGCTTCCTAAAGAGAGGATAATTGTAGATCCAATGCCAATACCTTCAAAAGGCCTTCCGATCCGCCTCCACCCTCACGAGGCTGCCTAAATCAACCAAACATCAAGTTAACTTCTATTTTGTCTCCATTCAACTTGTGTCTAAAGGAATCGATGTTTAGAACATCGATTAGTTTTTCATTGATTCCATTTCAATTCAAATGCTACTTGTTCAAACCGGGAGTGTCATCAAGCCACGAAAGGGCTTAAACAGGATTTTGCAGCCAAGTACTCCACTGAAATACTAGATAACAAAAGCATGACCTAAATAAAGAACGTGGAGTAAGAACATCAAGTCCTCCACAAAAGTCGTTGACCAGTGTGCACCAAAAAAGAATCCTCTTCTCTCGAGGAATTTCACACTTCTAAACATAGATTTTCTTGAAAGATATCACCGTAAATCATTGATCTCCGGCTGCTCTCAAAACACACTATCATGGAGCGATCCTCAGCGGGTCACGAGGGAAAAGTGATGTTTTACGAATGTTGTTCAGACCACAGAATAGCATCACCACACGCTCCAACCCCGCTCCAAACCCACCATGAGGAGGGGCACCATATCTGTAAAAAGAGCAACCATGGGAATCCATCAACAGGCAAGGAAAAAGTTCCACTCCCTTTCATTTATGAAGGCTAATACGAAGAAAACAACCAAGACAATCAGACTCCACAATTCAATCAGCAAAGAGAGAAATGAACGGCCCCAATAAACTCCAAACCAGAAATCTGCCTTTTTCTCCATTCTTTAATAAATAAAAAATAAAACGATTACTTTTATCCCCATTAATTGAAGTAACACATGAAAATATATTAAAGATGATTCATCATAGAAAGAAAACAGCTCAAAAGAATTATCAACTCAACTAACTACAGATCATTCTCAGCATTTTTCTGATACTCCTTTTTGGTTCATTTTTTACTTTTATAGATAGCGAATGGAATTCAATATATCAAACATTCTGTAATATATATTTTCTTGCTCCTTGTTGACAAGACTGTGTACAACTTCCGGTACATAAATACTGACAACTTAACATTTATAGACTCAACTCAAATAATTAGATACTACCATCACTGTCACAACATCCAAGCAACTACCTTCAGACAGGGAGATCCTTTTAGTGCCATATAGATGCAAAATGGGCGAAGAAACCTTGCCAGATACAATGCATCAAGTTTCAAAAGAGAACAACAACAAGAGTACATAAACTAATTTCACCATGAACACAGAACAAAACAAGAAGAATTGCACCTTCATTTTCAATTTTTGCATTTCTTTATCAACGAAAATCAAGGAAATACAAAAAAATACCTGAAAGAATCAATGTATGTTGATATTGTGCTGACATCAATCCCACATGCCTGTGCACGTTCTACCAAGAATTCTGGTACATGGACACGCTGTGCTCCAGAAATTATCTCCTCACCTAACAGAGATGGGTCAAGTCAATAAAATTCACAACCAAATAGTAAAAGAGTATCATATCTCCATTCCATATACATTAAAAACATGTCCAAGCATGCACATATTCAAGACTCCAGATATAAAGCAAACAGTGTAACATTCATACTAATGAGATAAAACTACTCATCAAATGGTTTACCTCGAATAAAGACATCAAATGAGTTACTGTATTTTGGATCATCATAGCATGGCATGGTGTAGAATGGCCTAACAGCCAAAGGATACCGGTGAAGAATGTAAAACTCAGTGCCGTACCTACCATAAGAAGTAAGGATTAGCCCATTTGATTACTATGGCTACAATAGAGAAAATTCTCCAGTCAATAAATTGAACACAGAAAATATGAAATTACTTCTCCAAAACAAGCTGGCCAAGTTTTCTCTCTGATTCTGTATTCAAGTCCCCATAAGGATCAATTTCCACTCCTGCTTCCTGCAAAAGGAAGTTGAATTTATGATTGAGCATGTAAAATTTTCCATAGGTAGGCAGCAGCTGTATGTCAGCCTTGGCAAGCATAAGCAGCAGTTTTAGTCGCTATAATTGAAAAACAACTATTTTATACTGTTGCCAAATGCCTCACATTTTGTTCTTCATACAAAACCAACTTAACTGGCATTTTGAAAAGAAAATCAAGGACTCCAACAAACACAAGTCATGGAGAGATTACACAAGAGCCCTGGACAAGTCCTTTACGGTCTTCCCTTTCCATCCTATTTGTATATGGCTGTCATAAATGACACCATATATCGACAATTAAAACATAGAAAGGACCTTAATGGGATCTTCTGCCAAATAACAGATACAAAACTTCCTCATATAGTTCCTAGGTAGTTTCAGTTCAAACCAATCATCATAGCCAAAAACATATCCTTTACGGTCTTCCCTTTCCATCCTATTTGTATATGGCTGTCATAAATGACACCATATATCGACAATTAAAACATAGAAAGGACCTTAATGGGATCTTCTGCCAAATAACAGATACAAAACTTCCTCATATAGTTCCTAGGTAGTTTCAGTTCAAATCAATCATCATAGCCAAAAACATATCCTTTACGGTCTTCCCTTTCCATCCTATTTGTATATGGCTGTCATAAATGACACCATATATCGACAATTAAAACAGAGAAAGGACCTTAATGGGATCTTCTGCCAAATAACAGATACAAAACTTCCTCATATAGTTCCTAGGTAGTTTCAGTTCAAATCAATCATCATAGCCAAAAACATATCCTCTCTATGTATATGGTTTATTCCATAAAGAAGGGGGGGGGGCAAATTCTAAACTAAGAGCATGTCAAAATTTGAAAAACAGAACATATATGGAAATAAGATCACTTAATAACAGTTTATGAGTGAAAGTTGTTGCATGAAGTTTTACATATCAACAAATTGCCTTTCTCGTGTATAAGAAATCAAACTTCTTCAAACTCTCAAGTGAAATGACCTACATCATAAAAGTGTGTACGTCAAAATAGGTGGTAAGGGTTCAGTTCAATAGCAGTGCAACAGAGGCCATTCAGGATCAGTGTCGAATAACATATGTTGGCCAATACCTCTTATGCTCCCCTCTTCTTAATAAGTCAATTATTCTCCCACCATCCTAACGCTGTTTGCAGACCTAATCTTTACTACCTTATTGGGAAACTAGTTATTTACTGTCCTTGATCACATCATATTGAACATGCATACAAACAAATAAAATTCTATCCTCTCAAGTTGCGCATTTGACCCCCATCTTCAAATCTTAAGGACAGTGAAAGAGGGCATTCATGCATGCATAGAGACATATATAAATTTATTCTCTTACCTTGAGCATTTGAACCCCCTCTTCAAATTTTAGGCGCAGAGTCTTTGGCAGGTACTGTGAGCAAGTGAAAAGGAGAGATCAGGTAGAGGATTCAAAATGATGCACAAGTTAGGGCTCATAAATCACACTTCTTAAAGTTTGTCCAATATATTAGCAATCAACGTCTTGGACTAGAAATAATAATGGTACTGAAATTTGTTACAAATAATGACCTTCAAAGGTTCAAATGGATATTGCCTCCCAACTGCTTCAAGATATTTGCTGCACTTTTTATTCAAATGGTCAAACATTGTGACAAATAAATGGTCAACAACATCCATCACCTGCATAAACAAACTCAAATTTTCAGCTAAACATCAATCATCATCTCAATTCAGATGCCCATGACTAGCTAACCAAACAGAATCCTACCTCGGTATAGTGTTGTTTAATCTCCATTTCAACATCAAGACCGGTAAACTCGCATAAATGCCTATGAGTGTAAGAATCCTCTGCCCTGAAAACTGGACCAATCTCAAAAACACGCCCAAAATCACCACAAATTGCCATTTGCTTGTGAAGTTGAGGTGACTGAGCCAAGCAGGCAGCTTGCCCTTTGTAGTCCAGCTTAAACACAGCAGAACCACCTTCACTGGAGCCTGCTATCAGTTTTGGTGTGTGGATTTCAACAAAATCTTCTGACAATAAGAACTGCCTGAATATCTGCACAATGGTATAATACATTCAAAGACTGAGATGCATGTGTGAGAGAGAAAGGCAGGGGGGTGGGGGGGGGGGATTAGTCTGACACATAGAGCTCCTGGATTCAGTGCACAGACAACTAGAAACTGCATACCATACAAAGACAAGATATTATTTCCGTTAAATTAGTAAAAGGTTATTTTTGTTCCTCTGAAAATAGAGGATACTTTTTTGCTTGTTGAAAATGAAAACAAGACATAATACAATTTAAAGGAGAGGAACCAAAATAGGAGAAAAAATAAATAAAACGTTCCTCTTTTTTCTGTTTTTATAATTCCAATAAATAATATATTACAGGAAGAAAGAGGTCCCTGTAAAACAATGAACTTGACTCGATAAAAGGAGGTTGAATTCACCAAGGAAGTGAGCAACTGAGCAATAGACAGGAATAATTAAGTATTTTTTCTTTTAACTGTTGAGGATGACAACAAGTACTCAAGCATTTGACAAAACCCTTGTTGTTTGTGATAACTAGCCACAATTTCTCTGTCATTTCTAGAAGGCAGGATTTCTGTGTCAAGTTTTTTTCTTCTTACATATGCTATGAAACATTCTCCACGAACCTCAAACATTCAATTCCAGAATTTGAACACTTAATGATGAAAATTTTATTAATCCTACAACACCTAAACTTGAACGAATTATGAAGATGCAAAAGTAAATATCTTTACCATCACAAAAAAAAGGTTAGAAAAAAGAAAGGAAATCACATTGCAAACTTGACATTGAATGCGGAAAATCCCTTGGTTAGCAGATGTTCGAAAGTCCAGAACTCTATAATTCAGCCGTGTATCTTGATTGACACGAACAAGTTGTTCTCCAGCCTGCACGAGTCAAACAGTCTAGTATTTGGATTGAACTATTTAAGAAGTAGTTCTAAAAAATCACAGCTACCACAAAATAACCAGGAAACAACAGAGACGAGATAAAATTTATACCTCCAAAGCCTCTTCAATTTCCTTCTCACTTCGAGAAGCATCCTCAATATTAATGGGAAGTGTCGGCATAGCTTTGTCAACACAATAAAGCTTACTAACTTGAATCTCAACCTGCAAAAAACAATTAACAAACATAAGTAATTCAAAAAGAAAAAACCAAACAAAAAAAAATAAACCAGACCTGCTGTGTGGTGCCCTTAATAGCAATAGAGGGGACAGAAACAACGCCATGGATATCAACAACTGACTCCCGGCTCAATCCAGCGGCAAACTTGACCATCTGTTTACTAACTACATCAGGCCGCGCAGTAACCACACACTGCACAGTAAAACCTTTCTCTCTAACCACAACAAATGCCATATTTTTTCCAACAGCACGCGTGGTTTGCGCACGGCCGCGAATCAACACCTCTTTTTCTTTCAACTCATGAGTCAGGTCTCCGACTTGCGTCCACGCTTTTAGATCTGCTTCCACCTTCGATTGCAGATCTTGAAGCGGAATATTACCATAGTTCGCCGCGAGTGGGTCATCCTCGATAGAAAGTGAGGACGCGGCGGCGGCGGCGGCCAAAGCGGCTTCCTGACGGCGACGTAACTTCTCTTGCTTTGCTGCTTCCTTCTTTGCAGCTTTTTTGCTCGCTGATTTTGAGGATTCATCTTCTCCTTCTTGATCTGGTTTGGGGATTTCGGATTCGGATGACATGGTGATTGCGTTGATGCTACGGGCGAGAGTAACGAGTGAATTAGGAAGGAGAAAATAAACGAGATGCGAAGAGAGAAAGGGAGGTATACAATTTATATAAATATTTAACTCGTTTTTATATTTAAAAAGTTTCTCTATTATTATTTTTTTAATATCATTTATATATTATTAATTTATTTGTCACGCTACATTGCTGATTGAATTAAATATTTAATTAATATTTAAATTATTAAAAAAATTGTTATTAAATTTAGATGATCAGTTTAACTTTCTGATATAATTTTATTTTCAAACTCAAGTTTTAAATTAAATCAAAAATAACTCTGATAACTGATAAAAACATAGTTAGACTTTAAAAAATCTTCAAGATAATATTTTTTTTAATATTGAAATAATTACATATTAGATCAACTCATGTTTTAAAGCTTAACAAGTCAAACCCACGGCCCGAATAATACACTCTACTGAATTTAATATTTTTGTTTTTTAAAACTATTTTTACTTAGGTATATAATAAAAAATATATATATTCATGAAATCGAGAATCAATAAAATATTGAGAGCTTGTTTAAAATTTTGATAAACTTATAAAAAGTAAATCGAAACAAATTATGAATTTCAATTAAAATCAATCAATATTAAATGAAAAAATTGAAGGGAGGAAAACCTTTTGAACCGATTTCATGTCTAGCTTAATTTTCAAATTAAAACCATGTAGGAGTTGTTTCGATGTGATCCAATCAACTTGACAGATACAAAAACAACTTGGATGACTTATAAAAACATTGTTAGACTTTATAAAGACTTCAAAATGATATCTTCTTTTCTTTTAATATTGAAACAATTATATATTGTACCAGCTCAAATTTTATAGCTAAACATGTCAAACCTACGATCCAAATCATGAACTCCATCGGGCTTAATATTTTTGTTTTTTAAAACTACTTTCTACTTAATTATATGATAAAAAAAATATTCGTAAAATCAAGTATCAACAAAAATATTAGCAGATTGTTTAAAATTTTAATAACCTTATAAGAAATAAATCAAAATAAATTATGAATATTAATTTAAAATTAATTAATAATTGAATTATAAAATTGAAAAAAAACTTGTTTTGCTGTTTATATAATTTAATGTTTTTAGCAAGTTGTGATTATTGCTTTCTTTTTTTCTTTTTTCCTTTTTTGCTGCTAGATGTTTATTTTATTGCAATTCTAACTCTTGAGTCATACAAATACAATATTGGTTATTGATAAAAATATAAAGGAGGAGGAGGAGGAGTTAATGTAGCTTAGAAAGAAATCATTATTCATCATAGTGGTTTAATAAAATTGTTTCCCTATTTA
>Ga0325402_1007745_pt1 | contig 10211 bp, 5 predicted proteins | sample PopdelMetagenome_22_FD_207212 | JGI IMG/M metagenome (GOLD analysis project Ga0325402, IMG submission 207212) | Populus deltoides microbial communities from Bellville, Georgia, United States - Xylem-PdKOR-R3 | ecosystem: Host-associated > Plants > Phyllosphere > Stem > Wood/Secondary xylem... | reverse complement strand
TAAGGTTTTCTTTCGTTTCTTAGTGATATGCAGCAGTTCCAAGCTGCATGGTCACACCTCCAGGACCAAGAACAGGTCAGTGAATCAACAGTACAAGTAATCACCTGGTTTTAACTTTCTTAAAATTGACAAGGGAACAAATCTTCAATAGAAAACAGCAGCATGTCCACAGATATCAATCATTGGCGTTTATCTGAGATTGTTTTAACAAGAATCAACGAAGTTAACATGATTTTTTGAATCAAAGAAAAATCGGCAGAAGTAAAATAGAATAATTATGTCGATGTTGTGCATGCTGTCAAATCCCAGAGTAAGAGCACTGGGACAACAAAGCCAAACACCAGTAATCACAACACTTTCTCTTCACTTACAGCTACAGACTAGACTCAAAAAAATGCCTCAGTCCCACATCAAGGAGCACATACATAAACATATAAGTTTCCTGATTATCATTGTTAAAGACAGAAAACAAAGAGCCATCAACTGATCAAAGGGATAATAAGCTATTAATTAAAGATAGAACATAAAAGGTGCCATATATTTGACCATTGACAAATAAACAACGCCACCCAAGATAGTAACACCATCTAAAACATAACAAAGTACAAGAATTATAAAATCTCGAAAACATCAAATCCAAAAACCAACAATCTTAATAAAATTACTGCTATCAAGCACCAACATCTTTGAACCTCACCTTGAGCCACCCCCAACAAACCACCAAACCCCCCCTCCTAATCCGACCGACTAGCAAACCTCTCCACTTTCTTATCATTCAAATTAAGCCCGACCATAGCCTCACCAAGCCCACAACTCACCTCAGCCAGCAGCTCAGGATCACTATAATGGGTAACAGCCTGCACGATAGCTCTCCCCCTCTTAACCGGATCCCCACTCTTAAAAACCCCAGACCCTACAAACACCCCATCGCATCCCAACTGCATCATCAACGCTGCATCAGCAGGAGTAGCCACTCCACCCGCAGCGAATTGCACAACAGGCAACCTCCCAAGCTGCTTTGTCTGCATAACCAAATCATAAGGCGCAGCAATCTTCTTTGCAAAGGTAAAAACCTCATCATCATCCATATTTCTCAACATCCTTATATCACCCATCACAGACCTAACATGCCTTACAGCTTCAATAACGTTCCCCGTGCCCGCCTCGCCTTTAGTCCTAATCATTGCCGCCCCTTCCCTTATCCTCCTCAAGGCCTCACCCAAATTCCGGCATCCGCAAACAAAAGGGATGCGGAAGTTATGTTTGTTAATGTGATTATCTTCATCAGCCAGTGTAAGAACCTCAGATTCGTCAACATAATCGACACCAATCGCTTCAAGGATCTGGGCTTCGACGAAATGCCCGATTCGGGCTTTCGCCATGACAGGGATGGTCACTGCTTGTTTTATTTCTTTGATGAGCTGAGGGTCGCTCATGCGTGCCACACCACCTTGTGCACGGATGTCGGCGGGGACTCGTTCTAATGCCATGACGGCGCAAGCTCCGGCTTCTTCGGCTATACGGGCTTGTTCAGCGGTGACCACGTCCATTATGACCCCGCCTCTGAGCATTTGAGCTAGGCCTACCTTAACGGAGAATGGGGATTTTTTGGTTTCTGTTATTGTTCCATTGCCGTAGACAGCCACAACTCCGGTTCCAGCCATTTTTTTCAGAGAGAGAAAGGGAGAGATTGGTTTTGGATGGGTTGTGAGAGAGAGAGAGAGAGGCGGCGATAAAGGAGAGGGGGTTGTGGTGCTTAAGTAGTGAGAGCGGTGGGGCTGTTGAATGGTTCTTATTTATTTGGAAAACATCGACTTTAGTCCTACAATTATAAAGATGTATTCAATTTGATTTATAAATATTTTTTATTCTTAAATAGATGGTTAAAAAAATTCATAAATTTCAAATTGGCCCAGGTAGAATGTTTCAATTAATAAAATTAATTTTTTGGTGAATAATGTTTTTTATCAAATGTGAGCTTGGTTTAAAGGGGGTGGAGGCTATTTCATAATTATGTAAAATGGTTTGATAGAGAGATTAAATGAGAGGTGGGGGACTAATCTGAGCAGCCTTAATTCTTACTGGTTGAGGAGGGAGGTTGTGTCTTGATGATATAAGATTCTGATCGGACGGTTGAAAAGAGTCTTGGAGGGGGTGGGGTCAGGTAGATTTTCGGAACTTGGAGGCCACGCCTTCCTTTCGATATGCGGAACCTCGGTTTGGGGAATCAGCTCAGCTTAGGTGGGGAATCAAGGTTCTTTTGTTTATTCGACTGACAGGAATTTTTGCCCTACCCAATTTGCCTCGGATTTTTGACGGCCTATTATTTCAATTTTGTTTTATTTGTAGTAACAATTGTTGGTTTTTAAACTGTTTTTGTTTTTATAGAAATATATTAAAATAATTTTTTAAATTAATATATTAAAATGATTAGAAAATATTAATTTGAAATTTTTTTAAAAAAATCAAAAATCTTAAAAATTATAGTCCAACTATTAACTATACCTTCAAATAGTGTCATAGTATCAACATGTACTTTAAAATGAATAGTGTGTAAAAATCATCACATGTTTGGTGGAACGAAGTATGATATTTTTGCAAACGTGATTTTTAATAAAAATAAATTATTAATGATTTTTTAAAATATTTTTTTAATTTTTAATACTTGTATATCAAAACTATAAAAAAAATCATTAATTTAATGTTTTTTTAATATGAATATAGTTTGAAAAAACAAATTAAACCACAATACCAACAGAACTTATACATGAATAAAATATAAATCAATTTATTATGGAATTTTTTGAAAAGCTTAAATTAAGGCAGGAGATTTTTCATACATCGGACCACGCCTAAAATAACTAATTGTAGATGGTATGAGATTATTTGAAATCAAAATTGTATATCCATATTTGACCCAAAAACAAATTCCTGGACAGGCAGACTGTACATGGCCACTAGTATATTCAGGAAATACTTTTTTTTTTTTCTCTCGTACTCGATGGAGAAAAGGAGAGGTGATAAGGTAGGATTTTAAGTGGCTGGGACAAAAGAGAGGAAGGCTGCGGCTCATTTCCAATCCTGATAAAATTTATCCTCCCCACGAAGAAAATGGGGAAATGGTCATGGAGTCGTCTTCGATTTGTCCTCCTCATTTTATTTCTCTAGTTAAACATGGTTAAACAATGTGGGGTCAGGGGGGATGGATTTTTGGGAAATAGTTTTGCATTTGTTGACTGTCGTTTACTCTTCTGGGTCGCTTTCAGTATGAAAGAGCAAGCAAATCTTTGTTTTGCTTTGTGTTAAAATATGACTGGTAAAGTATTTAGTCTAATTAAGTTTGATTATTTTTCCTTTCCTAAGGCGCAGCTGATTGATTACTGATCATCTGGTTTTTAACTTTTAAGAGATGACAGGGAGCATTACCAGTATTGAAGCCATATGCAATGTTATCGTGAGAAATAACTCTCTCACCTCAACAGGCTTCACTAGATATTAGAGATTATATCTGAATTTCTTTTGTTATCTATTTAAACCTAAAACTAAAATAGTAAATTAACCTAATAAAAATCAAATCAAATCATCCTGATGATCACGTTTTTGCCACATGATGAAGCCCTCGGAGACCAAATATGGAAAAACAGAAGATAACATATTGCATTAAACCTTTGGATCATGGGTCCTAGGTAACATGTATTCTACGCCTATACAAAGAGATAATGAATGTTACATGGCGGAAGGGTCAAAACAAAAAACAAAGGGCATGGTCTTCCACTTTAAAGAATAAGCTCATGCAATCGCATCTCCATCCTTGATTTAAATCAAATGCGATACCATCAAATGGTTTTCATGGGCATGAAAGCAAGCAATGGTGTAGATGCAACTAATCCATGTTGCAAGATATTACCGGATCTACAAGGTGTTAAGAATATAGCTTCATGTTGCTTAAACTGTAAAAATCTTCCTCACCTTCTTCAAATTCCTGCGACATATAGGGCAAGTGCCATCAGCTTCTGCTATCCTGCAAAGATCAAATTTAAACATATAAATTGGCTTCTTATTGGTCAAGCTGATTGTCTTGGAAGGAAAAATAGCCTTGCATCAGTAAACACAATCAGTGTTGGCAAACACCAAATTTATTCAGACCAATTCTGACTAGGAGCTATGACCCAGAAGAGTGAGTCAGAAGTAAAATGACGCTAAATAGCATTCCGGAACTTTACACGTTTTTATTGATTCCCTGCGATATTTGAAAACACTAAAATCATCCGACTCTTTTTATGAGCAATTGCTATTATGAGACAGAATAGAATACCTTAATATGGCATGCTATCAACTTTAACTACAAATCATGACAGTCCACAAGTCCCACCCAACCAAACCATGCCGTGATCAGCTTGTTCTAAAGGCCATGCCAAATAATTGGTGTCAGGTTGAGATTGTGCCTAACAAAGGATGCAGCCATCTAGCTTCCATTAAAACAATAGTCCAGTAATTAAAAGATACTATTAAAGTGCTCCGATAGACCAACTAAAACACTGAAATGGTTTCTAAGCCTCTCTAGGTCTCATCAACTCTGCAGACAACATGGTTTTAAATATCGAGTATAACCAAGGAATGTGAGACATTTAGACTGCTGATATTTTACCACCTATCACGGAAGGGGTTATCTTGTCCACTACCATCACAGAGCATCCGCATCAGCCAGCGACACTCTTACTGTGATTTAAAACAATGATATTTTACAATACCAAAGGCCTAAGCATGGACTTGTCGCATTGTAAATACTTTCTGTAACCATATGCATATTAATAGTGCTTTCTTCAGTTCAATATGCCATCTACCAAGTGCCAACTAAGTCTAAAACACATCCTAGGGTTACATAGGGCACGCCCTCACAGACTAAAGGAAGAATTGATGCATTTACATCATCCCCAGTTTGCCAACCTTAATTTGTCACAAGGTCCAGAAAGTGCTGTTTCAAGATCAAGAAAATAAACTAAATTTGAGGGTGGAGAGCAATTACCTTGTTCCACATGCAAAACAAGCAACACAGTGCCCACATGGGAGGAAGAAACATTCCCTTGGAGCATCAAAGCAAATTGCACAAAGACGACGGGTGTTATTGCCATTTTCACCATCTCCTGATTTCCCTTCAAGGGAACCAGCTGCAAGAAAATCTTCAACATCCTTCTCATCGTTTGAGACAGAATCATAAGATGAGCCCCAGCTTGAAAGGTCATCATCTTTACATGAAAGCAAGGGGGCTCTCTCGGCTTCTACCTCTCCAAACAGAATTCTGGTTCCATCTTCACGAATGCATTGAAACATGTTCAAGAAGTTGAATGCCGCTATTATGAGAACTGTCATTCCACCTACAGGCAGAAAAACAAGTAAACATAAGATATCCCTGTGTCAATTAAAGAGAGGAAACACAAGAATGGAGTATACCTATGCCGACAATATATGTGGCCCATCTTGGTACATAGGAGACTTTGACATTCCACTCATCACTTTCTGAACCCTGAAGCAAATGAAAAAAAAAACCATGGATAAAGGTTGTGAATCTTCGGTTCTACAGACTATTAGATGATGATCTTTTCTCTGGTAGTCCTACTGAAATCTATAAATACAATACTGTAAGAGTGCCAATGGGCCAGCCTTAAAAGAAATGGAACTCCAAAGTGACGTCTAAAGTGGGACTGGTACTTTTAAAACTCATTCTTTTCCTCATCCATTCAACAAAGCTCTCAACTCCAGATGTTGGCCTTACATTAAAACAGAGACATTACAGTGAAGATAAACAGATTTACCTGTTCTGGACCGAAAGAGTTTAAGACAGCAACATTTCCATTGGGAAACATAATGTTCAAACTACACTTGCCATCAGTAAATGTACATTTGTAGTGAGCTTTGGTTGTATTGTATTGGAAAGATCTTACTCTGATGGCTAACTGAACCTGTTTAAAAAAAAAAGACTCACCCAAGTAAATAGTGCAAACAGCCATCCAGGAAGGACACAGGACTGTTTCAAAATCAACACAAGTAGAAACAAGATTATAAAGTAATAAAATGAACACAAAGATATTTCACGCCTATGATATAGCACATATGAAAATAGGCCATTTTTTTACTCTTTGAATATATCTTAAGTAGGTTATGGGTCTAAAGGGTTGACTTCCAGAACCCTGCATGGATGCACCATCAAAAAAAAAAAATATATATATATATATATATATATATATATATTGCCTAAGATTTTTGTATAGGAGGAAGGATCCTGGGGATGATGAAAATGGAGAGGGAGAGGGAGGGAGGGGGGGGACCTCTGTCACTGGAGTGCAAATGGCCAAAACCAAAAAATACTTTTTCATGTTTTGTCTACAAAGTTTGTCCTTTCAAATGAGTTGTAGCTTAGGTTGACAAGAACATGAATGCTCTCAACGTAGAAAAATTGTAAACTTATCAAGAGATGAAAAACAATGTAAAGAAAAATAAGCACCTTTTTTGCTATTTATGGCATAATTCACAGGTCTAAAGGTAACGTTAGCCAAATACTAATCCATGTAGATTCTCATATTCTTTTGTAAGTGAATCAAACAAAAAAATTATGTGGTTCAAGCACCAGTGGCACAAGGAAATTTTCATATTTTGCACTTATCCGCCAACGTAGAAAATATCACAATGATAAGGTGCACCGGGTGATCTAAACATTGCCCAAAGGAAAATATTTTAGCAAGTTCAATACAAGAAACAAGGAGAGGCAAGGTCCTAAATTTTCAGATAAAGTATCGTTCATGTCTTTTTATTCTTCAATTACTTAATATAATGTCTGGGAAGCCAACTTATTCTTCAATTACTAAATATCATGTCTAGGAAGCCAATGAACTACAAAAACAAAGAACTGTCTATCTGTGGATAGTAATAGAAGAAATGAGATATTTATGGGTTAAATCTTTATTAATTGCTCGTGGAACATTCCTGCAAGACGAAACCAATTGATTATACATAAACAGGTCAAAAAGTTTGCAAATTGCCTCTACTTTCTCTGAGTTCAAGTTACCCAGTGCAATATGGTAGCTTGCAGAGGCCAATATACTCTGTTGGACAAAACCACTTCCTGCGAAGAAAAAAATTCCATATCAGTTAACATGCTTATACAAAGAAAACATCTAAAATCACAACCTTAATCTCACCTTGAATGACATTCCATGATAAAGTAGTGTTTGGATAAGTTGGATCCCCAAGCCATTGAGAAAGGCCTTCATTCCCTGCGATTTTCCAGCTTCAGAATCACATGAAAATAAAACTCAAAGTCCAATTTTGTAGCCAACAAAGAAAGATAATTAATTCCCAAATCACATGGACTCATTACATTTGCATACCTACCCTAGAAGCAAGCACATATGACAATTCCAGAAAAGCCACAAAATTTATCTAATAATCAGTTCCTAAGCATACCTTGTGCAATTACAAGGAAAACTGAGGAGCTCGGGGAGTTCACCCTGTATGAGATATTTATTTGAGATCCCTCATTCAGAAAATATACGAAGTCCTGGAGAACAAAAGCAAAATAAGCACAAGAACATTCACAAGCACCAAAACCAATTCAAAACATAACTGCAACCATAGCTTTACAGACACCATTGCACAGAAAAAAAACACCTGCCTTGTGAGAATCGGCAGGAACAGAGACATCAAGAGTTCTAGACCAGGTCCGTACAACATCAAGCGGAGGAGGTTTAGAAAACCCATATAGCATCAGCCCCGGATTAGTATCATAAAACTGTTCCACCTAGAGAAAACCAACCCAAATTTATCAAAATTACAACCCAAAACAGCATATCAAGTTCAAGAACCTCTTTTAATTCAATAATGGAAGTACTGCATCTAAACCATTAATTCCCGTCGGTACCAGCTTTAAGAACAACAGGTACAGATAAAATAAAATAATTTACCTTTATAGAGCGCACAAATAAGGGATTAGGTGGTAAAAGAATCGAGCATTTCGGTCCTAGGGTTAGCCTCATTGAACCATAAACCCCCAAAATCAAAGTCATGGACACTGTCAAATTAACAACCAATTATAAGATACTAAAACTATCTACAAAATTTAACATTAAACAGTCTAAAATCTGATCTAAAAACAATTTTTTTTAAAAAAAATAATAATAAGAAAAATGATAAACGAAAGACAAACCAAAGAAGCAGAATGTGAGAACCACGACGACACAAAACCACGTGCAATCTCTGATAGCAGATAAATCATCAAACGCAAAATAATTTCCACGGTGGGAAAGGTCAATGTATTGGTGTTGCAGATACTCTATCTCTGGCTGTCTATACTCAATTTGACGAAACCGTTGATTATCTTCTTCGTGGGCTGGAAAAGAAGCGTGGTTCGAAGAAGAAGAAGATGCAGCAGCGGAATAATCCGTAGAAGAAACTGAAATTTGACCTGGTTGTGCCATTCTAAGAAGCAAAAGAGGATGGATAATTTAATTAAATGAGTGAAAAATTGAAAACCCTAAGTAGGAACTAGAGGGAGAAGATGGGTGCAAACCTTGGAGAAGTTGAAGAGAAGAAGATTCCATGAGAGTTGATGATACTGGCTGAGTTACTGCAACTAACTCACCGATCAGTCTACTGATTTCGAAAAGAGACCACGGACTGGTTGTTGTGAATTCTGGCGGGGTTTTATTTTATACTTTGGAATGCCTAAGCTATGGACACTTGTCTGATTAAATGACTAAAATGACCTTCTGAGTGTTAAGAAACTATCTCAACCCAATAGCTTAAGCTGTTAGGTGAGGTTTCAAGATATGATTTATAATATTCTTTAACACACTTGCACAAGTGTTTTATTCTTAATTTTTATCAAATAAATAGAAATGGTAAGATTCGAACTCGTGAACGCTTGGTTATTAAGACTTTAATACTATGATAAAGAACTATTTTAACCTAATAATTTAAATTATTAAGTAAAATTTTAAAATATAATTTATATTATTTTTTAATACTAATTCATGAATAATTTATAACTGCAGTTAACCTTTTATTTTATTTGCAGTTAACCTTTTATTTTATGTGAGAAAAGCTAATGAGATCCTCTTTCGGACCTTTGTCTCCTTGTTATTCGTGGGCGAGTGTGTGTGTGTAAGTGTTCTTTTAAATGATGTAGCCTTTATGAAGACACACACTTTCTCCCTCAAGGGTGTTTTAGATATTTAAGTTCATGATAAAAAAGTAAAAAAAAGAAAAAAGATGGAAGAGGGTAGCTTGGTTGTTTGATTTAAAAATAAAAAAAATGATAAAACTTTGTCAAATACAATTCTCTTTATGTTTTTGTGATGTTTTCGGGTGGTGCTGTACTTCTTCTATATACCAATCAGAGAGAGGTTGTTTTTAATATGGGGCAAGGTACATTGGCTTAATTTTGATTGTTGACTTATGACTCACTTCAAATTAGATTACTATATTTTTCATTGGTATTGCCATGTCTGCTATCAGTTTCCCGGTTAATCAAAAAAAAGGCTCAGTAATCATCTAGAAGGTAATTTAGTTGTAAGAATTTGAGATCAAGATGTTTATTTTTTTTTGTAATTTCAGGTTCGAGTCCTGAGGTTGCTAATATTGATGGCCACTGGAGACTTACGTGGTCGTTAACTTCAGGATCCGTGGGGATTAGTCGAGGTGCGCGCAAACTAGCTCAAACACACCACGTGAATCAAAAAACAAAAAAAAAAAAAGCTCAGTTGGCACAAAAAGAAAAAATGACATTAATCTCAAATTTAAACTCATATTTCATAAAGACATTTAAAATATATATTATAATTTGGAACCTATTTGTTGAGAAATTCATACATAAGTTTTCTTACTAATGAACCAAATTTTTGAAAAAACAAATGCGGTTGAGCTTAATAGTGTGTCAAGCTTCGAGCATGCTCAAGGGAATACACATCATTTCTTAGGCACGTCAAAAGGGATGAACATCCTCTCTTGACACGCCTAAAGGAATGAGGTAATGTGAGTCTGGCGGAACATACCAAACCCAAGGTACTTGGATTTGACATTTAGCCAAGTTTAAGGTAACATGAGTCTGGAGAATATGTCAAATCCAAGGCACTTGAACTTAACAGTCTACCAAGTCCAAGACAATATGGGTCTACTTGGAATTGATAGTCTGATACACCTAATGGAATGACCATCCT
>Ga0325402_1007744_pt1 | contig 10212 bp, 2 predicted proteins | sample PopdelMetagenome_22_FD_207212 | JGI IMG/M metagenome (GOLD analysis project Ga0325402, IMG submission 207212) | Populus deltoides microbial communities from Bellville, Georgia, United States - Xylem-PdKOR-R3 | ecosystem: Host-associated > Plants > Phyllosphere > Stem > Wood/Secondary xylem... | reverse complement strand
CACCCCTCCCATGCCGTACAGTCCGATCATATTGACATTGTCATCTTTGAGAGCTTTCATAATCTGTTCGAAAGCTGCTTTTGACGATTCTGAAGGCGTGAATTCCTCTGATGGAAGAAATTCTATGCCTTGAAGAGGTGGTTTGTGGGACACTTTTGGAAACTTACTGTTTGCTTCAAGTTTTCTCAAAGTCTCCGTCTTCTTTGCCAGTGCCTTGCTTAACTTCAATTGTCGCGTCGGATTTGGACACCAAGTAAAGCATTTGCCAATTTTTCCCTTTTCATTTTGCAAATGATTCACACCTTCAATTTCGTTTTTTGCTTTTTCCAGCCATGTGTTGACATTAATCTCAATTTCTTCAGCATTCCTTTTAGCAACGTCGACAGCATCTTGCAGAGGATAAAATGCCAAAGCCAGGCTCATCATTTGTTCATCGAATTCTCGAACAAAATTGTTGAAACAGAACATGTAACGGAACTGCCTTATTGTTGGTTCCACCATGAGATCTGCTATCTTGGATATAATGTATCCAGCAGCACATTCGACAGCCATTTTCCACCGGTCTGAAAATCAAAGAAATAAGGACACAGAACGTGAGAGTGAGTCATTACAAGTAAACTAGGCATTAAGAGAATGAGAATAGTAATTTTATTACCTTAATTTGTGAAAATATATGCGGAAAGCACCGGTACTGACCGCTCGATAATAAAATATAGCGAGAGGAACAAAAGGAGAAGGCCTTTAGCTCTGTATGGAAGCCAGCTTCAAGAGCAACAAGGCAAGGTATAAGTAGAACGATAAACATTTAATTCCTTGTCCTAACATAACAATTATTTACACAATAGTTCATAGATCATTGAAAAAAAATACCACCGATCTAACGAATACATTGAAAAAAAAAAGTTTACACTTGTGAGTTTAAAGCAGCAATTCCCACAAAAATGCAATTTTATGAAATAATTAAGATAAAAAGCATAATATAAAGATAATTACGAACAAATAAAAGAATAATATGTACAAGTACTCACCTAGCTCTTCATCGCTTCCAATAACACATATAATTAATCTAAAGCTATGATCGGTAAATGTTTTTTTTTTTTTTTGAAAATTATGAATAAGGAGAAAAAAAGACTTGCAAGGAACTCAACAAAGGATCAAACTAGGGCAACTAAAATCTGCAATGACTATCTCTGCATCAAACTTAGGCAATCTGTAATAGACCAAGGCTATTGGTGGCATCCAACCGCTGTTTCTCTTTTTCACCCTCTTTTGTGGTTTTATTTTATTTCAGCCCTTCCATTTTTTCTATTTCACCCTTTGATGCCTCAAATTGTTTTTTTTTTAATTTGATTTAATAGGGTGTTGTTTTGCTCTTGATTTAATAGACTCTCCCCAGTTAATTCCACTTGGCACCGTTTTGTTTTTTGTTTTTTTAACTGGGTTTGGATGAGTTTTGTTAGAATATATGTCAAATTAGTAATTTTTTTTATGATTTTAATATATTGATATAAAAAATTAAAAAAATTATTTAAGTATATTTTTAAACAAAAAAATAATTTTAAAAAACATCTTATGTTACAATATCAATCCCACACTCTCTTGGCATTCTTAATCTTTCTCTGGTTTTACTTTTATCCTTTACTTCTTTTTTATTATTTTTATTAAAACAATAATATATAATAATAAAAAAAACCTCTTCAGATGGTTAATGTTCAAACCCTAAAATAGGTTTAATGGAAATTTAGAAATTAACTAGGGAGTCTATTTCAACTACACGCCTTAAGAGTAAATTTAACCTCTTCAGATGGTTAACCTTATTCTGCCTTGTCTTTTAGCACCACACATTACCTCTCTGATTTAGGAACTGACCACCAGCCCTAACAACCACAGCACCTGGCCATAAAAAAAATGGTGAGAAGAGATCAATTCCCTGTCATTTTCACGACGACAATAATTTTCTTTTAAAAACTTTGCATGTGATATTAATGACAAAGGTTCTCTCGTACGCGACTTTTTTTTCATTTAAGAAAATAAAATAATGTGAATGATTATTAGATATTTTAAAAATATTTTTGAAAAAAAATAAATTTTATTTATTTTTTTATTTGCTTCAATTTAATATTTTTTTTAGTTTTTTTATTATTTTGAAGTGCTGATGTTAAAAATAATTTTTTAAAAATAAAAAATATATATTATTTTGATACATTTCCAAACAAAAAATACTTTGAAAATCAAACATTCGCATACTCCTAAACACTTCTAAATTCATGAGTTATTGAATAATTACATCAATTTAGATTTATTAAAGTAGCATATTTTTTTTCTTAATGATAACTTAATCAAGTTTAGATCGGATTTAGTTGGTTTAATTAGCTAAATTTTAACAGATAAATTTATTTTTCAGTTCAATTTAAAAATAAATAAAGAAAACATGAAGTTATTTTGCAAATCCTTTGATGTTAGTAGAAGTAATGAGATCTACAACAAGTAACCATCAGAAGATATCTCCAATCTGAAAAAAAAAATAGTATCCCTACCTAATATAAGACCCAAATTTTCGCCATCATGTTTTACTTAAACCAATAATTAAAAATAAAAAAAAATTTTTACTAAAAAAATAAATTTTCAAAAACTAAAAAGATTGAAAAATTATAATTCAAACAAAGTGAACTTGTGCTAATTTTAAAACTACTATCTATTTTTTCATTGTTTTATCTTTGGTCCTTTATTTTTTAATCTTACCCTTTCATAGCATACCAAAAGCTTGACCATAAAATGATAAAATTAAAAAGAAAAAATGTTTGAGCTTTAAAAGAAAAAAATCACTATTTCAGTACTTCATAATGAAATATGTGAGGGTTCATAGTGAATAGTGCTATCATAAGATCACCTCACAGTTTATTAATTTATTTTAATAATGTTATGCCTTAGTTAGAAATACTTGACCCACTACATTAATTATAGTAGAGTTGAAGGTTGTTTGTTTTGTGAGGAAAAGTATAATTAAAAACCCTTTTCATTTAGTTTTTTTTTGTTAATTTAATATTTAATTAGAGTTTTTAAAATACAAAACAGGGACAAGTGAGAGACAAGGAAAGAAAAAAAAAAGTAATCTCATTTTTTTATATGGTGGTCAATCGGGTTAGTTTTTCTTTGCCTTTTCTTTTTAAAACTTGACGCTCCCTGGATATATAGAAATCCTTGAACTGTAGCAGAGTTTAAGGTTATCGTGTCTGGAAATGCGATATAAATCACGTTGCTTTAAATTATAATATGTTAATATTAAAAATAATTTAAAAAAAAATTTACTTTAATATATTTTTTAATAAAAAATATTTTGAACCATCACTGTCATCCCAACCTAATATACACGATCAAGTAAAAAAAGAAAGGAAGAAGAAGCTAAACTCCACCGATGGAGCATTAGAGTTTTTAAAAGACAAAACGGGGACAAGTGCTTTCCGCTTGTCCAAGATACACACCCTGATATGGTGATTGAATGCGTGCTGTTTGAATCAACTTGTTTCTAATCTCAACTTGTTGACTTGTCTTTAAGACCATTATATTGATTGAATGCGTGTTGTTTGAATTAATCAACTTGTTCAGTGATTAATTTAATGTTGTTTCAGTAACATAACGTTGATGAATGAATGAATTTATTCAAAGATTTAATTATAATTTATTTTATTGCAAAATACTCTAATTATACATTTACATTGAACAAGTCGAAATCCATAAAAATATAAAGATTGATCTTGCGATTAATGAGTTACCTCTCGATTCTTGCCACACGATACGAAGCAAAGAATATAATTATTTAATCCAGAGAGATAAACATCAAATCCTACAAATGAATTAGCTTTTGCCTACCTATCTTCAGTATTATTAAATATCGAGGTAAGTATTTGGTAAAAGCTTGGATTAAGATATTTGTTTTCTCTGTGGTCTCAGATTCGAGTTCTGTAGTTGCTCATATGATAGTTACTGGAGGCTTACATGATTGTTAATTTCAAGACCCATGAGATTAGTCGAAATACACACAACCTAGCTCGGACATACACATTAAACTTAAAAAAAAAAAAAAATTCGATGTAGTCATGCGAACAAGCTAATTTGAACACTTATATTAAACTAACAAAAAATATCCGGTGTATAAGTATATTCTTAATTACAAGTGCATATCAATTGGACTCAGTGCACGGGTAGTAGGTTTATGTTCTTCTAACATTGGACATTGAAACTTACCTGCCACCAACTTAGTTTTTTTTTTTTTTTTAATATAAGAAAAGGTCAACATGTCTGTTCAAAGCGAAAGAACACTCATAACAAATTAGAAATATGAGAATTCTAAGTCAATAGTGTAATAAACATCTATCTCTCTCTTAGGATGAGCTGGATATAGATTATGACATTTCAACAACACAAAAACCAAGGCCAGCCAGCCACCTTTCCTTTGGGTGAAGGAAGGAAAAGGACTTCAAATTTTCTATTTCTGACCTTATCTCCTCCTCTCTGTGTGCGCGCACGAGAGTGAGCAGCTTTTTTTTTTTTTTCATTTCTACCAATCTTTTTTACTTAGTTTAAAGTTTACTCTTACAATTTTAGGGTCACTAATAATTTTAGGGTCAGTAATTTAACATGGCATGATTTAAAATATATGAACTTGTTGAAAATTAACTTGTCCAATCCATACGAGAACATCGATCGATTGATCCATTTTCCTCATTTTTAATGAACAATATACAAGGTTGAAGGTCATTGGTGTAATGTCTAAATCATAGGGTTTTGAATTGTAGATTAATATGTTAAGTCTCAGATTTATTTGGCAGAACAAGAGGGAAAAAAAAAACAAGAAATTTTGTTCAGTCCAGCATTTATCTTGACACCTAAATCATATGGGTTTTCAAGGAATCCAAAGCCTACGACTAGGGTTCAGTTCAAGTGGAACTTGACGATATATCTTCACTTTGAGCCTTTATTATATTTCCAACTTTCATTACTCTTCAGGAAATGGGCCTCTCTCCTTAGTCAAGACTTGCAGCATTGTGTGCTTAGGATGATTGATTCCCTAACTAAGAAGAAACAAATTTCAATAAATGATATTAAACTCGACTGAGTGAATTCATTAGATGAGTTTGGTAAATTAAGTTAGATTAATTAAAATAATTAAAATTAAATAAATTTTATTTGGTTAATTTTCATATAATTTATTTTTAAATCTATCTAAGATAAGCTACTAATTAAAAAAATATATTTTTAAAATTTTTTTATGTTTGTTTATTATTAAAAAATTGATACAAAAATACTTTTCACATAAAAAATTTGGTTTGTTTTTAGAATAGTATTTTTTCTTTTCATTTGTACATATTATACTTTTAAAAATTTTAAAAAATTAAAAAAATATCATATTATTTGTTGATTATATTAAATCTAATCCTTAATTTTTTATTAATATATAGATATATTTTTTTTGTTTTGAATTTTTTTTAAAATTTCATTCTTTAAAATTTGGTTTGGTTTAATTTTTATATCAACTTGGGTTTTTATTTTTTTTGTTATTATTTTTATTTTATTATTTTTTTAATTAAATTTTTTAACTATTATATTTAATTTTCATTTTTTTGATAGTTATTTATTTTATTTTAAATAATTTATAAAATTATAATATTTTTTTAATTTTATCATTTTTAATTTTTTTTATTTCTCAGTTGTGGTTTTTTTAATAAATTAAAAAAATATTAATAAGTTATATTTCAGTTTAGTTTTTTATAAAACTATAAAAAAATAAAAAAAATTTAATTTTTTTAAAAATACTCTTTTTTCATAAATATAAAATTAAAAAAATTATTTAAAAAAATTATTCCGATATCAATTTAAAAGATTAACACGACGAATAAATCATTGACCGGTCAGAACTCTCATCAAGTCTGGAACTTATGAGTAAATGAGATCATTAATGCCGGCAATGATGAAATTCCCGAAATATTTGTACTATGACTACAATCTTTTATGACAAAGATGTGTCTACTTTCGTAATAATCTTCAACCATCTACCTACTCGTGTGTTTCACGCATATAGATCTTTTAAAATAAGACAAAGAATTGTGCGTTCGACGCACGCGCATATCATGAGAGTGAAACTTAATTCTCCCACTGGCTTCCCAATGAAAAAGACATGGTTTTAACTTAAGAGAATAAAATGCATTGAATGGCTGCCATTAATGAGACCTCTGCTTCTTCTTCATTCATCTCTCTCATCACCAAAGACCTTGTGAGTCACCACGACCAGCCAGTAAATTACTGATATAATGTACTGAAAAGTTTATTTTATCCTTATTTATTTAACATTTTCAAGTGTTGGCAAAGCTAGCTTCTTAGTTTAACTTAGACACCGGAATTCTAATAAGTATAATTTAACTCTTCTGATTTTAAGTTAGTTTTTTTAAAAGTTATTCGTTGATATTTTATAAATTTTAGGATTATTAAAAATTTATATAATTATTAATTTTAGAATTTATAAAACTAATCAAAATATGTGTAAGCTGACCCCATCACTAAGATTAATAAAAAAAATAGACATTGTCTAGTTAGTAGGTGAAAAATTATTTTTATTTAAAATTATTTTTTTATTTTTTATTGTTTTAACATAATGATACCAAAAATAAATTTTAAAAAATAAAAAATATATATTATTTTGATATAATTATATAAAAAACAACTTCAATTATATTATCAATCACTTATTATAATTGTTATATCTTATTAGAAGTTTGCTAATCAAAATTTAGGTCATGAATTTGTAAAATTAAACTAAAAACAATGTTGATTTAGTTTTTAAAAAATAGTATTGTTTTGAAAAAAACATTATAGTTTTAGATAAAAAAAGAAATTAGTGTTAATCAATCAAATCTCTTTTAAATAAATCAAGTTGGTTAAATTTCACCAAGTCAATTTAAATTTAACCAGGTTTATCTATAAATCAATTTAAAATAAAATTCATTTTAAACTAAGTTATTAGTAGAAGAATTATCAAACCATTGTTTAATAATATCTATGCATGTGATTTTATAATGGATTGACACTTAAAACAATTGATGCAAAAACTTAAAAAAATGTGCCTTCTCTCATGGTAATTGATTTTTAAAGATTACACGTGGTACAACGATGATTGTTATAGAACTGTGCATCGGTTGGCAGCTGCTCCATGCGTTTTCACTCCCCTACATAAGATTAGTTGAAATTGAGCACTCTCTGTATGTTCTTAAAATTATTTGAAGACAAAACTTGATTTTAATTTACGTATCAATGTGAGTATATATAATTATCAAATAAAAAAAATCAATTAATTGTATCAATAAATTGGGAAGAAAATGTTTTTTTTTTTCAAAAAGACAAAAATAATTTATCACTTTTAATAAGTAGAGTATTTTTCTTCTTTTTTATATATCTATCTTTTTCTATATAGTATATATTGATACCCAACAGCAGTGGCAATTCAGAGATTTTGATCACAAAAGACTTGCTAGGAGGGTTTTCAAAGGTTAGCAACAAAGATTTGGATCTGGAATTGCAAGTCACAAAAACTTGGGATGTGCCTCTTAATTTAAAGGTATATATGGTTTTATCCCCAATCTTTTTTATAGACAAGAAACAATCTTGATAGTTTCTCTCATATTGATGAACAGTTTTTGTACAGAATTTAGGCTTCTGGTTATCATTTCGGTTAAATACATATTTTTCAGTAGCCACGAAACATAAATCTTTTATTTTTTTAGTGTAGAAGAACTGAGTGTTCTTGTTTTTGGCTGTAGTCGAGTAATATTGTTGATGAATTGGGGTTTTCTCGCAGTCTACAGGGAAGGTATACTCGCAAAGATGCAACTCTGTAAGCTCGCCATTACCATCCCTTAACAACACGAAGCATCACAAACAGAGAACCACCCAAGAATCAGAGGTTCAAGATTCCAAGTCTCCGCCATTGAGGTTCTTCGAAGAAAGCTGCTTGGAATTGAAACTTGTACCTTCAAGTCATTGTGAAAGTGTTTGCACTCTTGATAAGGTTAAGTCTGCTTTGCAAAGGGCAGAGAAAGAGACCATGACTAAGAAGAGATCACCACCACCACCACAAGCCAGTGACATTAAAGAAGATAAGATTAGCACTACATTCTTTCAACAGGAGTATTTGCTGCTGCTTGTCCTGGCTGCTTGCTATATGTGATTACATTGAAGACAAATCCCAAGTGCCCTAGTTGCAACTTCACTGTTCCATCTCCATTAGTTACAAAGAAGCCCAGAATTGACCTCAATGCTTCACTTTGATTTTGTAATCATGTTTCAAGATTCCTAAAAGAGGAGAACTAGTCAGGTCCTGTGTACTTGAACTCTTGAAAATTATGATTCTGTGTATGAAAAATAGGTTTTTCCTTTTATATATGTCTTAGGCCAATGTAGGATAGGTGAAACCCTGATAATTGTCTGAATGTTTGAAAAATTTTATACGAAGGTAATAGAATTAAAGACATGTCCTCTGCCTAGAGGGTTTTTCATGCCTTCCAAAATGTAGATAGATCAATATGATGTCATGAAAATCTTGATACTAGCTTTTCGCATTGAAAATGCGATTATTCTTATGGTGCTAGTTTTAAGGCCCTCAGCTTCGATGGATTGCATGAATCCGACAAAAAAAGGGTTTGGTCTTGTTATGTATAAATTGAATCAAGAATACTATTACTATATTACGATATATAATGGAAATTAAACTTGATTTGGCTTGAAATGTTAATATAAGACATGGTCAATCCGATTCTAAGCTAAATTTGATCTTGAGCTTGATTAATCTAGCGAATTAATTATTGTTAAAATTTATTTTAAACTTTTTTTAAAAAATATTTATGTGATCTTAATTTTTTAAAAAAAAACTAAAATAATTTTGTTTTAGATTGATATAAATAAATTTGAATTAATCCATTTAACTTGTGACTACCATTGTTTCTTTAACTTTGTTTGATTGTTGAAATGTGTGAACCTGGTCTGAGATTCACTAGCTTTTTACTATCAATAAATCATTTCCCTTCAGTCATTTTTCGTGTTGCAATTAGTGAATTCATTTTGGATGGTTTATGAGGCATGTTGTTACCCAATTTTTTATTCATGTTTTGATAAATTTTTTAAAAAAAAATAAAAAAAATAAAGGTTTACATGTGACAATAACATAGAGCATCAGGCCTAATATAAAGGAAGCAATATATCAAGGAGATAATTACTGAATCATATATAATTACTGTAATATAAAATACCATAGATATATGATTTGATTCATGCTGGTTATGGAAAATAATTACTGCTATATAAAATACAATATATATAGAATTTGTTAGTACTGGTTGTCACACCCGACATCGCGGCGACCTTAAAAATTTAATTCTTTGGAAAAGAACAGATTTCTGGCATCCTATTCTTTAATGGGGATATTCTTTGTTTAAGGAGTCGCCACCTAGTATTACGGTTACTAGGAACCCTAACTGGTCAACAGAGATTCTATGGTCCGAGACTGGTTACATAAAAGTGGAGATATTATCACCCCTTAAATGTCCTACCTAAGGCAGGCTGCATTGCTAATCTTAGTCATTAATTGCTAACATTTTTTTTTGTTTATACTATGATTTTTTTTGTTTTGTGTGTAATATTCCTAACTCTGGCGCCAGTGAATATTCAACTACGGATATTTCCAACTCTGGCGTTGGTAAATATTATGTAGGTATGAAAATGAATAAATTTGAATTATCATTTTTTTTATTCCTGACTCTGGCGTCAGTGAATAAACAATTAAAACCAATTTATTTTTTTACACAATCGCATTATTTTTTATTTTTATGTAGCTAAAAAAATAAAACAAAACAAAATAAAATAAAATAAATTTACATTAGTATTTTTATTCCTGACTCTGGCGTCAGTGAATAAACCAATAAATTTACTTTATTTTATTTTTATTTTTACACGCATGTTTTTTAGGTAATTTAAATAAAATACAATGACATAGTCAGGAATAAACAAATAAAATCAATTTATTTTTTTTACGCAATCGCATTTTTTTTTATGTAGCTAAACAAAATAAAATAAAATAAATTTACATTAGTATCTTTATTCCTGACTCTGGCGTCAGTGAATAAACCAATAAATTTACTTTATTTTATTTTATTTTTGCATGCATAT
>Ga0325402_1007741_pt1 | contig 10213 bp, 7 predicted proteins | sample PopdelMetagenome_22_FD_207212 | JGI IMG/M metagenome (GOLD analysis project Ga0325402, IMG submission 207212) | Populus deltoides microbial communities from Bellville, Georgia, United States - Xylem-PdKOR-R3 | ecosystem: Host-associated > Plants > Phyllosphere > Stem > Wood/Secondary xylem... | reverse complement strand
GGGTATAATATCTACATGGATGCTTTTGCTGATACAACAGCTTCATAAGACCTAATTATTAAGGTTAAATAAGTATGTTAAATAAAATAGAAAATAGAAAAAAGGAAAATATTATATGTTATTAAGGTTTGTTGGAAAAGCTATGGAAGATTTTATCCAGCAAATATGTCTGTAAATGAACTAATTAATATTTATTAAAAGTTAAACATCTATTTGTTGAGGAAACCGTGAAAGAGTTATTTCAAAAAACATGTTATTTTTTATTAAAAATTAGACACCTATTTTTTTGAGAAAATATTTAAAATATTATTAAAATATTGTCTAGCTATGTAGGTAATTTCAATGTTAAAATAAAAAATTTTAGTCTCAGATTTTAAAAAACATTAATTAAGAATTTTCATATATTTCTACAGCTTTCTATCCAAGTTATTTTATTTTTTAAATTAAAAAATGTCATTTTACATAGAACTTAATGAAAAATTGAAGTAAAAAAATCAAAATAGTTTAATGATAAAAATAGTATAAAAACAAACAATTTAATAATAGATTTGGTGTTTGTCATGAAAAGAAATATGGATCCTCGGATACCCAAGCCCATGCGTAAATGGCCTTATACCAAGCCAGATACAATCTGAATATCGTTGGACCCTACCCAATACGGCCTCGTTTATATATATTTTCCCTGAGCAGCTAACCAAAATGGTGCGCAAGTAAAGCGACCCTGGCAGGCACTCGTACAACAACAATTTTTGTAACATTTTTGTTCCTAAATAAAATGTTAACTTCCTTTAAAAATAATTTTTTTATTAAAAAATATATATTTTAGATGGAATGGAAAGCTTAACATATAATTTTGAAACTTGAGGAATAAAATTTACAGTAAAATTTGTTTGGGAGCAAAACTGAAACTATTTGAATTGGAGAGGAACACCACCTGTTTTATTGTTATATAAATAGTAAAGGGGGGTTTTTTTAATTTTAATTCTTTATTTTTATTTAGGGTTTTTTTTTATAATGTTGTAGAATTTGGTTGATACTTAACTTTATAATTATTTATTTATTTTACCATATAATTCATTAAAAAATAATTAAAAAAATAGAATTATTAAACCTAGTAAAGTCTATGACTTGAATTACGAGTTAAACTACAAAACTTGTTCAATTCATTAATCTCAATATTTTTATAAGAAAAAAATATATTATTTTAAAATTAAATTATATTTTTACTGATAATTTTTGATTCACCAATTTCTCAGGAAAACCTTTTTTATTTTTGTAAAAAATTGCTGTTTATACTTTTTGATAAAAAAAAAATTCAGTAATTCTTTAGTGTCATAAGAGCGGCGGGGACAAGGCTGAGCATTTCTTCATGTAGGAGCGTGCACTCGAAATGCTAAATATTAAAATAATCCGGATTGCTCTTAGATAGATTCTTTTGTGGCTCTATGGATCCATAAACGAAACTTACCATAATATTAACAGGAAATTGTTTAATATAATAATATGGTACATGAGAAAATAAAATAATATCATAAAATCTCAAATATATGAGAATCATATGATCTTACAATCACAAGAAGGTGGTAAGAAGTAGTCAACGTGGGAGATACTTTAGACCCTCTCGCCACATCATCCACTAAGGAGAAAGGGGAAGTCTTCTACAAGCTGACAAAAGCCAAGTTCAGAAACACTTTAATCCCCTCAAATGGGACCCTCCAAAACCGCCCATCTGAATAAACTATAAAAACGTCCTTCCAGCACTGACCCTTTCTGCGGATAAATTATTCTCCTTCAAAACACTAATAATTCCCCCGTTTGCTAATTAATTTATCAATTCTTGACAGTTAACCAGCGACCAGGCAGAGAACTTATACCTTCTTTTACTAGAATAATTCCTCAGTTAAAATCACAAATGCATGAAATATACAGGTCAAAGTCTATATATATAAAGCCGAGTATACGTCAAAAGCAATTACGTATATAATTATATTAGTGCAGCGTCCAATATTCAAAGTATACGTACGTATATTCATGATCAGCACACGTTACCTAAGGATCCCAAAGAGAATCTGTTTGCTTGTTGTCCCACTCCTCCTCCTCCCCAAGGTCAATGGAGGAGTAAATCATGGACTCGTCTGGCATTGCTATCCCTGACATTTGCATCCACATCTTTGGTGAATCCAAGGGTGACTCGTTAATGGCTTGGATTTGGCTAGGTGAGAGCCTAACCGTGATGGGACCAACGTTTGAGCTAGAGCTGCCACCTTGGGAGGACTCAACTGTAGAGGGCCTAAGGCTCATAGCTGCCTCATGGGCTGCTATGCGAATATCTTCAGCATCAGAGCTTGCTGGCTTTGGTAGGCTATGAACCAAGTCAGGGAAATTAAGTTTTGCATCATATCCCCTAAAATGCAAAGCAGCAACATCATAAGCTGTTGCTGCCATTTCTGGTGTCTCAAAACTCCCTAACCAAATTCTACTTTTTTTCCCTGGCTCACGTATCTCTGACACCCATTTGCCCCATTTCCTCTTTCGTACCCCTCTATAGCAAGAACTCATACCACCATGGCTAGCAGTGTTTCTCTCTTCCATCTATAGTTCCAGCTAAGTTAGCTAGTGAGGTTTGAGGGAATTAATGATCGATATAGGCTGGCACGAGGTGGTGTTATCCGGTTATATTACTCCAGTATATATAGATATTTGTGGGCATGCATATGATATCTAAGTTGATAGAAACGTGGAGACTCAGTAGGAGAGGAAGTGAGCTTCCAAGTAGTTGCATTGGTGACAGATGTGTTCTTGTGCATGTTCACAATCTAAATTTCTTCTGTTTTGAAACCTAAGGAATTGTAGATTTTCATGGACCAACCAATCACATACTTACAAGTGTATAATTTTTTTTTAACAGTTAGCATCACGTATGTTTACGCGTAATTTAATTAATATTTTAAGGTTTTAAAGTTAATGGTGATGTAAATTTTTAATAATTTTAAAATTTACAATACTTGAATTTATAATTTTTTTTAAAATAAATCAATAAACTCAAAACCTAACCGATTATACGCAATTTAACGTGAAAAGTTTTGAACACTGCAATTCATAGGAGAATGTTTTTTTGGAGGCAAGAAATCATGTTAATTAACAATTAGTACTGTTTATAAACGCGGTTTGAAACTTGGTGGAATAGATTTGGACCCACTTATCCTCCTACGGGTCTATTTAATTTTCTTGATGTGCTTAGGTCATTCTGGAGATGCTGGTTTCATTTACTGGAGTCCATAGCCATGGCGCACCTTCCTTTTTTCACGAGCGAGTGACACATGCATCTCTTGGATCAAGAGAGCAAAATATCACTGAAAGATAAATTAGGAAATGCAAAAATGATATCATCAAAAGAATGACAGGTGAAGGATATTCATTTTATTAACCATGTGGACGTGGAGTCTTATCTTGTGTTTTTTTTTTAAAATATTCTTTTTTATTTTTAATATTAGTAGATGAAAATCATATAAAAATATTTAAAAATATTAATTTTTTCAAATAAAAAACAATTTAAATATTTTATAGAGTAAGTTAATTTTAACACAAAATAAATATTTTATATAAAAAGTGCTATATAGTCTTCAAGGGTATCTCTATGGTTCTAAATGCCAAGGCTTGTATACATTCTTGTAGGAGTGTTTATCGATGCAGTTGGGATGGGTTTCGATTGATAATTATATAAAATTTAATTTTTAATATTTTATAAATTATAAACTCAAATTATTCATTTTTTTAGGAACCAAATGAATTTGATATATCGGGCTAGTTAAATGTTTTTTTTTGAATATTACAGATATCTACAAGTTAATTTATATTTCTAATTTTCATAGGTTGAGCTTAATTAGAATTAAGATTTGGACTTAATAAATTAGCCTATAACCTATTATAAGGTGCAACAAAAAAAATTAGGTTTAATATATTAATTGAATCAATTGACTAAAATGAAAGAATCGATTAAAAAAAAAAGACATAACATAAACAATTAAATTAAGTTTCTTGTTATAGAGTTTATGAGTTAAATAAGTCGGGTTGACTAGATTTTTATAATCTTGACCCGCCATCTAACCCATGATATCAATTTTTAATTTTTTTTTATCCATTATCATGTATAATATTCACATTATTTGACTTTAACAGGTTGAGTGGAGTTAGATAATGTACATATTATAGATGAGCTAGTTTTTTTCAATACCCTTACATTCACATACATCATTTTTAACTTGAAAATCTAAATTATTAGGTTATAAATCCATATTTATATATAAGTAACCGCTTCAAATATATCATCATAACTAATTAATATGAGGTTCTTTAATAATTTATTTAACTCAATAACTACTCCTAAAAAATTAGCAAATACAAATGGGATACCGACGAAAAAATTATGTTGGTAGATTACGATGAATATTACCAACAGAATAATCCCTCATTGTATCTATTGGTACACACCAACATAAATATATCCTCTGTATATACTGAAGGAATTACAATGAGAAAAAAAGAAATTAAAAAAAACCAAAAGGTACAATGACATGTTATTTATATAGATATAATTATCGATGAAATGAACTTGATGGTGAAATTTATCCATCAATCCATTAATAATATTTAATTCATGACATGACAAGTAACCCCGCTCTCCTCCCTCGTTTATTCTTTTTCCTCGCTTCGCAACAAACAACATAACCCCCTTTCCTATTTAATCATAAATCAACTCCCCACGACAAATTCAGCCACCTCAAGTTATGTCAGCATCCCTATTCGAATTCAATATTTTTTTAGGACTATCCACATCAAGTAAGCAAAATTGTCCAATTTTTTTTATTTGAACTCAATTTTAAAATGTTAATTTTTATTGCATATTTTTGTAGTATATGTAGTTTGTTTGTGTGTTTACTTGTTTTATAGCTTTTTCCCATATAAATTTGTTGTATGAATATATGATTTGTACATGTTATGGTTTGTTTAAGATTTTAAAAAATTATATTTGTTTGTAATTTGATGAAATTGATTTTGAATTTATAACTTAGGTGTTTTATAATGAAGTAAATAATAGCTTATTTAATGGATACATTTTATATTTTGTCAATTTTATTATTGAGTTGAAATTTTCAATAAATGTGTATGAATTAGAATTTATATAGATAATTGATAATGATTTAAGAGTACTATTAAAATAGATTGAACAACTTTGAGTTAAACCAATGTTAGTTAATTTATTTAGTTTACATAATTAATTAATACATGTTGTCATCAATATTCTATATAGGTTTGATATAAGTAAAGGGTAATCGTTTATGAATGTATCGAGATTCACCAAGAGGGTTGCGTAAGATGAATTATTGTAATGAAGTTGAGAGTTTTATTAATCATATACTATCTAATCTGAGAAATATTAGTGGAGATAATATTAGATGTTCATGTAAAAGTTGTAAAAATAAAAATATTCTCGATCTAGATGTTATAACGATTCATCTTCTACAAAAAAAAAAGGTTCATGGAGAAATACTTATGTTGGTTTGCACACGGAGAACCATATGTTCCTTATGAGACAATGGTAGAAAGGATTGTTGGGTCAACTTTTAGTTCTAGAAACGTGCATGGAGTTGTAGATGAAAATAATAATCCTTATAGAAATATGGTTATGGATGTGATGTGAATGTTCAATCATAAATGAAGAACAAAATGCAGACGGGACTAAGTTTTTTTGTTCTTTTGAAAGATTCCGATAAACCATTATGGGATAGGTGGACAAATTATAGTAAATTATCGGTTGTTACATGTGTTCACTATCAAGTTAGATAATAAGTTGAGTGAGACCGGTTATGATATAATTATCGAATGAGTGAGAAGCATTTTACCTGAAGGGAATAGGATGAAAGAGAACTTATATGCTGTTAAATCCATAATGAAACTCCTTCAGCTTAGGATACTAGAAAATTAACATGTGTCTAAACTTCTGTTTGTTGTATTACATTGAAAATATAAAGTTGATCGAGTGCAGAACATGTGGGCTTGCTCGTTATAAACCAAAAAATGGTAGGGGAAGGACTTTTATCACACATAAAAAACTTACATACTCCCCAATCACTTCTAGATCGCAGAGGCTATTTATGTCTCCAAAGACTAAGTATATGACATAGAATCATTCATAAGATGTGGTGTATGAAGTCATCGTGCACCCATCTGATCGTAAAGCCTGGAAACATTTTAATAGGGCATCTACAGTTTTCAATGGAATCAAGGAACATGCGTCTCAGGTTATGTATAGGCAAATTTAATCCATTTGGGTCATTTACTGCTTCTTATTCTTGTTGGTCAGTGATACTTATGGTTTATAACTTGCCACCGAGGATGTGTATAAGGCCAGAGTTCATGTATTATCTATGATTATACCCGGTTCTAATAGTTTAGGTTGGAATATAGATGTTTATCTTTGACTATTAATTGATGAGTTGAAGTAGTTGTGGTTATTCAAGATTTTAACTTATGATATCTCGAGAAAATATAATTTTTAAAAGAAAGCAGCTTTGATGTGGACCATCAATGATTTCCTGTGTATGGAATGGTTTCTAGTTGGAGCACGTATGAAAAATTAGCATGTCCATATTGTATGAAAAATAACAAGGCTTTCACGTTGGAAATGGTGGTAAAGAAATTTTTTTATTGCCATCGACGATTTTTGCCAACGAATTATAAGTATAGAAAGAACATAAATGACTTATTTATTGGTAGAGTTGAAAGAGATGTTGCACCATCACTACCGATAGGTGAAGAATTGTATGCCATGATGTCATAGTATGATGACATTGTTTTGGTTTTCAATCTGGTAAGTAAAAATTTTCTGGTTTTGGTGTGACCTATAATTAGGTATAGCGAAATATTTTCTGAAAGTTTTCTTATTGGACGATCAATCTTTTCCGCCATAACCTTGATATCATGCACATTATATGTATTCTCATGAAAAGAAAAAAAAATCACTAAACCTATGACAATGATTTGAGACTTGGGCTTGATAACAAAACTTAATCCTCACTTTTAAAGCACATGCATTAGACTTGAAAGGATGATAAATGATAAATTAGACTTTAAGCTTATTTTCTGAGTTATATCCAAAATAGGCTTAAAGGTCTCTACACATATTCATTGGGCCTTGATAGGGTTATATCGACTCAACTCAATTTTACTCGCAATGATGGAACAATGTCCTAACACGTGAAATATTATAAACAAGATTTTTCACACATTGATCAAAATAAAAAGAGAAAAACATTTATGAATAACGATAAAATTCACATGACGTGTGTGTGTATATAAAACGAATGTTCTCATAAAAAATATGACTCTTTTATAAAAATAAATAAAAAAAAGACCTTTTCAACTCACATATCAGATCCACATTTAAGAAAAAACAATATATATGTATAACTTTAAGAACATGTCAATTTTTAAACTTCCAAAAGAAAAGACCCGTTTAATGATCATACTATCTTTAAGTTAAATATAAATAACATAAAATAAATTAAAAATATTTTTTTCTTTATTATAAGAAAACTAACAAAGTTTTAACATAAAATGAACATCACTGGTTTAGTGATCATATTGATAAAAACAAATAACACAAGCTTTTACACACATACACAAGAAAATACTACTGCCACTGGTTTTTTTTTTTTTTTATCATCGAAAATCTTAGTATTCTGGATTAAAAAAAAAATCCACATGTAAAGTTATCCAACATGAAAATAAAATTTCTACCCACAAAAGTTATCCATACATACCAATCAACCATGTTCATATTAAATCAATAAAATCATGCTAAAAATTATACGAAACAAACAAATTCATTTTGGACACGAAATTGACCTTCTACAACTACCAGAAATGAACCGGAAAGAGGTAGAGCAGTGTTGGTGCGGCTGACATACAAAAACAATGGCTTTTTAGGTGGTAATCAAGTTGTGATTTCTAGTTTTTTCTTGGGTTTTCTTTGGCTAGAATCTCGGGTGGTTTTGTGATTATTTTCAGGTTGATTGGGTCTGATTTTTGTGAGGACAGATCAAGACTAATTTTTGAGGAAGCAGCTGCTATAAATCATTCGTAATGCAGAGCAAAACGATTGTGTCGTGGCGCAATTTTGTGTTTATATTGTTGCAAAGGCTTGGAGAATGGCTTCTCCGTGGTGTTGCTATTATGAAGGATTGCAGAGAAGATGACTTCGGTTGGATTGGATTTGATGTTGGAGAAAAAGGAGCATGACAGATCGGAGTCGAAAAACATGGTAACTGGTGGCAGATGGTTTTGTTGATGATCAAAAGATGGAAATGGGGCTTCTACTAGTTTTTTTTTTTTTTTGACTATAGTGAGAAAGGAAAGGCTGTAGAAGAAGAAGATTTGTTATTGCAACTAATTGTCCATATTGTGGAAGAAATGTATGTAAAAACCTTCATGTGAAAGCTGGAAAGTGGCAAAATGTTCTAAAATTAGGTGACCCAAGAGGCTCATGTAGTCATCAAAAATTAAATGACAATGTTGTTTTAGTGTAATTTTTGTGATTTTTTCAGAAACTACGAAGAACTCGTCCAGATATGGTGCTCAAAGTGAAAGCCGAGATAGAAAGGTTACGGGATGCTAGTTTTTTGGAGGTGGTTAAATATCTACAATGAGTATCTAATATAGTAATAGTTCCTAAGAAATTAAAGGGATAAAATTAGAGTATGTGTAGGATATAGGGATTTAAATAAAACAAGCCTCAAAGACGACTTCTCTTTGCCATACATCGATAATGTAGCATGAAACTCAATGTACTCCTTCATGGATGGTTTATTTGGGTACAACCAGATCAAAATGGCCAACGAAGTTAAAGACAAGACAACCTTCGTTAATCTGTAGGGCCACTTATCAAAGGGAAATGATAACTCTATTTTACAATATGATCCATAAAAAAAATTAAAGTGCATGTGGACGATATGATTGCTAAATCCAAAGAGGAAAAAGACCATTGTCAGAATATGAGAAAACTGTTTGAAAGGTTGGGAAAGTATTAGTTGAAGCTGAACCCTGTAAAATGCTCATTCGGGGTAAAATCCAGAAAGCTAATAGGATTTGTGTTAAATAACCAAGGTATTGAAGTCGACCCTGATAAAGTTAAAGCAATCAGCTCATGCCATCTCTTAAAATAGAAAAAGAAGTAAGAGGGTTCTTGGGTCATTTTAATTATATTGCTCGATTTATATCTCAAATGACAACAAGTTGTGAGTCAATCTTCAGACTCCTTTGAAAGAAAAATCCTAATGTATGGAATGAGGAATGCTAAGAAATTTTCAATAAAATCAAACAGTATTTGCAATATTCATTTTTTATGGTGCCTCCCATGCCTGGTAGATTATTGATTATATATCTGACAAAAAAACAAAAAAAAAAAAAACAATGGGGTATGTACTTAGGCAACATGATGAGTCTGATAAAAAAGAGAAAGCAATATATCATTTGAGAAAGAAGTTCACAGATTACGAGTCCATATATATAATGGTAGAGAAGCTTTGATGTGCTCTTGTATGGGCTGCAAAACAACTTCGACAGTACATGTTGTATTACACTACATGGCTGATTTCAAAATTCAATCCTCTAAAATATATCTTTGAAAAGTCTTATTTATCAAGAAAAATAGCAAGATGACATGTGTTGTTGGCTAAGTATAATATAGTGTACATAATAAGAGAAGTCGCGAAAAGAAGTGTTATCGTTGATGATTTGGTAGACAATGCAATTAAAGTTTATGAGCTTTTGAATTTTTCTTTCCTACATGAAGATGTACTGGTAGTAGAAAAATAAGAACTAGATTGGTGGATAATGTGTTTTGACGGAGCAGTAAATGTATATGGCAATATGGTAGGGTAAGAGCAATGATAATTTATCCTAACAGAAAACAATATCCTATTTCGATCAAATTGCATTTTGAATGTAACAAAAATATGGCTAGTATGAAACTTACATCCTCGGATAGAAGTTGTATTAAAATTAAAGATAAAGAAACTTGATGTCTATGGAGACTCAATGCTGATAATCTTCCAAGTGAAAGGAGAATGATAGAAAAAAGATGAGAAATCGAGCCTATATCAAGAATAATTGTTCAAACTAGCAAGAGATTTTGACAAGATAACATCCACTC
>Ga0325402_1007739_pt1 | contig 10214 bp, 6 predicted proteins | sample PopdelMetagenome_22_FD_207212 | JGI IMG/M metagenome (GOLD analysis project Ga0325402, IMG submission 207212) | Populus deltoides microbial communities from Bellville, Georgia, United States - Xylem-PdKOR-R3 | ecosystem: Host-associated > Plants > Phyllosphere > Stem > Wood/Secondary xylem... | reverse complement strand
TTACACCGAGGTAAATAAAAAATAAATCAACATAAAAACTACCTTATTTAGCAGTGATTCAGGTGTTAGTAGTATGGTAGTAATTATTTTTTAAAATAATTTTTATTTAAAAATATATTAAAATAATATTGTTTTATTTTTTAAAATTTAATTTTTTCGTTGACATATTAAAATAACTTTAAATAAAAATAACGTACCGAACCCGGGATAGCTGACGATGGCTGACAATCATGTACACGAAATGAAAAATCGATGCAATGACAAACGCACCGACTCCTTGCACGGGATGTTGAGTTCGACTACTACAAATGTGAATCCTGCAAAGGTCTTCTGATTGTGACCTAGAAAAAGACTCTGATGCGATGTCGGTAAATCACTCCTCTTCATCATCTTTTAATTAAACAAAACTCCATGGTCCCGCTCTGGGAAACATGGTGTGGTTTCTTTTCCATCAAGCAACCAAGTTAGGTTCTGGACAGTATCCTCAAACTCTCTTTATTTTTATTTTCACCGAGACGGTTTGATTTCCCTAGTCCTCACCTTTCAGTTCTCAAAAGATTGTAGTCAATTAGCCACTTGGGTTGACAAATTGAGTCTTCTGTCCACACAAAAATCAACTTGGGTAGCTCGGCTTCACTTGATCTAAAACCTGACCCCCTTTTTTAGAACATTTCATCATTTCTTTCTCCCTGTCTCACGATAATTTTGAACTCGCGATGGCAACATCATCCAAACAAAATGTGAGAAAACCCATTTAATTTGTCACATTACATCCTTCTCAGGTCCAAAGTTTTTTTTCCAAGAAAAAAAAAAAGAGGAGAAGAGCTCTTAGTTAGTTTGGTGGGAGTTATTGTAATAATAATTAAGCATGCAGGATCGTTTATTCTCTATTAATTATGCCGGCACAGTAATTGTCACTGCCAGACAATGGCAACTGGCAAGTAATATCAAGAGCAATGCTGTCACAGCCAAGAAGTGGTCAAAAAAACCCCAATTCATCATCACATTCCATAGTGAGATGAGAAGAATAATCCACCGATCGAGAATCCATTTCTAGTGTCCGGCTTAAAGCAGCACATACAATGCTCGTTGATCCTCAGCTAATGAGCAGCAGCATGTAAACTTCAAACGGAGCACGCATTAGCACATTTCAGCTTAATAAATAACACTCCCAGGCCAGTGAAGGGTAGAATGGGTGCACAAGCCATGGTGCAGACTTGACTCAGCAAACCTGTAAGTGAAGCCCAACACGTAACTGGCCCGACAAGCAGCCATACATCTACAAATAAAAAACTAGCGACTTAACAAACATACAACATAAAAATTTAAAAAATAAAAAGCATTACTCCAAACATAATAGTGTCTTTGACATAGAAAGGACACCGTTCAACGACTTATTCCTGGAAACTAGGGTCTGAACCAGGTCACTTGTAACCCGTAAATAACATCATACAATTAAAAAAAAAAAAAAAAGTCTTTCATCTATGGACTCTTAAGACCATGCACATGAGACTTCCAATCATCCATATAAAGAACTTCTGATAATATCAACATGCTACTCTCCAGCTTCTGACGCTGATATCATTCCCTGGCACTCTCCCAACTAGAGCTCTGAAGTTATCTGGCACAGAACTGGTTGAGCAAGCTATAACATATCACTGTAGACCGAGACTATACCAGCAATCCAGAAAACGGAGAGCAGAACGAAAGTTTAGTAGGATGGTGAGTACACCATATCTTTATTCCACCAACTCCTCCGAATATAAGCCCAAAACCAACAGTTGCTCTTATTAACATGTTCTATCTCCAACCCAAGTAACCAGACCAGGCATTTACTTCTTACAAATTTCACATCATCAGGATGTTGCAATACTTGTCTTCTCCATGCAGGAGAGCTCCGTGAAATCTGTTTTTGAGATAGTAATCAGTGCATGCAATATACAGCACATAAATGCACTACTTAACCAAATCGAACAAGTGCTTGTTGAATAATCTAGTCAGCGAAAAAGTAGATAGATACTAACCTGTTCAATAGCAAGTGCCCGCAAAGGAGGCTCTCTCCAACAAAAAGTTAAATTTTAAATTTGACAAGGCTGCTAAGTTGGAGTTTGTATTTGGTAGCAAAAGGATGCAGTACATTCGCCGAAATCATTCTCAAAACCTCAAGATAAAAGGAATGTTGTGAGATCAGGACAACATTCAATAAGAGAGCTTACACACCAATGATGGGTGAGATGCGGTGTATAAGCCACAATCTTACCATCTATGCTTCCATGCTGATTCACACAATATAACGACCACCCCAGATGGACTGTCCATGATATTGCTCAGGAATTGGAGAAAACTGCTGGTTTCCATTAATGAGTTGCTGCTGCAGCTGGTGTTCTTGCTGTACCCGTTGATGCTCAAAACCCAGATAGTTCTGCCAGCCTTTCTGTTTCTCTGCTTGGGTTTGCACTGGCGGTACCTGTTTCCCAGGGAAGGGAAAGCTGGCTGTCCCACTCAAGCCACTGCTGTTACTCGTATACTGTGGTGCTGCATGAGAAGTGACATTAGCAGAACCATTGAGTCCAGAGACTTTTGCTGATGATGGCAGCTGATAGCCATCCAACCAGCTATAATCATCCTGTAGTGGATTCTCAGCCATCAAAACTGAACCAGAAACTGGTTCACTCACTTGCTTGGGAGGAACAGAATTAAAACCTGGGGGAGGCCCAAGGTGCCTTAGAGGTCGGCTAACTGGACTTTTTCTCAAACCTGGTGGCAAAGCTGCCGATGTCTTCACAGCCAAACTTTCAGCAATAACTCCAGAAGGAGCATAAGTATCAACCTTTGATGGAACACCAGTTTCTGCCACTTTTTTCTGACCATAAAACATACCAGTATTTACATTCAAAGATTGTTGGACAGAAACTGGACGAACAGCTTGATAGGCCATGCCTAAATCTTTCTGCATCTCATGTTCCATGACATGCCCATTTTCCATGAACCTGACACCTTTCAAGCCATTGGCAAGAGAAGCAGCTTCTTCAACTAACCACTTTGAAGTATGAGGCTGGATAAGTTGGAGAGGCTGAGGGACAATAGTACCGTGAGATACAGATATCTGAGAACCTGCATCAAAAGCAGCCTGCTGCCGAAGATTATCAAGAGGAGCTGAAACAGAACTGCCATAAAAGTGCAAATCATCTGCTGCATTTCGACTAGGTTTTAGACCTTCATGATGGGCCCATTTTGGACTAAGCACATCATTTCGCTTCTCAGTCACTACTGGCTTGAAAACAATCACTTCATCTTCCTCTTCACCTTCAGTGTATGGGTGTGGATTAGGCTGCAAAGCTACCAAATTCATTGTTTCTTCAGGCTGCATTTCTTGAATCACATCAGCAGCTATCAACAACCCATCATCTGAAATTTGAGGCTCAGCACCAATAACAAATTTTTTCATCTTTGAATCAAAATATATTGTTTGCTGATCGACCCTAACCATATTTGCTAAGGCCTTCCCTGCTGCTAGAATCCTTTTAGCACGAGCTATTTTTTCCTTACTGCCATCGCTTCCAAACAAGTGCTTCCTTGAAAAGTCTAAAATAGTATGTGCAGGAAGAAGTGGTGAAAACCCTCTCAACTCAAAGTCTTCCCACAAAGCAAGCCGGTTTTCTGTTTCTCCTTCTTCATAACGGCTCATGTTAAAGAAGCATGTCTCGTCTTCATTGTCATCAAGAGACATTGAGCAACATGAAACAATCTTGTTCAAAAATGATATGCAGTGATTCCAAAAGTTCAATCTTACAGCTGACTGTTTCTCATCTATGTCACTGCCTGATGCTATGTCAGGACAACAAGCCAACCATTCTACAAAAACCATAATGCCAGGTAATAGGTAACTTGAGGAGGGATCATGAAGCTGTGCACACCTATCTAATATGTTTCCCATGAACTCAAAAACAGCAGTAAAGGCATTCTGAAGCAGAGCAGCACGCTGCACGATTTCTGCATATGTCTGACCTTCAGCCTCCTTCTTCACATGGTGAACAGTAAATATAAGAATGGAGATGAGGCGAACAATGAAAAGTCCATTTTCAGAAGCATCTGCACCAAAATTAAGCTCCTCTTCTGGTCCAGAAGAAACAAGCTCTGAGAATCCAATGCTAACCAGTGCCAGAACTTCCGAAAATGTCTCCAAGCTGGACCAAGAAAAAAGTGACGCTAGGAAAATTAGTCATCAGAAGTAGGCTAACAATCTATTAAATTAAGAAACTTCAAGGTAAAATACCTAGTGCGTGTGAAAAGAATGCCATTCAGTCGGACAAACCGAACACAGAAGGACTTGTGAATCTCACGAATACTAGACGTCTTTTCCTTGACAGCACCTGCTTCCAGTTTCATATCCTTAGATGCAGGGTTTGCTTCTCTCTTCCCTCTAACTTTGCCAGTCAAGCGCACAGGTGAATCCTTGACACCAGAGACTTTCGCATCCCCAAGCAGCTGAGAGTAGCTCAGACGATTCTGCCAATACACAAAAGATGACCTTAACTTGAACAGAAATAATAAAAGGTTAAACCTTGCATGTAGATGACTAAACAATCAATCTGTGCATCTTTTAGCTTTAGCAGAACACTTAGCCTTCAGGACACAAGTCAAGCTACATCTCCATACTCAGAATTTGCTAATCAAGTTTTAAGATGAGGCACATAAAAACAGCAGATCACAATAAAAAAGATACCTTCTCAAAAGCAACAATCAAGTTATCTCTTGCAGTTGCAAAGGGATTATCCACTGCCAGACTCCTAAAATAGCGATACACAGCCACCAACTCATCCCCTGAATAGGAAGCCAAAATGGCAAGCTGCAAAGATTAAAGCTCTTGTCAAACAGGAGATCAGGATCACCATAAAAAAAACAAAATAAAAAAGAACTGTGATTGTATGTGCTATTGAGGCCAAACCTGGTGATGGGGGTTCCCGCTTGATGGCCACAGAGATGCAGCTTGCAAGTAGTAACTTGAAGCTGCTGCATACTCACGAGTTTTGGAGTCACCATCCCCATATAGTCCTTTATACCTAGCCAGGTCACCCAAGTATATCAAACAACGGTGACAAGAGACCAAACCTTTCTTAGCATCAGTCTCTGTAACAGCTCGATTATCTGAATCCTCAGAAAAATAACCCAGAGGAAGCCCATACTTTGCTCTGATCTTCAGAATCAGATCGTGATAAAATCCAGTTGCTTCTGAAAGGAATGTTTTAAATTGAAGCCTTATCTTGTTGATTCGATCAGGTCGTGCAGGAACTTTCGGACCTGGAGGTGCATTTGAGCCAGTAGAAGCTAAAACAGAACTATAGTGAGATCTTAGTTCCTCTATGCGCCTATAATGCAATTGCCACAGAGAATATTCTATATTGTGCTGCTCAGAAAAACCATGGTCCTCAAGAATTATCGCTTCATAGTTCTCACGCATCTGTTGCCATGAATTGGGATCAGATGGAACTCGAGCCTGAGCTGACCTCCGGCGCTTATTCTCCAACTCAAGGTTCTGTGCAAGAAGCAAATAGAAATAAGCCATGATTGCTTCACTCTAGAGAAAAGGGGAGAGGGAAGATCCTTGTTTTGGGTTTTAGATAACAAGGAAAGGGCTGAGTTTGTAGAAGAAGAAAAGGAAATACCTTCTCATACAGGCGTTGGGCTCGCTCCCGTGGTGAAGGAGCAGACATTTTATCCATCTGCACAATCATTATCCATCAAATGTATTTGCCTACTTTGAAATTGCACTCAATCTGCAGGGAAAAAACTGGAAAAATAATTAGAACATCTTAGCAACAATATAGAGAGAAATTCAGAATTTATAGAAATAAATGAGAAGCATGGAATGGAAACGGAGAATTAAAAAAAAGCATTTGAAAACAGCTAAAATAAGTCACCTTCATCCGACATCAGATTCAATTTTTAAAGTTTCATTACAAAGATTCCCATTTTTATATACAACACCACAGGCCTTCCACACTCTACAATAAATTCACTTCACCTCATTAGGGCATTTAAAACACCAGTCAACATTCAAGACAAAACTAGAAGAAACCGATCAATACCAACTAAGCCAAACATTAAGATTTCATGTCCTTCTCATGGTCTTGCACAGCACAACTGCACAACCACAACTCACTAAGACAAATATTTGATTTCATTGTTATAATATGACTGGCAATCCATTAAAATTGAAACCTCATAAACTAATCAACTACCTTAACGCATATCAATAAAACTTAAAATAAATCATATGCCTTACTTCTCAGTCGACTACCTTAATACATATCAATAAGTTTAAGAAAAAAAAAGTATGAAGTCAAGAGTCATTCTCCGTAATTTTGCACAAACTCTCCAGCTTGGTTACTGACAAAAAAAAAACAAAGAAAAGAAAAGAAAACTGGCTATCTCAAATTTTCCTTGTCCGCAGAGAGCAGTAAAATTTAAATTTAAAAGGGGAGAGGGAGAGAGAGAGAGAGAGAGAGAGAGAACGTTACAGTTCAGTTTATTTCAGATTCTAAAAATTAATTAAAAGAAAAAAGATAAGAAAAAATCATATGGTTCTAAAATTTCTTTTCCTTGCAAGGTTTCCTCAATATCCTCAGCAGCCAAACAGAGACTGAATTTCTTTAAAAATAATGAAATCCATAAACGAGTAAAAACAATAACGCGTTCCAGAAGCAAGAAAAAAAAAAGAATAAGAAAAAGAAGAAATAAAACACAACTACTAACCGATCTGCAAAGAGTGGATGATCAAAGCAATAAAAACACATGAAAATCAATCGGTTAGAAACCACAGATTCCAAGAAATAGAGAGAGGGTATAAGAACAAAGCATACCAGAACAATCAGATCTGAGACGGAAAGAGAATTTCTTCTTCGTCTGATCAAAGCATCGATGAGTGGAATTTGATTTTCAGTTAGGGTTTGTTTGGTGATGGTTCGCTGGAGAAAGAGGGGGAGGGGAGGGAGGGGGGTGGGGGATGTGTTTAGGTAAAAGGAGGAGATGATGAGGCTACAAATTCTATGCGTTTTCAATTCCTTTCTATTTCTTTCTCTCTCTTTCTTTTTTTGCTTTTTTCTTTCAGGCGGCTTGCTATTCCTTGAAACGCCACCGTTTTGTTCACTATTGACGAATCGGATTTTTAAGTCTTATTATCTGGTGTTATTATTGTTAATTAATTTTCTGATTATCATCAATCTTCACGCTCCGTGCCACCAGAGCTTATCTCACTCTCCTATTACTGTTTTTTAGAATGTAAAATAATATTTCATTAATATAAAAAAAAAACATAAATATATCACTGTTTTTACCTTAGAATTGTGCAAAATTAACAAAAGAATTAATTGAATATATATATATATATATATATATATATTTTTTTTTTTGAAAAGGATATTGAGAGCATGAACAGTGAAAACTAGACTTTTCAAGCACCAAACGATTATTTCATTGGCTTTGATAAAACTAAACTCCTTAAAACTTTTAAATTTAAGCTGCTTTTATGGGAATTTGTAGCAACATGTGATCGCATATGAGTTGAAGTCATCGTGAATTAACGAGGAATAAACAAACATTATTAAGCTTCACTGAATGAAAAATCCATATCCGTCAATATATCTAAATCTTCATTCAATTGAAAATAGTTTAAATTGGGTAGTTAGTATATAAAATAAAAATAAATGGCTAAGTAACATTGGATGAAAAAAATTTGACTAAATAATACAATTTGAGTGTGTTGTTGTTCTTAATCATTGCATTTAATCAAATATTATTGTTCTTGATTGCGACATCAATTAGCTAATCGTTTTAAAAAAAATAGCTAGATATTTTAGAAAATGATTAGACAATAGTAAAAATAATCGGGCTGTTTTGGCTATTACTTAGTTCTAAAAAATTTTGGTGTTTTGAGACTGTAAAAGTTTATAAAATCATAGTTTCTGTTATTCTGAAATTTAATTTACTTTATGATTTTTAAAGGGTTAAAAAAATTATAATTTTGATAAATTTTAGACAAAGTTTTTCCTATATAGAAAGTATACCCAAAATTTTATCCCGTTTAAAAAAACCTGCAAAAAAACACAATAACCCCAATGAATAAATTATAACTAAACTCAATAAATTCTCACATTTCATAATCACAAAGTAGCTCCAATAATGGGAAAAAAACATATATACATTTTAAATGAATCAAGAATAATTCAATAATACAATATTCAAGTAATCTCAAAATATGTAAACATAACTCATTTATCTATTTGTGTCTACGTCGTCTACTAGACGATCCGGGCTAATTAGCAACACGACTAAATCTAGTTTTTCCACCCGCTTGAGTGGCCTCGTCCTCTACAATGTCATCATCAAGAATTAACCTCTCTTCAAATGCATCAAATCCAGTGTGGCTAATATTTAACCACCGAGATGCAACAATGTGAATTTCACTTTATTAATCAATATTACGAAGATAAGATGCGTCCTCTCACCCCTCCCGTAACATGAAACCAACCTAATATTAATAAGACATTAATGTTAAATTAAAATATTAATACATAAAAGCCAGCGTTTAGCATTTTATAATTACGAAAAGGTTTTGTTACTTACGAGATTTTGAATTCGCTGGACATGTTGCTCATACTACATGTGTTTAGGTGGAAGAACCTTTATGGAATCCAAAGTAATGACCCGACGTGTGATACTCATGTACCAAATAATATACTTTTAATCTATAATCACGTGATGTATCTCTGTAAATATCACATTTCTCTGTGCATCCAATTGTGAAACTTATGCTCCATACCGGCTTAACCAGTCATGATCATTATTTTTTACCCCAGCGAGTTACGGTGTGCAATGTATCACTCGTGTCGATATTGACTGGAATGTGTTGTCTGTTATTGAACTGTCGCATTACCTGATCTGGGCAATGTAGCTCGACCCTCTAAAAAAAATCAACGGGATCACCGATGTCCATTCCACTGGTGCAAACAACCGGAGTAACCGTCAATCTTTACTTCGAGTAAGGTGTTCACATGACCTGTAGAATATTGATTTTTTAAATATTAAATAACAATAATTTAGGGAAGTGTAATGATTTTTACTACAAGAATGATTCAAAAAAAAATACATGAATAGCATGTTGTGTGTCTAGCTCACTCCGATAAAAATCCAACACACGTGTTGGATTATTTTAAAACACTTTATCAGCACACCACCTGACATTAAAAATATGTTAATTTAATTGTATTTTTTAAAGTTATGGTTACACAATATAAACGCATATAATTTCAAAATAACATCATTGTACCTGCACCTGAGTGGGAGATGAAGTGTAACCCTTGTCGTCTGGACAGTCATAGATGGCAATTGGGGTATATGGGGTCTACACACTTGAAGATGTTCCCACGATTATAATTGTTATTCAATAAAAAACTTAAAGTAACAATAGTATTTCTTACTTCATACCTATAAAAGTAGCAAACATCCTTCAACCCATTTAACCCACTTCATGAATGCAAGACATAGATGTTTGAACAAGCATACCAAGATAGTAGATCTCCATCTATGTGCAGGAATAACATCAAAACCATCAAGCAGAGTCAAATAAATTAAGGGAACATATCTCTGTATTAGGTAAATAAAAAATACACTACCAAACATATAGAGTATACATGTTCTCACATACCTATATAAAATATTAAAATTACCTTAATAATTCATGCAAACTTAACAAATAATCCACACATTAAATTCATAATTGATTTTGTACCTTCGTATGACCTCCTTGTTAGCATCAGCTAGTGGTGTTGTAAATGTCTCATCGATCCATTTAAGATGTATGATACCCCCCCTTTTCATTCATAAGGAGGGGGTGTCAATCCAAATATTCGTTCACATAACACAATTCGTAAACCTATAAAGAAAATATCAAATTCATGCTCTCTTGCCTTAAATCATCAAGCGTAGTTAATTATATTACTAGTTGATTTCAACAATACACACAAAATTCATGATTCAAAACATCAATTAAACAAAACACATAATTAATTAAAAATATTATTTCATAATTAATTTGACTTATTGTCATATTTAAATATATCAAATTAACTCTAAATAATGATGTTCTTAATTAATTTCACATTAATTCAGTAAACCTTAAATTCAACCTAAACAATTATTTTATTTCAACCAAA
>Ga0325402_1007733_pt1 | contig 10218 bp, 6 predicted proteins | sample PopdelMetagenome_22_FD_207212 | JGI IMG/M metagenome (GOLD analysis project Ga0325402, IMG submission 207212) | Populus deltoides microbial communities from Bellville, Georgia, United States - Xylem-PdKOR-R3 | ecosystem: Host-associated > Plants > Phyllosphere > Stem > Wood/Secondary xylem... | reverse complement strand
GATTTTGCTACAGAAATATGTTCCTTCTAAGACCCTCCTAATCCTGTGGAAAACCATTTCTGAGCTCGTTTATAGATCTCAAGGATTTCTAATTTGTAGCTCCGCCCCAACCTCAAAAGTTTGATACAGATTCTCAGTGAAGCTTCGGCGTTTTCTTCAATCAAAACGCTTGAAATCCAGAGATGCCTTTTAACTTCTTAGAGTGATGCTAATTTTACCCCAAGATTCTTACTGAAACCACCATCCCAAGAACCCACCACAAAGTGATTTGTGGGATCTACCTGCAGGGCCGCCCATTCAATGGATGAGAGTTCCGAGAGGTGATTTCGGGGGGAAGTTTCGGTGAAATCAGCATTCTTCAATGATTTAAGCATGTCAAATTTCTATCATACAAGGCATGAAACCCTGGGACCACTCAATATAGAGGCACATTAGTCTGTGTAAAGAACACCAAGTAACTAAATACCAGGTCGTTGAAAATTGTCCATAAATGTGGATCCTCACCACATGTACACAGCAATCACAAGAAGACAGCTTTACGTGGACGGTGAGAGTGATTCGCCCTTTAATGTTTAAGACCAGGAATGCTGATAGGGACTTGAAAATAATACATGGCCACATATAGATCAGCAAAAGAATGAAACCCCACCAAAAGCTATCCCAGAAAGTGAAAGGGGAGAGAGACAGATGAAAAAAAGGGATGTAAACCCGAACTCCACGGCCATAATTATTTCTGGAAAATCAAATCGGTGGTCCTCTAAAAACAAAGAATGAATAGGAAAGCATTGGTTCTGTTACTGCTAAATTATAATTGCAACAGGGTGCCAACATGATAAAGTGAGAAAAGAAAGAAACCTTCAGCTGCTTGAACTTGCAGAGAACACTTATGAATGAATAATGAAGATAATGCAAAACCTGCAGCTTCGCAACAATTCTCTTTGCAAATTCCATCTTCCTTTTCACTTCCCTTCTGGTATTAACAGTCATGCATTTTGGCCATCGATTACCTTTCTCCTTGTTTTCTATTCAGTAAATTGTGGGGCTTGGTTTTTATTACATTAAAGGGAAAAATATGGCTTAAATCAATTATTAGCGAGAATGAGCTCGATCAGATCAATATAGCAAGCAAGAAACCTACTGTATTAATTTTTTGGTACTTATTCATCTATTTCAATTTTTGTCTTGTATAATGCATTCAGTCACCTGTGACTCAGTTTCTGGATTAAGCTCAGATCACCGCGACTCAACTATTTTATTCAAGCCAGTCAAGTTTTCCTAGACTTTGTTGTGAGCCAACCCTGCCTGTAACTGTCGTCTCAAGCTCAAATCAAGTTTGAGCTGCTAGTTCAAGCAGCAATCTATTGTGTTCTGTACCTAGCTAATCAATGCATGCAAGGAGCACAATGACTGTATTTAGAACAGTAAGTTGTGGAGGAAGGATAAGGTTAACACCCACAGATTCAAGAAGCTTTAGGTTAAACATTCAGAAATTTGATAAAGTTGTAACACGCGTTCTAAATATCAATAAACATGAAGCTTTTACTATCAAATAGCCTCAGATATACATTAATGTAACACAATACAAAATTAGGAAAAAGAATAGAGAAGCCTAGGGTTAGAGGCTAAGGAATGTGAAAAAAAGGCCACCTAGAGCAACAACAAATCAGGGCAAAGGAAGTTTGTATACAATTAACAGCTAAATTGGGGTGCTAATCTATGTTGTTGGGTATATCTACTGTTTCCATATAAACATATATGGAAGGGCGAGAAGGCATAATATTTTCCCACCCAAAGCATAAAGCAAACTATTACTCAGAACTCAAACCAAGTAGAAACTTACAAAGAATTAGAAGGTGTTGCAGTTGATGAGGAAGCATCATCAGGAGGATGTGGAGAAGTGTCTGGAACATCTATAGCTCCTTCATGGTTGAGCAATGGTTTTAGTCTTTTCTTGACTTCATTGCTTTGCAGATCAATCTCCTCAAGAATCATAGACAAAGCAGACTTGCAAGATTCATCATCCATGAATGATAAGGTCCATCTCCCATCCACCGGAGCTTTTGTCTTGGCCTTCCCATGAGTAATGAGTTTAGCAGGGTCCAAAAAGGGTAAAGTAGATGGACGGATTCGCAAGTGTAACCATCTTGAATACTTCTGATCAATTGTAGGCTGAAGACACAAATCAAGAAAGATGAAGCAATTGTGAAATTAGAATCATTCAACCAAGGCCCAACTTATAGGACAGTGAGAATATTAGAAGAAAATGTGGAGGTCATGTTATCAAGTTGTGCATGCTCTGTGAAATATGTGCTCCATTTAATTATGTATAGAAGAAAATGTGTTTGTGCATACATGCCTAGCTATAAAAAACAAAAAAAAAATAATCAATAATTTTTATCCAAGGAAGCAATATTAAGCACTAGAAGGCACAACAAATCCATACATACATCGGAACTTGCTAAAGGAGCAACAACACGGATGATTCCATAATGTTTCTTCAAGGGTAGTTCTTCTGCAAGTAGGATCCACCCATATGCGCCCACAGAGATTGCTAAAACGCAAAAATGGCGTTCCTTACCCCTCTCAAATGCAATCCTACAAGGCACGGCATCAACTGCATATGGCAGTGACCAGAGAGATTTAACCAAGAAAAATTTAATCACATGACTCCGACAACAAATTTCCAAGAAAATAAAGCCATACTTTAGAAGTTAGAAGCAATAGGTCAAATACACTGAATTACCATTTATCTAGCCAATAATCATACAAGCAACACAACCCGCATGAACTCACACATGCACCATCATCGTATCATATACCCTCACCATCGTTGTCGTCATTGTTTCATCATCATCAATTTATCATATCAAGGACAAGATAGAAAACTGACCTAGTCTCAACTCAGAGCCTAGTTTTGGACCTGAAACATCCAGGCCAGCATTTCTTGCACGGGAATTTTCCGGGATATCACTTGGAGGACAAGTAGGAGGCTGCTCAGGTAAAGCCCTACCAAGGAAGAAAATTTGAAGTTGATGAAGAAGTACAAACACCTGAAATGGAAATAGGAAAAAAAAAAAAAAAAAAAAACAGAAATTAGAAACTGCAATAATACAGAAAGAAACACAGCAGAATCCCTACAAAAGTTGAATACACTAGTTGTGAATGCATATGTACATACAGAGAGTATCTTTAAGTTCATTGAAACTATGATATCAGTACACATTATCTATTTTAATCTTAAGCTTTATCTACTTGGAAGATAAATAGATAAATGAGAAAGAATGCAAATGCGAACACGAACCTTCACCACCTTGCACATTCTTTCACCAGCAACAAAAGATGATTTGTTGGGAAGAACATCTACAAGTCAAATAGGAAAATTGAATGAATATTGTTTAACAAAACCGCAACCCTGTAATGCATGGGAGAAGAACATCCAAAAGCACATCTATTGCGCAATAGCTTTACCATCAAAAGAGGGCTTGTCTAATGGCAAGAGCATGCACTTCAGCTCTTTCCGGGGAGATGGAGCTTCCATTGCTACAAGAGCAAAATTTATTTGTCAAATACATCAGTCAATCACTTAAACAAACAAGCCATTTGTAATATTAAGAGTTCCACCAAATACCTCTTTTGCACCTTTTCCATTCATCACGTAAGACTGTTACAAGTAGATCGGGCCAGGTACCTCTGGCCTCCTCAAGAAGAGCATAAGTGCAATTCTTATGTGAATCCTGTGTATGAGAAGTCTACTGAATCATTACAAAATAATGATATTAAATAATCATATTACTAGATCATCCAAAGAAACAAAACAACAGCCACAAATGTAAGACATGCATCATGAAACTCGGTAGCATAAAACCGCAGTTTCAAATAATGGCTACAAGTTACAAATATTTAAGGTCCCATCATGTTGCACTCTCATAACTAGGAGCAGCATTTGGCACCTGTTGTGGTCATCATGTATTGACACATTATTCAAACAATCTACTGTGGGGTATAACTTACTCTCAGTAATTCAAGATGCTGGTCATTGAATCCTGACTCACTATAGAGAAGTAGCTGACGCAAAAGCCAACCACCATCCCACAATGTCTCTGGGGATATATTAGACCGGCAAAAAAGACTAACCAGTGCATCAAGCACCTGCACAACACATTTCATGACCGATCAAGCATCAAGCACAAACAGCACAGCTTCCAAAAGAAGAGCTCATTAACGTTTTGTAACCAAATGGAATTTGAACCATATCAATTTCCCTTAGAATAAACAATGTTCAACAAAGAACAAAAAGGCAAGCATAATTCCCATCTGCTATGTGAGAGGAACTTCAACTTGTTACATTCGGCTTGTGGTACAGTCCATGTATGAACAATAGAAGCTTTCAGGACATAATTTCCCACATCATAATTTTTCAGAAAAGAAAGGTAAAAAATTGTACTTTTTTCCTGTTTCTTCTTGCTGCTTCAGACAACCATAGTGTAGACCAATAAAAAAGAAATTTCTAACCCATAAGATATTCAGATTGATAGGCCACAGATTCATTAAAAGAGCTCACATTTGACTCCAAAAAGAAAATTGTACCTGAAATCTATGTACAGAGGGGCTTGTTCCCACCTCCAAGGAAGAGCATGCTACCCCATACTGCTCCTGTTATATATTATTTAAAGAAATAGAAGAGAGAAAAATCAACATGTGGAAATGAAAGGATTTTTTTCCCCAAAAATAAGATAGGAAGTAATAAGAAAATTAGAAAAGGATAAACTTTACAGAAGTGTAAGAAATCACAGTAAATGAAATTTTCAATTATAAATGCTTTTACAAAAGAATAGTTGCTGAGCATGTATATATAAGTAGTGAAACAGTTTGATTCCACAGAGAAGAGGGACGTTGTACATCTAGGTATAGATGATGATGATGATGATGATGATAGATCGGAGTGGTTGAATCAACCTGAGGCTACTCTGTACAATAAAACCCTAATTTTTCCTCAAAATAAAAATAATTTAAAAAAAAAAGCAGGGTACAACAGCAGCACAATACAATACCAGCTGCACTAATTCGAACAGATGCTAACGTAACCTTCTGCCCTGCAACTAAATTAAATTTGAATTTATAATCTTATAAGCAATCAATATCAACTCCTAATTGAATACTATAATCCTTCACATATACCAATTCCGATACATGATTTCAATATAACCGAGATTCCATTTTTTTCCTAATTCCCATTGCACAAGATCCACCATTGCTAATATTTCTTTTGATGGAGAGAAAAGGGAATGAAATCATTACCTTGAGATTTTGTAGATAGCCATCGAGCTCACAACTAAATCCATCTCTTATAAAGCTCCTTCCTGACGAAAAAAGTTGATCTTCCCTCAAGTCCTCACCAACCAATGCTTGCTGTAGAGAGGAGGAAAACTGATTAAGTTTCACTTCCTTAACCAATCAACATATAATAGGTTCCACCAAATATTAGTTCAGATTAACAACAACAGGATCTTGAAAGCCATGGTATTAGATACAATTAAAATCCATGCTATCTTAACAAATACAGAGCTATCTTAGAGCTGCTAACAGTTAATCACTGAAAGTTGTTGATAACATCTAGCTAATAACCATAATTGAATTCACAATTTAGCAGCAAGGAATATGAGATGAATATTATTTATCAGTAATGAAGAGAAATAAAAAAAATGTAATTCCACCACATTTACCAAAATTGAGGGGAAAAATATATCTACAATTTACCTGCAAGAGTTTCTTGTGTTGCTTGCGCTGGGGGAGGATTCCAAGAGCATCTAGCATTGTTTCATCTAATTCTACTTAAAGAGATACCAATAAGATAACAGCAATAGAAATCAGTAGCAACAGAAGCTGAATAATTCTAAGAAGAAAACCTTTTGTTTGCAACAATGTAGCCAACATGCTCAAAGAACTCAAAACTTGAAGATCATCTCCAGCTGTAATATATGAAAGTAAAGCATCCCTGAAGTATTACAAAGATAGAGATAAAATTAGAAGGGATAGCAAACAGAAGCTGAAAAATTAGAAAGCTAATAAATCAGAAGGTTCTGTTCAAGTCAAGAAGCAGCATATAGAAGGCAGCCAGTTCTCGGTGAGATACTCAGTTAAAGAAAGAAGACATTATTGTCACTTCATAGAGCAAAAAAAAAAAAACAAAGTGTAGACTAAAATTGGACTTCGAGTGAAGAGATGGAAAGTGGAAAGAGACTTAGCACTTCAGAATTTAGTAACTTTTACCTCAAAGTTACACGAGAAACACCTTTTGAGATAATATATTCAGGGTGAACTAGAGAAGAACTAGACAAGCTCAGCAAGATTTTTTTTGAACATCCATCCACCTCAATCACGTTCTTATTTTCTGTCTGTTGGATTTCATGCCCATGATCAGGCGCATGACCATTGAGTTTAGTCTCAGAATGTGGAACAAAAGCCTCCGGTGGACAGAAAAGAGAGGCAGCAATGGTATTTGCCAAGTCTTTGATTTTAACTATGCGTAAGATGCAACAGAGCAAATACAGAGAAGTGATAGCACCAATCTGAATATCCTGAATTCACAAGATATCAGAGGTTAAGTAAGAAAAATTTGTATAACATAATCATAAAGTGCATCAACAAACTGTTAAAAGCCCTTGAGCTCAAAGGGAAAGATTAAGGAATGAATGAAAGCATGAAATAAGAGCAAGTTCATACATCAACAGCATCCAACTGCAAAGATGGAAGAAGCAAAGGAAATATCAAAAGTTGCAAAATGTTGACTGTTATTAACCTCCCAACTTCTGGAATCCCCGCAGAAATAACATCACTAATATAGTAGAGATTGTCCTCAATTTCATCCACAACATTAAGAATCGCAGTGGTTGTATCTGAGTCTGGGTTTCTGTCTCAGCAACAAAAACACAATATTTAGGAGCGAGATCTTTCAACTCCCAGTCATATAAAGTTTTAATTATCGTACTCTTACTTTAGAGTTTCAGAGACCATTCCATTTAGATAGAGGCACTGCTTCTGAAAAAATGTAAGCAAGTTTGAAAAATAATCAGCATGAGGGGCCTTCGCAACAAATCTATTCACGGATTCATCTCCAACTGAACCAAGAGGAAATTGAAGAAAACTTGTTTAGCTTGCAAAATAACATTATGAGAAAAACAATTGGAACAAAATGAGCAGGGATAGAATAACACCCACTCACCATGATAGACATTGAGTGTCAGAGCACGGACTGCAGTGCGAATCATACTCTCTTCATGGGAAGCAAACTGTATTGCCTCAACATACAGTGGAAAAGAAACAACTTCTTCCTACATGAACAAGGCAGCAGAGGAAAATATCTATAAGCTACAGCATGCACAGAGATGGCTTGATTTCTAACATAGCCAAGTAGAAACTAAGTGAATAAAGGTGTAGAGCTAACATAACAAGCGTTGTTTAGGCAGCAAACCCCAACGAGTTTGGGATTGAGGGTTTGTTGCTGTTTAGGCAGCAAGCCATGCATTTCTTGCCAGCTTGAACCACTTACAACCAACCAGGTGCCCTAAAATCTCAGTTTCAGTACTTCTCATCAACAGGTAATACTCAAAGGAACTAGGTAGTGCTGTTCAAGTGGACTGTTGAAAGTGTCATTCAGACTGAATAGTCCTCATCAATAAGGCCACAAAAAAGCTATGTGATGGCCCTCTTAAAATATGGACTAATGTCAAATCTCAACTTTATCATTATTTGTTATCGAAATGCAGAATTATTTGAAACTTCAGGCACAAGCATTGGTGCATGGAAAATTGAAAAAAAAAATACCAGCCTACCTTTTAAAATTTATAATAAAAAATTAAAACAGTTGTATCATGCAATATAAACAAAGTACAAAAGACAGACAAACCTACATTTTGAGTCTTCACAAGCAAAGAAATTGTATTCTTGTCAAGCTTCCCACTTATTGCCCTTCACAAACCACAAAACATGCCATTTGAAAATCATAGTCAACGAAACCAAGGATATAACAAACATTTGACTACCACCATAACGATGACTAAAAAAGCATACCTTAAGAAAGAAATGTAGTATGACAACAACTCCTCATTCCGAAAATCAAACGTATAAGTTATCAAAAAATTAATATGCTCATTACTGAACATATAATCTGCAATAAAAAAACAAAAACCTAGCACCTCAAACCTCTTTAAACAAATCCAACATTGTCCAGAACCAACTTACGTATGGCGCGCTCGGATTTTAAGTTCTGAATCATAATGCTCGTTGTTTGCAGCAACTGAAGCGAAATGGAAACAATTCTGCTAACCTTAAGTATCCTCACAAACTCCCCCATTACTTGCCTTTCCATAAAAAAACTACAAAGCACAAGGAAAGACACATAGAATTCACAAAACAATCATCGAAACCTAACAATCGAAACAGAAAATTATAAATTTATTCACGAGCCTTACTCAAAATAGTTCGAATCATGCTGGTCTCCGTATGTTATTAATTCCGATATCGATCTCAACGTCTCAATTACAAAGTTCTTCAATAACAACACACAATCAGGTTCTAACAGAGTAAAAAAAAAAACCGACAAAAAAATAAATTCATGGTTGATTATTACTAAATTAATTACCTTATTAACATTATTTACAATTTGAACCTTTTGCAGCTGGTCAGTTAAATATCTGCAAACAAAGTAAACCAAAAATTAAAAATTAGAATTTCATCAACAAAAAAAATCCAAATTAAATAGCAGACAGTGACATTTTTACTGATAATTAAAAAAAAAGTGAGAAATGGACGTAATTGACTTGAAAGCGTGTAGAACTTGAAAAATTGACAGAGAATTGGACTCTTGATTGCAGTAAATACAAAAGAAAAAATCGCGAATTTCACAACAATTAGTGAAATAAAAAGAAAAATGAGTGAAAATTAGGAGAGAGAAACCTGAGTTCATCCAAGGAGAAACGATCTCTGGATCTCCAAAAGGAGGACCACATGATTTTTAGTGTTAACTCTCGATCACAGCCGTCGAATTGAGAGAATCATTCATTCAATCGTTGCTTATCTCTGAATTTTTTTTTAAATCGGCCGGAAAAAGAAGAACGATGGTGAGAGATTGAGAGGAAAGAATTAGAGAAAAATAGAAAATTTAAAATACATGTGAAAAAAGGTGGGTTTTGAATTAGTATTTTATTTTTATAGGACAAGTGAAGATTTTTTTGAAATACAGTTTGCCATTTAAAAAAAATAGAAGAGAGAATGAAATTGCCAGAAAGTTGAAGGGGGCTCCTTGTTTGTTTGATGGGTGCTGAGGTGGCAGTGTCAAATATCAATTAATTACTAGATTGATGGCCTGTAATTTACCGTTGGGCCGAGCAGAGTATAAAAATTTGAATGAATTCTGATTAACTTGATTCATTTATTATCTATGATAATAAATATATGAGTTAATTTGAATTAATTTAATTAATTCAAGATATGAAATTAAAAAATTTTAATTTTATAAAAAACTAAAAAAATTAAAATAATCATAATTAATTTGACTAACTTATTACTCGAGATATAAGACCGCGATAACTCAATAAAAAAAAATGCAACAAACAATCAAGTTAAGGCCTTAATAACTAAATGTCAACTAATAAATTAAAAAAATTAATTTTCAATAAATGATTGGCCTGTTATAAGGTTGGAAGGCAAACGTTAAAAAAATAATAAAGTAAATTATTCAATTATAAAACAATTTTAAACCAAAAAACACAGACCAAATACAGTATAAAAACAAAATGAAAGAAAATAATTAGGGGCTAAATTAAAAGAAAAAACACTAAGAAAAGGATAAAAAAATAATTGAAAGAATAATGACCAAAAATAAAATTAAATGTTGCGTGACAAAAAATAATTAAAAGTGACTGAAGCTAACCCAGTCCACCTTTAAAACTCGTGACACGGATCATGAGGCTGAATCACAACATAAAAGACAAATTTAAAAAAATTAACAAAGCAAAAATCTCAACCAATCAAAATAATTAGGGATAAACTTGTAAAAACAAATTAAAAAAAGTGATTTAAAAAATATAAATTCGAAAAGAAAAGGAATCAAATTTGACACAAAAGAAAAATAAAATAAATCATAAAGGATGAAATTGAAAAATAATTTCAATTAAGAAAAGGATAAGAACAACTAAAAATAACAATAAAAAAAATGAA
>Ga0325402_1007732_pt1 | contig 10219 bp, 6 predicted proteins | sample PopdelMetagenome_22_FD_207212 | JGI IMG/M metagenome (GOLD analysis project Ga0325402, IMG submission 207212) | Populus deltoides microbial communities from Bellville, Georgia, United States - Xylem-PdKOR-R3 | ecosystem: Host-associated > Plants > Phyllosphere > Stem > Wood/Secondary xylem... | reverse complement strand
TTTTGGCAGCAAAGGGGAAGGATAAAGAGAGTAAAAACAGCTCAAACAGGGTTTCGAAAAAAATATTTCTTTCATCTGCTTTTGTCAATCTTCCAGCAAACATGGGGTCCAAAAATGAGTAACAACAATGGTTATGCACAAATCACCTCCTCATCAACACTTCCATCACCTCCCACGACATTATTGGCCCTGCTCTACTCCTCCTCCTACCAATCACATTCTAATCCCATCAAATCAATGCATATTTTGTAAATTTAATTACTACCAATTTTACCTTTCTCGCCTCTGAATAGCTTTGACAATCAAAAGTCTAATCCAACTTTTTCTCCCATTCCAAATATGTCTCAGGATTGTTTTTACCTTGAAAAGTAGGTGTTTTTAGCTTGAGAGCATCCAAATTATCATCTACATCATCATGTCCTCTGAAGTTATGGAAATTTCTCTTCTAACTGAATTGGCCCCTAGTTCTATTCCTAAAATCCATTTGGTTTCTAGGTTGTTGAAAACCTCCCCTATATAGCCTATGGTCTCATCCTTAAAACCTTCATCCTCATAATCAGGCCACCTTGGGCTTTCAGCTCTATTGTCACTGTTTGATTTCGGATCAGCCCTAATCTTTTGGTACTTATGCTAGCTTTATTGCCATATTTCTCCATATTCTCAAGTTGGTCACACACGTTCTCCATCATAAAATTCACCATCTCCATCATCTTTGTCAAGGCTTGAATTTAGAACTTTACATCACCCTCGAGAGGGGGTGTTGTGTTATTATAATCCAACATGATTATATCAGCAAAAATCAGTTAGTGGTATCAAAAAAATTCCTTCTATCGCTCATGTTTCACTTAAAATTACGTTTTTCACTCCAATAAACTCATTGTGTCTTATATCTCATAACTTGCTTTCTTTCAGTTCTTTCAAAACTAAAAATCCAACCAATCAAAGTCATAGACTTGTGCAATGCAATCAAATCATGAATATAGACTCAATAATCAATAAATATATTGAAAACAAGTAAAACAAAACTACAATTATAATTTTGCGAGTAGCAATGCAAATTCATACGAAGTATAAATAAAACGAAGACGTGAAATAAAACAGAAACGAAAATTAACGAAGATACTTATTTGTCTCTTAAATAACTCCAATGTAGTAGAAACATACTAATTTAGTTAAAACAAATAGTAGACAAACACGTTTTGAAACTTGATGCAAATCTAACATGTAGTATTCTAATACCTAAAAAACTATTAACCAAAACACCAGAATTGAAACTAAAATCTAACAATATCGAAATAACCTCAAATTAAACGTGTAGTATCTTAATACCCAAAAAACTACCAATTTCAGTTTATAGGTCATTTTCTTATATCTAGGTATCGAAACTCGTGTATTATCAATTTGTAGCAGAATTAAACCCCGAATTGAAACCTAAAGAAAATGATATCAAAATAAGCCCAAATTTAATATATAGTGTGATTTCACCTCCAATAGTAAATATATGAAATTTAAATTCATTCTAAGATGGTTTGCTTAGGGTTCTCGATAGGTTGTGTTTTTTAGGCAGAATTGCAATAAGTTTGGAATAACATCTATTTTTTATATGTTAGACAAAGCAACAAAACAAAATATCGATTTTTTTTTACTACTATGCCATAGACACAAAGAAAAAGAAAAAGATTGACACCAACACCAAAAACTTAACGAACATTAAGAAAACAAAAATTTCAGAAAGATACAACTTATTCTTAACGCCTAGCTCTGATACCAACTGATGTGAACCTCGTGAGCATGTGGTCACGCAATCTACAATTAAGATTGAGATCTGATCCTAGAAAGCTGAAAGAGATCTGATAAGAGTGTGACATAATAAAAACTTGTCTCAAGACACCAACACTATTAGGATGAAGTTGAATGATGCCACAGAGCCACTTAATCTTTGATAAGTCAAATTCAGTTAATTCAAGAATCAAATAATGCAAGAAGCTCTCTCACACATTAAAACTAAAAAGTTCAAAAGTATTATTCATCAATGGCCGCATAAATTTAGGCTTACATATGTTTAAATAGTTCTAAAAAATTAATCCTAATAGATCTACTCTTTGAATTAAATTCACCCACATAAAAAAAAAATAACCCAAAATAAATTAGACTACTCCACGAAGTAATGTTGTAAACCTACCATTATCCATCCAGTTGTTTACACCAATCATATGCAGCTCCCAGATTTCCATTCCACCCAATAATGTTGACATGCATGATTCATATAGTACTACTAATTATTGAGGGAATAAATTGAGAGATCACAAATCATCTATATTTTACACGGTAATTTATTGGATAAGTAACTCCCTATTACTGGAGACATTTCTTCGTTTTAAAGTACTTTTGGACTCCGAATGTTATTTATGTATGTGATGTGTTGGCATCCATTTTTGTCTTCTTTAAAACTTCATGTTCATCTGGAATTCTCTTACCAGATCTTGCCTCACAGGGAGATGTATTTTTCATGCTTGTCGGTATCAAAGGTCCATTACGTGGAGGAAAGGAACCGCAACTTGTAAAGTCCAGATAATAAAACAAATGTTGGTTGGGGCCTACCGGCTTCTAACACCTTGTTTTGATGGAACGTCTCATCTATCCAAGTTATATTACGTGCTATATTTATCTTAACAATATGAAATTATTATTTATTTTTTATTTTAAAATAATATTTTTTAAAAAAATTTATTTTTAATATCAACATATCAAAATAATTTTAAAAATAAAATTTATTATTTTACAAAAACATTTTCCAATAACAACAACAAATAAAGCGGCTTATTTTAGAGTATGTAGCCTTTGTATTTTAGTATTTTTAAAAGTATATTTATCTTGAAAAATATTAAATTTATTTTTTTTAGTAGTTTTTTAATGATTTTGATGTGTTAATGTTTAAAATAAAAACAAATCTAAAAATTTTATTATAATATATATTTAAATAAAAAATATTTTTAAAAAATACCCTCAACTACAATACCAAACACACATTTAATCTTTTAACTGGCGTCATAATACTAGTGTAATTCTAAGTTAATTTTTATAAAAGGAAAACAGCATCAATACTATAAATATATTTACTGATATTATAATTATTTTAATTAAAAAATTAAAAAAAATTTATGCTTAATAAAATAAATTAAAAATAATTTGTTAATATTAATTAAATATTAAAGTAGAAAGTTGATATTCCTAGTAAAGCCAACATAGATACACATGCAAATATTTTATATAATTTATTTTTTATTTAAAATTTTTCCATTATTTTATCTTAGAAATTGATTTTAGTTCCTAAGAGCACCTTGTATTTTTTTTTATATAAATACATCATGTAAACACAATTTATCGATATAAAATATAATAGGAAGAAATTTAAAGAGAAATTACAATAATCTCTTTTAAGTTTTATAAAATTAAAAAATTTTAAAAATAAAATATAGGGTATTAATTAAAATCCAAATAAAAAAATTATAAAATGTTAAAAAAAAAAAAAGAGGCCACACACTACCTGGCATTTAATGCAAGTCTCGCATACCTAGCCAGTAATGAAAAAGCTGAGATGTGCTTGGGTCTGGAAAGAGAGTCACACACTTGATTTTATTTTGTTTTTTGAAGTTGCTCTATTTTATTTTTAATGGATATGACGTCGTTTATTTTAAAAAATTCTCAACTAAATAAATTTATTTTTAGTCACCACTAATTAAAAGAAAATTGAGATTTTAAAACCAAAAAATTTATTTTCAACTTGTTTACTTCAAAAAACCTTACAAATATTTAAAGAATCTTAATAAACTATTTTTAACTGCAAAACACACTCTAATTATTTTAAAAACTAAAAATTAAATAAATGAAAAAAAATCTACTAACCACCATAATCTATTTGTCACATTAATAAAGGACAGCATCATCTTCATTAAACTCTTCTTATAAAATTGAACTGTTATCTTTTCAGCTTTGCATAATCTTCAACCTGTCTTTGTTAACTTTCTGGACATTCTTTATATTCTTCCAACTGATGTATATTTTTTTTATTTTTTATTTTTTTATTTTGTATTTTTATATATATTTATATAAGTTCTCAAAATAAGTAACAATAACAATAATTATGCCTTTTCAGTTGCAAAACTGAAAACATGCAGGTTTTATTATTTGATTTTTGAAGAAACATCGAGTAGTAATTATTAGTAATCGCAATTTCATAAAAATAAATAAAAAATCTGGTAAAGAAAAGAAAATAAGATATATTATCATTATTAGCACTACACAATCATCTAGATACATACTATATGGGATGATCCTCAAGTTATAAGTATATATATTGTCTAAAATTTTACACTGTGAAAAAAAAAATTTAAAAATTAACTTCAAATAATTTTCGAAACACTCTAACAAAAAAATTAATTCGTTTGTATTTGATAAAATACTTCAGATCAATGAGCGCTTTGAATAATTTATCAATCCAATTTCTTGTTTTAGCCCCTTCCAATCCCATCTTAGTTTTCTCCTACAAAGGAAAAAAAAAAAAGAATTAGTCTGCTTTCGTGGGAAAAAAAAATCTTTGAAGAATAAAAAATTAATACATTTACATCTTAAAAAAAGATTTAAGAATATACATAATCAATTTATATTATAAAAGAATTACATTGACTTTAATATTTTATTAGCTTTTATTATAGCAGTCTATTGTGTAAAATTATTCCTTTTCCAAACTGAACAAAAATTAATAACAAAATAAGGTAAAAAAAAATGGAGTGAGCTCATCTATATTAGCATGCTAAAATCATGACCTGGTTATAATATCAGGATAACCTTATTAAAAACTAATTGGATAAAATCATTAAACTTAGTTATAAAATAACACAATGTTCAAGAATAAAATTAAAAAAAAAATAAAAAAAAATATATCAAACTAGGTTAACCCAATAATTCCATAGAAAGGAAAGCAAAAAATAAAAAATATGAAAATCAATTCTCAATAAATCAAATATTAAATAATAAAATTAGAAAAAAAAAATCATATCAACTCATGTAAATTAAAGAAAAAAAGACATAAAAAAAACTAAAGTCAACTCGTGTGACTCTAGTCATGAGCTTGAGATCAACACTATAGAAAACAAACTTAAAAAAACAACAAAGAAAAATTATAAATCAATAAAATACTATGGGATGAAATTGAAAAAAAATACAATAAAAAAGGCTTCAAAACAAAAGAAATGACAATTAAAAAAATGAAAACTAAATTTGATACTAAAATAATTTGAAATAAAATGTTTAGGAGTGAAATTGAAAACATAACTCAATTAGGAAAGTAATAATAACAAAGAAACAACAATCAAAAGAATGATGATCAAATTTGATATTAAAATCTAATTAAACCAAATAATAAGAGACAAAATTTAAGAAACAAATCAATCAAGAAAATATTAAAAACAAAACAAGTAGTAAGTAAAAAAAATAAAGATCGAATTAGAAACAAAAAACAAATGAAATGACATTTGTATAATTCTTTTATAAGGAGAAGAGAAAGAAAAGACGGAGGAGATGAAAAAAGTCCACTGGAGCTCAACCTCTAACCCGACTACCACACGCGCAACACTATTGGAAAGAACACGATGAGCCTCTTCCAACCTCATCATGGAAGGCAGCATTTGGACGATGGAAAATAAAATATGCGCCGCCCATATGCTGGTGCGTGCCACCAACAACTTTATTTAATTAATATTTAAATTATTAAAAAGACCAAAACGCTCCCAGTTCAACATGTAAATTATAAAAAAAAACCAAAATAAAAATACACAAATACCCTTAATTGAAAGGTTTATTTATTTATTTATTCTTTTAAGCATATGAATGTCTTTGTGTTGTTTATAAAAATGTTAAAAGATCAAATCGACCCCATTCAACTTATTAATTACAAGAAAAACCAACATGAAAAATACAATATCTTTGATTGAAATTTATTTTTCATCTATTTTCCCTTTTTATTACAAATAATCCTTTTTAAAAGAATTATTTAATGATTTTTTAGTTTCTTTTCAACTAAAACTTTTTAGTTATGCCTTTTTTGTTTCCAGGAAAACAAATTACTAGAATCCATTTTTCTTATTTTCCCATGTTTGGTAACCATCCGGAAAGCTAGTCAAAGGAAAGTGTTTTTCTTTTGACAAGGAAAGGAAAACACTTTCCTATCTTTACATAAAACACATCTTAAATCCCTGTCTCTCTCTGTCTCTTTCCGAAAAAAAATTGAAGCAGGAACAATTGAAGCATATCTCTGAAACAATTAAAGGATATTCCTCTTATTTCAGGTATTTTTTTCCTCAAACTTCTTTATATTATTTCTTTTATGTTTTTATCTTCTTCGTTTAAATCTATAAGAATTATGGCAAAAATTGTTTGATCATATTTAATTTGTTGTGTCTATTCTGAAAAAAAATATTGCTTCTCTGTGTTTTTTTCCATGCTGTTCAAACAAACAATGATAAATCTTCTACCTGTCAAATTTTTTCCATAACACAATTTTCTTCTTCATCTTACCTCGTCACCTTCGGCTAGTTCACAAAAAAAACAAATCAAATTCATCAAGCAAGCCATAAAAAGCACATTTTTTCCATGACATTCGGCAGCTCACGTTTGTAACCAAACAAACCAAAAACACTCACAGATAACAAAATCCCCAAACTTCCCCATCTAGTCCCTACCCTGTTTCCCCGTTCTCAGATCCAGCCACCATATCCACTCCCCTCTAAAAAAAAAGACTCCTGTTTCCATAACATAACCAAGGGATTATGCCCGAGTAGAAGCACAAAAATAGAGAGGCAAAGTAGGGGGAATTAGTGAATCTGTTGAGGAACAACACTTGCTCTCTTTTTTTTTTCAAGTCCTAGTGTTATCAGTACATGTAGCCAGGGGAGAAAGGGAGGAGAACTGAGAAGGAGGAGCAGGTCTTTGAGGTCTAGCTCTCTTGCCCCTTGAATCTTTGATCTTTGTCTTGCTTCTTTGTGCACAGAGAGAAGAAGTTAAGGAATTAGAGAAAGAACAGGGGAATGGCGAGAGAGAAGAGCGAGAACAGGGGAATTAGAGAAAGAGAACCGAGAGAGGAAGTTAAGAAATTTAGAGAACGAACAGGGAATTGCGAGAGAGAACATATAGAATAGGGGAATTAGAGAATTAGAGGGGAAATCGACCGAGACCGAGAGAAAGTTTAAGGGGAACGAACAGAAAACATAAAAACATGGATAACACCTCCATTATAGAAAAAGCGTGATTTTTGGCACATTTATCGCTTTATTTTGCTATATTTATAAATATGCTTGTTTTATTTTGCTTTGATTAATTCATGATTAGTGTTTGATTATATTTGTTATATATGGATAAATTTGTAGGACCATGCTGGTAATTATATGGATTTCATTGCGCAATGTCTATTGATTGTTATGAACTTATGAATTGTATAATTTTCAAAAGGGTTTTATCTCGAGAAATTGAATTTTATGGTCTTAAATAATATATTTTAAGACCATGTTTGTTTAGGAAATCAGATATCATTGCCATAACTATTATACATTATCAGCTTCTTTTAGTATAATTTATTGTTTTGATTGTGTAAGTATTTTATATGCTTTTTTTTTAATATTTATTTCCCCAATTTTTTAGATTTTGTTATTAGAAATAGAATTTATATACCAAGAGAACCACGTATAAATGCAATTGCTCAACGAGAATTCTATATTGACAGCATTTTGAATCGAGGTGATAGACATTATGTTGAACAAATTCGTATGAAACCTGTTGTCTTATATAGATTGTGTGATGTTCTCACAAGTCGTGACCTATTACGATCAACTCAAAATGTGTCTATTAGGGAGCAAGTAATTGTGTTTTTACAAATTGTAGGCCAAAACCAAAGATTTCGTTTTATCAGTGGTATATACTATAGGTCTGTTGAAACTATCCATTGTTACTTTAGAATTGTTTTAAAAGCAGTTTTTAAGTTATACAAACACCTTATTAAAGATCCAGAGGATACAGTTCCAGCAGAGATAATGAATAATCGAAGATTCTATCTTTATTTTAAGGTATGAGAACAATACCAATATTTTTATACATTAATTAATTACATCTAGAAGAAAAGGTTATAAATTATTTTTTCATGTTTATATAGGATTGTGTGGGTGCAACTGATGGTACCCATGTTCCTATAAATGTTCTTGTTGAGATTTAAGAAAAGTTTCAAGGTCGAAAAGAAGGAACAACACAAAATATTTTAGCAGCTATAACTTTTGATTTGAAGTTTATATATGTTTTAGCTGGCTGGGAAGAAAGTGCACATGATTCATGGGTTTTAAGTGATGCATTATCAAGACCTAGTGATCTAAAAATTCCAGAAGATATATAATAAAGTATGTATTAAATGCAATAAACATATAAAATGTCTTATTAGATAAAGATAGTAATAGGTTTTTTTTTTAATTTTTAGAAAAATATTATCTTGGTGATGCTGGTTACGGTATTCAAAAAGGAATCATTTCTCCTTTTCGTGGAGTTTGATATCACTTGAATGAGTTTACAGAACGTTCACCAGAAAATGAAAAGGAGCAATCTTTGACATTCTTCATTAAGAACCACTATTGAGCGTGGGTTTGGTATTTTGAAGAGTCATTTTAGATCAATTGATGGAAAATCTTTCTGGTCTTATAAAACACAAGTAGATGTTGTGCTTGCATGTTGTATTATTCATAATCACATAATGCATGGGAGTTGATCCTTATGACTTCCTTATGGAAGAAATATGTTCGGAAAGTGAACCAATTAGACGAACAATCAATTTAAGTCAACGGGAGGAAAGGGAAGAGAATAGGGAGTGGATAACAAAAAGAGAAATGATTGCATCAACCATGTTGAATGATTACAACACTTAAAGAAACTAGTAATTGAGTATTAATTATATATGTTTGTTTTTATTATGTCTTGCTTGAGTTTGTATTATCTTTATTATGTATTTGGAGTAGATGTTGACTTTATTATAATTTCTTATGTATTTTATGTATTCTCTTTTAAATATTAATTATAGTTTTTATATGAAATTTATTAAATCTAAATATTATATGATTTTTTTTGTATAAATTTGTAATTTCTTTTTTGTAGGAATGAGTTCCACACAGAATGAAAAATGCAAGGGCAAACACTTCACATGGTCTAAGCCTATGTCTCACATGTTACTTGAAATACTAGCTGAGGAGGCACTTAAAGGAAGCAAACCTTCTTCCACCTTTAAAGCAGAATTTTTTGTTAAGGTGGCTACATAAATTAGTCAAAAGTTCAACGTGTAATGCAAGCCTAAGCATGCGGATAATCATCTCAAGACTGTGAAAAAAGAATGGGGAATAATAACCAAATTTAAAAATAAAAGTAGCTTTGCCTGTGATGATTGTTTGAAGATGATTACAGTTTTGAAAGATGTATATGATGAAGAAGTAAAGGTATGATAAATATTATACTCTTTGTAATTTTTATATTTACTTTTGTTTCTAAAATGTTATACAAGGAACTAAAAAAATTGCATATTCTAAACTTTATGAACATGCACATCCTAATCATGACAAATATCTTAACAAAAAACTTGATATGTATAAGGCAATGACAATTGTTGTTGGAAAAGACATGGCAAACGAAAATTATGCTAAATCATATGCTGATGTCAACTTGAAAGAGAACACTGAAGAGCAATTAATTTTATTTGAAAATGAAAGGGAATATGAAGAAACTTCTAAGGGAAAAGAGACATCTTCCTCTAGTACACAAAAGAGGCAACATAGAAAGAGAAATCGCATGTATGAAGATGATGGTGTTGAAAAGTTGTCTAAACAGATTGGAGATGTAGCATTTGCAATTCAAAGCCTCAACAAAAATCAACTTGATGTTAATGTGTTGTATACAAAAATGATGAAAATTGAAGGCTTTGATGAGATCACTCTTGGGGATGCATTTGATCACTTGGTCCAAAAAGAAATGTTGGCAAAAGCATTTATAGCAAAAAATGCTAATTTGAGGAAAATTTAGGTTTAGAATTTGTGTGAACCAACACTACTACAGGCCTGCTTGCTAAAATGATTTGACTATGATAAGAAAGTATATGTTTGTTATTTGACAAGTATGTTTACTTGTTTAATTCAGTCTA
>Ga0325402_1007731_pt1 | contig 10221 bp, 7 predicted proteins | sample PopdelMetagenome_22_FD_207212 | JGI IMG/M metagenome (GOLD analysis project Ga0325402, IMG submission 207212) | Populus deltoides microbial communities from Bellville, Georgia, United States - Xylem-PdKOR-R3 | ecosystem: Host-associated > Plants > Phyllosphere > Stem > Wood/Secondary xylem... | reverse complement strand
GAGAAAAATGTTCCGTTGACAGAATCAGCTCCCGAGCTTGCTAGTTCATCTTATAATTGACTAGAATCATGTGCGAATTCATTAAATATGTTCCTTTTCAACGTAAAATTTCTGAATTTTCAAATTTGTTTGATGGCATTCAATTCTTTTTTTCTTTGGCTAGAATAGTGGGATGGAGGTTCCAGGGATTTTTACTTTCTGAATCTCCTAGTTAAAATTGTTGGAAGCAGGGATCGCAACAACTTTTTTCTTAACCTTTCAAAAATTAAAATTATTGGTGTTATTACAAGGCTAATATGATATTGTGGTTGAAATTGTATTTGAATACGTTTTAAAAATATAAAGTGTGATTGACTTAAAAAGTATTAAATTAATATTTTTTAAGTATTTTTTAAAAGTTTTGATAAATTAATTTAAAAATTAAAAAAAAATCTGAAAAAAATATTTAAATACATTTTCAATCTAAAAATACTTTTAAAAAATATAATGCAACACAATTAATATTCAACACACACTACAAAGGATTATTTTGAAGTTAGAGGGCATGTTTCTGAGTATGGTAGATATGTTGTTTTTTAAAGTGTTCTTTTAATTAAAAATACATCAAAATAATATATTTTTTATTTTTAAAAATTTATTTTTAACATCATCGCATTAAAACAATCCAAAAATATTAAAAATAAATAATTTAAAATTAAAAAAAATTAAAATTTTTTAAAACACAACTTAACCATAATGAAAACAGAGCCAGAGTTGTAAAAGGCACGACACAATATCTCCCCTTTTCTTTTAGGAGATCGAACTCCTTTATGATTAGCAAAAGTCTTTTAGGAGATCGAACTCCACAAATATTGTTTGATTTTGTGTGGTTTAAGACATAACAATTTATACATTGTTTGGCTCTACTATATATGTACAGAAGTGAGAGAATCTTCAAGCCCCACAACTAAAATAACATTACACGACTGATAATACTCTCGAGAGTTTCTGAGTCAGCATTTTAATTAAACACCATCCTCTTCATGTTATTCACAGCTGTAGCATACTCACACACTTATAATCACTTAATTGTCTTAGTTATCTTATTTAATTCATTTAATCATTTTAATTAGCTTACACCCGATAAAAAAAATATATATTAATATTAAAATCTAATTACATAATGTTTAGCTAGGAAGTACTCTGTGGAAGAACAAGGAGTTCGGATTTTGGTTCAAATCCAATTATTGGCATTCAAAAAACAAAAAAGGAAACTTATTTGTGAGAATTTGTTTTTTTATCTCTGGATCAATTATTTCATTGTCATTTCAATTATTAGAACCAAAATGATATTTCACAGTACAAACGTCTTTATAAATCTTGTCAAATTAATGCGGAGAGTCCTAGACGGGAGAAGAAAAAGAAATAACTATGTTCTTTTTAACAAAATGAAAAACTAACTTTTTCATATGGGTTATATATATATATATATATATATATATATATATATATATATAAGTAGAAGAAACTATTATTATTTTAGTAACTCCTCTAAATACTTGGACCAGGTCCATTCCTCATGAGCGAACTAGGTCTAACCCAATAACCAACATCTCTCACTCGCCCATGAATAACTGAATCTATCTAATACATTATATTTCAAACTTGCACAAAAATTTCTTACTTTGATGAACAGACCTGAAGCGCACAGTGAAAGGAGCTTCAATATATAAACCTAATACAAGCCATATAGGAGACATCAACTTTATAATTAATTATTCCTTAAAGTGTACAAATATATCCTAAGCTAGCATTTTTATTTACACATGACTGAATATAAATCAATCCCTCAAGAATTTCATACTCAATCCATCCTTACAATTACAAGTATTCTAAATCATGTCAAATTTATTCAAGTGATATGATCTCGATTGGTGAATACAAGTAACAGGTGTAGAACTAAAATTATTTTTTTCTACCGCAGGAATTAACTCGTTTTCCTAAGATTATTCCTTTAATTCGAATCATTTCATAATCATAGGATATACTCCTAAAGTAGCGATCATTTATACATCACTTCTTGATACAGTCAAAAGTCACAAAGGGAAAGATTTTAAGATCTTAGATATGATCTTCAGGACTTACATAATAAAGAAGCGAGGATCCATTATTTATTCCAGTAACAGTCGTTAGCACATGTAATATGAAATACATGTTATAGTGGAGCTTGCTCTTTTCTTTTTTTAAGATAAAGAGTGTGTGTCGTTGCTCTCCTTGTTAGAGGAAAAACATCATACGAGTGTTAGTCTTATCGTAGAAAAAAACAGACTTCAAATTAGAAATTCTCATTTGCTCACTGTTATTAGTGGCAGATGAATAATTTCATACCCGGGTTCAATCATAATAGACACACGAATGGTGAGAATTTATTCATGGTGATTTTTTTTTAAGAATCTCATCGTGGTCCCAACCAAGGTGACTTTTTAATAATTACTTTGAGTTAAAATTGCTCTCATTGCGTCCAAGTCGCTCATTGAGCATTAAAACTCAAATAGTCTCATCTCTACTCACTTTACAAGCGCTAGAGGTGATTGCTCATTTGAGTGAGTCAATCTAAGCCTATCGACATACTTTAACAAATTGTATTATACGATACTTATAATATATTTCATAAAACAAATAACATGATATACTAATGATATTTATTCATTATTCAATCATTGTAAGCCTTCGTATGATCCTTTTGACTGTCATTCAGTGTTTCTAACCAGGGTTTGATTGATATCTGCTAACTAATCCAATGACATAACATATATCGAGACGTGTGCGCATCATTGCATACATCAAACTACCGATGACACTGATATAAAGTACTTTGAACATTTTCTCCTTTTCTTCTAGAGTCTTGGGACATATATTAAGGCTTAGTTTTAAGCTTTTATCAACAGCGGTATCCATTGGTTTGTTATCTTGCATGTGATAACGCTCGAACGTCTTTTTGATGTAAGTCTCTTGAGTTAAACCCAAAAGCTTTTTAGCGTGATCTCTAATGATTTTCACACTAAGAACATAGTTGGCCTCACCCATGTCTTTCATTTCAAAGTTTGATGATAACCACCTTTTAGTAGTATCAATCATCTCTTTACTATTTCCAGCTATTAAGATGTCGTCAACATATAAGGACAATATTATAAAATTATTGTTAGAATGTTTTAAATACACGCAATGATCTTCTTCCATTATTGTAAAACCATTCTTAAGATAGCTTGATGAAACTTGGCGTTACATTGTCTACAAGCTTGCTCAAGACTATATATGGATCTTTTAAGCTTGCAAACTTTACGCTCATGTCCTTTAATCTCGAATTCTAAAGGTTGATCTATATAAATCTTCTCATTTAGTTCTCCACTAAGAAATGTAGTTCTAACATCCATCTGGTATAACTCTAAGTCCATATATACAACTATAACTAAAATGAGGCGAGCTAAAATAATCCTCCCAACTGGTGAGAATGTATCTTCATAATTAATTTTCTCTTTTTAAGTGTAGCTTTTCGCTACTGGTCGAGCCTTTTAATGTTCTATTAACCCATCCATCTTACGTTTAATTCGTGAAGCAATAGATCTATTGGCTCACGAATACTTCTACAAGGTTAAGATTGCTTATGATCTTGCTCCATGAGAGTAAGAATAGATAAAATGTCACTCCCACTGTTTCTATGAGGATTAAGAGTGTATTCTAGGTCCTTTATTGAATGACTTGTTGTGCCATAATCTAGATTTTCCATTTCATATAATTGAAAATCTTTATTAACCTCACCTGTCATTGAAAAATCCTTTTCTAAAAATACAACATCACGCGATTCAATCTTCATCACTCTTCCATCAGCTTTTCACTGATAAATATAAATCTTTGGAATGTTCAAAATATCTTATAAAAATACACTTCTTCCCCCTAAGACCAAGTTTCTTATATTCATGATAATTATTATGAATATAAGTTACACACCCTCATAGATGCAAATAACTTAGATTATGTTTGTTGTTATTTCATAGTTCACATGGGGTAGATGAGACAGATTTAGAGGGCACTCAACTAAGTATGTAGGCATCAATTAACAATGCATCTCCCAAAAAAAAATTAGTAAGTTGGCTTGCGTCATCATTGACCTAACCATGTCAAATAAGGTCTTATTCCTCCTTTCTATTACACCATTTATTGTGGAGTATAAGGAATAGTTAGTTGTTTAGCTATACCCTTTTTATCATAAATTTTTTTAAATTGTTTAAATAGGTATTCACGTCATCGATCAGTTCTTAAAACTTTGATCTTAGTGCTTAGTTTATTCTCCACAAGATTGGTATATCGAATGAAGCAATCCAATGCTTCAGACTTATGTGAGATTAAATAAACATGACTAAATTATATGAAATCATCTATAAATATGATGAAATAATTTCCTCCATATCTTGCCCTCAAATTCATTGGGCCATAAATGTTTGAATGAATAAGTTGTAATGGACTACTAGTTCTTTTAGCTTTGCCAAATGGTAATCTAGTTGTTTTTCCAGTAAGGACATACTCACAAACGGGCAATATCTCTTTGGTAAGTGATCCTAAAAGACCAACTCTTGTCAATCCATGTAATTAGTTTTGCCCAATGTGTCCTCATCTAGCATGTCAAGTTATGATATCACTATTATTAGTAGTGTTGGAATTTCAAACAATATAAATAGAAACATCATCATTAATAGATACATCAACGGTGTCTAACATCATAAAATCATTTAATACAAAACCAAAATTATAAAAAATATTATCCAGATATTTTTTTACACAGTAACCAACAAACACAATACTAAAGCCCAATTATAGTAAAGCAAGAACAAACATAAGATTCCGTCAAACTTCTAGAGCGTATAGTACATCATGAAGATAAAGTGTGCAACCTCCTCGCAAATCCAATTTGCATGTACCGATGCCAAACACAACAACGGAAGCATTATTCCCCATGTATATGTATATATTTCCTTTTGAAATTTGACAAAATTCCAGAAAGATTGTTCGATCCCTTGCTATGTGGTCGGTTGGTCCTGAGTCTACTGTCCAAAAATGAACAAATTCAACAAGCATTAATCAACTGCTAACATATAAGTTAAAGGGATGATTATGGTTAAATATTACATTTGGCTTAGAGCAATCACTAGCAAAGTGACCAGGTTTACCATAATTGAAACAATCTATATTCTCGTTTTTTTTACAGTCGTGTTTCCCACGCTTGCGCTTATATCCACTACTACTTGCTTTTATTACTTTCTTGCCATATTTGGGACCTTTACTCTTACCTTTTTTATATTTAAAGTCATATAATCCACACATATTAGTCTCAGATATGAAAGCCTTGTTTACAGGCTTCTCAGCATGAAGTCGATTTTCTTCAAGCTCGACATGATGAGCAACATCATCAAATATCTTGATGTTGTCATTATAGGTAAGGTTAGCATACACATGTTCCCAATTGCTTGGCAAAGAATGGATAACAATTTGAACTTTTTGTGCATTAGTTATCTCATGCCCAACATCCTTTAATTCATTGATCATGTTAGACATGACTGTAAGATGCCGTCTCATCATCTGATTTTGGTGCTTCTTATAACAATCAAATTTGAGGGTTAAATGATAAAGTTTAGTAGTGAAGGTTCCCTCATACTGAATCTTTACCGCGTCCCAAATTGATTGGGTTGAACGATACCTTTAAAAACACAACATTATATCATTTCTCATGCTGCTCAACATCAGAACGTGAGCTACATGATCCTTGCATTTATAGATTTCATATGCTTCCATATCAAGCCTAAGTTGAGCAGTGTTTTCTTGCTCAAGTTCAGCCATCGGTTGTGTGATTGTTTCCGGTATTTTTTGCTTTTTTAGGAGATATTCAATCTTACGATGCTAAACATCATAATTCTTTTCACTTAGTTTGTCTCCATGGTTCAAATCAGCAATAATACTCTTAGATGCAGTCATATTAAGTGTTGTTGACACCAATTACACATATTAGTATCTAATACAATTTAAATGATATTTATTCCCACTCCATTCTAAATTAAATAAATAATAATTTAACACATACAATAGAAATGAAAGGAATGTTAAACACTTAATCAATTTTCATTTGTATGGTCTAATTATTATTGGAAATTTAAGTGAGTGCAAAATTATAATTATTAGTTTCAACTAATAATTCTCATTGATCAATTGCAAATATTTTCATATACATGCATATAATGTAATTAAAACTTAAATTACATAAAATATGCAATTCAAAATAAACAACCAATTATCTTAACAAAAAAAAAATAAATTTTAGAATTATTTTATATTATAGGTACATAAGTAAGGTCTTCAATTATATTATCTACTTCATCAAAGTCATCTCCTCCAAGTTCATTCTGCTCAAATCATAAAATGAATTTAACAACAACATCCAAATGACCTGCGCTTCTTCCAGTATGTCGTATATCCTTTTTGGTATACTGACATTCCATTTCAAGCAGCATTTTATCAACGAGATTGTTGAAATCTAAAGATTTCAACCTATATTCCAACGATTGTCGTACTATCATCCATTCCTCAAGTAGAGAATTAAGAATGATTAACATTTGATGTTCCATGTAGAATTCATAAACACCACTCATAGCCAATCTACTCATCAAAAGATATATATATATATATATATATATATATATATATATATAATCAATGTGCTTTTGAATTTTATGAACATGATTTATGGTATAACCAAACAAATGATCAATTTGTTGTTGCCTATCCACTACAACAATAAAATTCCAAAAGCACATAACTATTATAATCAATATTTAATTAAAGCATGTACTTTTTTTTTGTTAAAAGCAAAACTGGCACCACAATTAATCAATATTAACTGCCTCTCTCATATTTTTTTAACTGCCAAATGGCGTTTACACATCTGCCAAACTAGATATGTTGTCATGTTTTTTTTTTAATTACCAAATGACAATTACACATATGCTAAACTAGATGTGTTGTCATGTTTTTTTTTTAATTATCTTAACTCAACTGTCAACTGCCACATGGCAGTTACACATCTACCAAACCAGATGTGTATTTGCTTCATTTGGCAGTTGTTCCATTTAAAGCAAATTTTCAACAAATATAATTTTTTTTATTTTTTTAATTAACAAATAGCAGTTATAAAACTGTTATTTATTTGGCAGAAGGGTATTTCTAATTAATGATAGAAAAAACAAAATCCTAACCAAATTATAATTATTCATTCTCCAATGCTTCATCAAATTTGAATGATAATACATCTAATAAAGTTTTGTCAATCCAAGACTAAACGGAAGCATTCTTTTAACACAGGATATACAATTAAAGTTTATGCAATAGCATATGTATTGCAAAAAAATATATATATATTTTAAACCATGACTCTGATACTAATGTAGAATTGAAAGAAAACTTATTTGTGATAATTCACTTTCTTATCATTAGATCAATTACTTCAATACCACTTTAATTACTATAACCAAAGTTTTATTCCACGGTATGAATGTCTTTATAGATCTTGTCAAATTAATGCAGAGAGTCCAAGATGGGAGAAGAGAAAGAGATAACTATGTTCTTTTCAACAAAATAAAAAACTAACCTTTTTATATGGGTTATGTCCCTATATATATAAGTAGAGGAAGCGATTGCTTTCTTTAGTAACTCCTCTAAATACTTGGATCAGGCTCATCCCACATAGGTGGACTAAGCCTAACCCAATAGCCAATAAAAACAATACTGTATACTTTTAAATTTTAGGAAAACTTTTCATAAAGTTCTTTAGTCATAAAAAAAAAATAACTTGAAAAGTATCAAAAGTGTACTAGGCATTTTCTACATTGTCTTTGGAATAAACTAAGCATTTTCTAGAAAACATTTTTTCTAAACAATTTCTTTTATTGTATTGTGATGCATAGTGCTTTTCAATTTAATACCTTTTCATATCAAATATACTTTTAAAAAGCACCAAATAATATTTAATTGTTTTAATACAAATATTAAATCAGGTTTAGATGGCCAAAGCCAATGACCTTTGATCTTTTTTAGGTCAAATGGTCCTCAAAATGTTGTGGGTGGTGTGATGCCTCATTACGATGTTCTATGCACTTTTTTCTTTTCAATTTCTAGCTCATACACTAGATTGGTGGCCTGCACGATGCTGCAGGACGTACCATTTTTTAACCTGAAAAAAATATATTCAAGAGATGATTGTGTTTTTAAAAAAGTAAGAAAAATTTGATAATCGAGCTAAACTTTGATTAATTTGATAATATGATAAAAAGAATAGGCAACAACAACAATAAGTACTTTTTTTAAAAAAAATATTGTCCTAGACAAAGCTGGGTTAACACGCGAAACTCATGGTTTGACATATGAGATCGTGATAACCTTGTAGAAAGATGATATTAGCAAAAATTATTTGTAAAAAAGGACCTAAGAAAATATCTAAGCCAACTCGGTCCAATCTTTCAGACCTATGGCCTAAAAGGTTAATAAAATCCCAACCAATAAAATATTGAGGGATGAAATCGAAAAAAATAAAGTTCCAATAAAAAAGAATTAAAAATAAAATAAATAACAATTAAGAGAATAAAGAGTGAATCTGACATAGAATAAAATGAACTAAAATATCGAGGAATGCAATTAAAAAGAAAATTTAATTAAGATAATAATTATAAAAAAATCAAAATAAAAATATTGGAGATCAAATTTGAAAGGTAAAAAAAATCAAAATAGGGTTAAATTGAAAGAAAATCTCAAATCCATGGATAAAAGGGAGTGACCAAATCTGAAAGAAAAATAAATCGAAGAGTTGCTTTGAAAATGTGCAGGTGCTAGATCTAGAACTGAGGAGGATAGAGGAAAGAAGGAATGGAAAAAAGAAATGGTTATCAACGCAAAATCTGGCATATTTTGGCCACATACGCCATTCAAGAACTAAGACGACGCCATGAGGATTAAAACGTTGTTGTGGAAGCTGAAGTTTGGTCGCCGTATAGAGTCGTACAACCACCTTTTCATGTTAAATAATATTTTATTAATGAAAAAAATACTAAACTAACACTGGTCAAAATCGATAACTACAAAAAAAAAAACCAAAATGAAAAGACAAAAACACCCATTGAACAAGGTAAAAACAATTATGATTCAGATATATTGTTATAATTTTATCGCGCTACTAAAATGAAAAAGGTCAAAGGTGTCATTGCTCGCCGATGTTTAATTATTTTTTTTGCCTCCAAAGGCATAGAAATAATTTCATTGTGCATACAATAGCAAAAAGACTATTATACCCTCGCTTCAAAGGCCAATTATGTTATATTTACGAGGACAAACTCATCATTTTACTATTCTAATCCACAATAACAATGAGTCAATATGCATAATTATAAATGCACAGTAAAACACAGAAGGCCTTTTAGTTTCTTTTAATGTGAGGCTAAGCTCGCATGCTTGGTTATCTCGGGTGCATGCTTACGAATTTAGCGCCTCCAAGCTCGATTTTCTTTTTTTCTATTTTTATCACTTGCTAAAACTAAATTCCCCCCACATTAGTTTTGGACTTCTCATTCAATCTTATTGAAAACAATTATTATTTTATGTAAATTTGGCTTCTTTGTATTTAGTTTTGGATATTCATTATCAACGAAAGTAACTAATATTTTTTGTGAAAAAATAATGATATTTTTAAAAATGACAAGGGTTGATAAAATTTTATTTTTTAATAATTACTTATGAATTTCATATCCAACTGGATAAGAGATAAACTTAGTGACTTGATGAGTTAACCTATGATCAGTCTCTCAGTCAAAACCCATATAAGACCCGACTTGAGTTTTGATTTTTTTTAAATGATACTATTTTAACTTTTTTAAGAAATTCTAAACAACATCACTTTAAATTAATTAAGGTTAATATGTATAAATCATGAACAGATCTTTCACTAGGTTTTACAACCATGCTTAGCTATGTTTACTTTTTGCTTTTAAAAAATGATTTTATTTAAATTAAATGTTTTTTTAAATTTTAAATCGTGTTGATATATTAATATAAAAAATAAATATTAAAAAATAAAAACTAACTTGCAATTCAACGGGGTGAGAGAGTAACGTGAAAATTCCGGGCAACCTGCGAGAATCAAACTAGTCA
>Ga0325402_1007729_pt1 | contig 10221 bp, 11 predicted proteins | sample PopdelMetagenome_22_FD_207212 | JGI IMG/M metagenome (GOLD analysis project Ga0325402, IMG submission 207212) | Populus deltoides microbial communities from Bellville, Georgia, United States - Xylem-PdKOR-R3 | ecosystem: Host-associated > Plants > Phyllosphere > Stem > Wood/Secondary xylem... | reverse complement strand
TGTGTGTGTGTGTGTGTGTGTGTGGATAAGTCCATTATTGGACTTCATTTACAATCTCTCTAAGATGTAGTATTTTTCTCCTCCCCCCACCTCTACTAGAATAATAGCCCTCTTGTCTGAGTGTTCTTCATTGATCATAAGCATATATCCCTTAATTTAAATGAAGAAAAATAGTCAACACAAATTAATATTGTCCTTGGAAAAATAACATAGCAGGAGCGAGAGAGAGAAAACCTTTCGAAGAAATTAATGACAAAAGTAAATATATTGCAAGTTAATTAATGGGAATATATAGTAGATTAATTACTTAATTCCAAAGATAATCAAGGACTGAACCATCAAAATCATCGAGCATGTAACTCAATTGGCGAGATAGAGTCTCCTGCAGTGCAGTCTCGTGTTCTAGCCTCTACTTTGTAATTAAAAAAAAAAAAAAACTATAACAAAATTAAAATCCATACAGATAGAGTTTAATTACAAAGAAGGCATTATCTCTCACCAACTACAAACCTCTCCCTTATGTACACATAACCATAAAAGAAAGAAAACAACCTGAAAGAGTAGACGCTTTCTTGTGAAGAAACTGGACAGAGCGATCAACTTTCATGGAAGAAAACCAGCAAAAGGAACCGGAGCAATATAATGATGGTTTGCTAGCGGTGCAGCTGTACCATTCTGTTGAATAACTATTCCAATGGCTTCAACCACAGCCATGATAAACTCCATAGCCAGTTTCACTAGGACTATGCACATCTCTAATCTTTGTATCACCATTTTTATTTGCTCTCTTCTTCTTTCCTCCGCCCGCGTCCCTCTCCCTAACTTTTCAAATTAAAGCAACCGACATATATGTATAGCAACAAAAGAAATGGCTTCCCTATTACCACAATGGAAAAAGAGAGAGAAAATACCAATCTTTTTTTTTTTTTTTGAAAATAGAAGATATCCTATAGTCTATTTTGGCTTTTGGAAACTCCAAGAGACATCTAAACAAGAAGCTAGCTAGATCTCCCTCTCTATCTGTCTATTTCACAGTAATATTGACTGTTGAAGACATAGGGGAAACTCAAGTTGAGAAGAGATAAGCCATATCTAAACTTCATGTGTGTGTTTACCTATAGCAACAAGGCATATGATTAATATAGTTGAAAAGGAGAAGATGCCATCATGTTATCCTTTGGATATATGCGACAAGCTTCAACTAATGAGATGACCGTGACATGATATTTTGTGTTTCGCTAAGAGAGCAACACTGTGGCCTAAAAACAATACGCGGTAAGTAAGAACTTGCCCCCAAACAATCATGCCTATCTCAACTGAGTGATCCAACTATTAATTCTCCCAATTGAGTCCCCATCTACTGAGATTCTACTCAATTAACGCCCAGTGTTATCCACGGTCAATATTGAATCCCTTAATGTTGCATTTGCCTTCAATTCAAGCTTTATTTTAGTGCAAAACTCGGGCTTCTTTTCGCATTAAATACCACACCTGTACGCTCCTAACTCTTTTTACAAACAAAAGGAGTTATAATCCCTTTCAAAACTGCATGATTTTTTGAGTGCTAAGAAATATTTTTTAATGAATTTTTACACCAAAATGGGGGGTTAATATATCTCTTAACTGTAGATTATAGTGGGGGTTAATTGAATCAATCTTCAGCAAACGGGGCCTCAATTGGGACAACTAATAGTTGAAGCACTCAGTCGGTAGATGCACGATAGTTTGAGGACAGATTTCGTTCTTGCCCTGCACACATTATGAATAGAATTGCCAGATAATTGAAATGGTCCCCATTCAACCAACCAGCAACCTGGCTTTGCAGGCCATGCTAATTAACCGATGGCAACTAAACCTTTTGAGCTTGCATTGTCAAAAATCAACTTCTTCTTTTTTAATCTAGGAATGGGAATGGTAGCTGGGCCCATTGCCTTCGTTTCAATCAAATCATCAGAATAATAATAAGAACGTCTAGTATAGTTTAAAAGCTGTTTAAAATGGTGTTTTGGAAGCTGTTTCAACTAAGCTACAGAATGAAGAATTGGGATTTCAAAATTGTATTAGCATATATATATTTTTTATCTTTTTATTTTTTAAAAAAAAAACATGGATCCCCGAGTAGATCTACATGGTAAACACCGTCTTCTTCTGATCCAGTGTAAGCTCTATCATTCAACTAAAAAATATCGAGGCCCGTAAAAATACTAAACCCATGCCCAAGAAAAACAGCACTACAACCTCCAAGTCCACGCAGATAGCCTGCTGAAAACAAAATAGGCTAGCCGTTGAAATTCAAAAGTACATGCCCTTAAACGATTCCCGTTGAAAATATGGAGGGGCATCTGAGTTCATAAAAGAGATCGAATGCTTGGAATGTCATGCTGCAGAGCTAGTCTCTGACAACATCAGTTCTAGGCCGAGTTATTGAGGAAGGATGATATTCTAAAGGGACTGTTATTTGATCCGAGCCTGTTGCAGGGGTCTGCATCTAACACTAAGGATCAAAAGGATAAATTGGAGCCGATAACTCAAGTTCAAGAACAGGTGAGAGAGATCAGCCCCAGATGGAGACTCATAGTTCAGAAGAAAAGCTAGAAAACACAAAGTCTTGGGCTGAAGAAACTGAAGTTATTGCAGTGCTAGAGGCCCAACAGGTGCATTTTACTTCACATGTATGCTAAGATTACACCTGTTTCATGTTTCATATTTCATGTTTCCTGATCTTGCTCTGCAAACTTTGTTGACAGATAGCTGAATCTGGAAAGATCTATGCTGAAGAAAAAGAAGTTCAGGCGAAGCTACTTGAAAGATCTGTTAAAGAGCTAGAATGCACCACTAATGTGCTATAAACAAGGTTAGTTTTCTAATCTATGGTCGATTTAAAGCAGCTTACAATTTCAAAATCAGTGTCTTATATAACACTTGTCAGGTTGACATTCTTAAAGCAGAAGCAGAACGACAAAGAATGCAGGGAGAAGAGCTCGGAGATTGAGCTTCATTCAGTAAAACATCAGGTGCAGAATGTTGAAAGTGTTGACACTGGCATGAAAAGGCTCAGATACATTATTTAGCTTTGTCTTTTTATCAGATTCTATTGTATATTTGCTTAGATACTTTGATGTGGCTTCAACTTTTCAATATATGGTTTTCTTTCATCTACAGGCATTTGGAGGAGAAGGAGAGAGGCCTTGAAGATGCACTGAATCATATACTGTAAATCCTTGAAAGGAATATATCTAACAAGGAAGCAGAGGTAAAGCTCCTTTATTCACCATTTTGGTACATTCTTACAAATGATTAAACATTGTTTTGACCGGAGGTTTCAGCAATTGAAAGGCATGCTTTGTTACCATTCAACAGATTTCCCAGTTCAAGGCACATATCACTGAGCTAAATTTGCATTCAGAAGCACAGGCTAGTGAGTATAAACAGAAGGTAGGCAAAGTTTTATAGTTCTTCCATCTCATATTTCTTTAGTTGTATTTTAAGAAATTCTGAAAACAGTTCAAGGCATTGGAAGGCATGGTTGAACAAGTAAAACCTGAGGGCCATCTCACTCATAGCATGAGCTCTTCGTTGAACAAGTCCGAGAAAAATGCTGCCAAGTCCAGGGGTTCTGATTCCCCTTTCAAATGCATTGGTTTAGGCTTGGCACAACAAATAAAATATGAGAAGGATGAGGACCTTACGGCGGCAAGACTGCGTATTGAAGAGCTAGAATCCTTAGCAGTTAATCGACAGAAAGAGGTAGGCTTTACACTCCAAATTTAAATCCAACTTGATATTTGTGTTAGATAATGTCTCACCAGAAGATCCTCATGTTCTAATTGCATTAAATGCCAGATTGGCTGCTGATGAGAGCATGACCCATGATGTAATCCGCGATTTACTAGGAGTAAAACTAGATATGACAAATTATGTGGTAAATTTACGTTGTTCTGCACTGCTCTTTTGTTTAATCATGGTTTTTGGCAATTCAGACCACATATAGAATTGAGACAACGTGTCTCCTTTTTTGTTTTTGGTAATTTATATGATAATGTCAGATAAAAGTGCTCAGACGCTCTTTCTGCATTTAAAAAAGGCAGGAGAAAAAAAAACAAAAAATAAAGAGAGAGTAGTTTTCATGAATGTGTTTGTTCATGTACCTATATGTTAATGCAGTCACTGTTAGATGATAAACAAGTGGAGAATATTGTAGAAAAAACTCACCTTGGAGCCTCAAGTAAAGGTTTTTTTTTTGCTTTGGTATTCCCTTGGAAACCCACATGTGAATTCTCTTAATGGTTTCCACTGTCCATATAGGAGCAGGAAGTTATCAAGCTTAAGCAGCAGCTCAGTGAGTTTATTGAGGAGTGGCAAGGGTAAGCATCAAAGGTATTATCTTCTTCATATGGAAATTAACTTACCGAGTCCCTTTACACCAGCGAGTGTTTGATCCACGTGCTAATATTCTTTACAGGAAATCATCAAAGGTCTTCCTCAGGGATTAAAGTGATCTTTCAGCGGTATGCTTTGTGTTCCTGTATGTTGTCTTGTTTAAGCCATCATGCAATAATTTGAAAACTCAAGAGTTTGCTAATGTCAAGTCTTATCTTGTAATGTGTTTAGGACTTCCGATTACGAGATATTTCTGGGTATGAACGTTGTTTGAGGTATGATTTTTCGGCCTATATTTTAGGTTGTGGATAGATTTTATTGGCTCACTTGCTTCAGCTTTTCTGCCTAGGAAGAGATAGGTGCAGCTCTTAATTGAATTGTAATGGTACGGTGGGCAGTTTTCTTTTTCGAGTTTATGAAGTTTGATCCGTTTGTTTGTGGACAGACGGAATGAAATAAATGTTTTGCTTGTCTAATTTTTCATCAGAATATATTGACAGGATACTGATGTTCCATGGCATTTGATTGCCACAACAATATCCTTCACATTGATGAAATTGCTGGAATTTATATTAAAGAATCCTTTTAATTTAATAATTTAAATAATTAAATAAAAATTTAAAATATAATTTATATTATTCTCTAACATATCTTTTCAAGTGAAAACCATTTGAATTTGAAAATTACACAGATTTATATTATTTTTTATTTGATTTTTATCAAATAAATAAGAATGATAAGATTTAAATTTATAACTGCTTGGTTATCAAGACTCTAATACCTTACTAAAAAATTAACCCAACCCAATAACTTAAACTATTAAACAAAATTTTAAAATATAATTTATATTATTCCTTTAATTTTATTTCACATGTCACGCTTTGCCAATGGAGTATTATGGAAAGGCAGCATGATCAACAATGTGGATAAAGGGGATGCATGGATAAAATTCAATTAAATTGTGTTTCACATGTAATTCGGTTAGCCTCGATTTATAACGTCATATGTTCGAATATGTTATTAAGTTAAATACAAATTCTCGGATATTGAGCTCAAGTGGATCTGTGGCGCAATGGTAGCGCGTCTGACTCCAGATCAGAAGGTTGCGTGTTCGATTCACGTCAGGTTCAATTTGAATTTTTCTTTTCGTCTAAAGGCCACACCACTCAGACGCCAGGAGGCTTCTTCTTTACTTTTCTTTTGAACAAGTCTGAACGGATATTATTCCATATCCGTTGTATACCTTAATATGTATACAATTCAACTCAATTGGAATTCCAATTCAATCTTAAGATATATTGGTCTCGTATTAAAGAAATATGTTTTATCCTTTATTTTTTTTGAGTTCAATCAATAACAGTATTAAGAAAAAATTATTCGATCCCTCTTCAAATATCAAATCAATGTCTCATTAAATTGCTTTTAATAATGCACTTCTAACCATTATTAAACTCGGTTTTGCTTGGTAGATATGATATAGAATAATTCAGTTTATCATTCTTTTGTTGAAAGACTAAGTTTTTCTGATTTATCACATCATCGTTTATTTTATTTATTTGAAATAATAATAGATTGAGTCCAATAATAAGATCTTTCAAAGTTTTATCATTTATATATTTTTATTATTATTTTGTGAGACAGTTTTGATGATTAATAAAAAATATTGCAAGTTTTACATATCTCCAATCTCCATTCTTTTTTCTATAGTTTTTTTTTTCTTTAAAAACTTCTTTCTTTTCATGCTTTCAATCTTTTATTTATTGTCTCGTATTGAATTTAATATTAGAGTTCACTTATTTCACTTATTTTTTACTATGTCTTTTTTAAGATTGGTTCGATGATCTGAAAATTTTTATTATCTAAAATAATATTATTGTATTAAAAAAATCAATGTTGTTTGAGTTAACCCAAGATGAGTTTGTGATTCGAGCCCTTGGCTGATTCTAACAGAAGGTCAGATCATCAAGTTTTTTCCTCTGATGTTCAGCAACAAGAACCATTTTCCTTTCTCTCTCTCGCCCTAGCTAGGTTGTCATTCATTGTGAGATGTTTTGAGATGTCAATAGTCTCAGCCAAATCATCCGAATTTTTCTGCTAGCTTCCATACCCCAAATAGTAAAGGAGCCTAAGAAGCTTTGCTGATAAACAGCTTTACCAAGAAATGATGATTGCAGATCACACGCATCCTTGACGAAGATAACCTGGTGTTCCTTTTGCCAGCAGAAGCACTAAAGACAGCCAGCCTAACCCTGTTGCTTTTGTCAAATACATGTCCATACCCTAAATATTCCTGCAAACAAAAAGTTATGGGAAAGGAAATTATAACAGAACAAGCAAGCAATATGATTCAAGATAAGATATAACAAGACTTTATTACATGAACGTGTTACAAAGTGTACACAAACAGTATTTTATATGCCACTTGAAAGCGTGACAACACATCACAGAAGAACAGAAGCAATCCTCTGAGGGTGCTAGCATAACGGGACACATGCATGTAGAAACTTGGTCCTCCATTCTTTTACAGTCACTTCACTTTCACAGGCAATCAGCACAGCATTCTAGATACCCCTTCACCAGCAGGCATTCACATTGCATATACTATCTCTCCACTGCTGTCCAGGTCAAGCTCAGGATCACTCTCCAAGTCCTCCATGTCATCATCAATGTCCAGGCTGCCAGTCAAATATTGGTTGAGGCTGGAGGTGCCTGCTGCAGGTATGGTGGCTTCAGATATTATTTGCATTATCTCTTCAATGCTTTGCATTGGTTGATCGGGTTCTTCAAACTCGTTATTCATTGTATTTTCCACCATGAGATCTGCTGGGAGATTCTTTAGAAACCATTCATGATTCCTAATCTCGGGAATGGTAATCCTCTGTTCAAAAAGGTATTAGAAACTTTACCCACAAAAAGTCAATAATAGAGCCATGAAGGGAGGGAGGATGAAGGATTTGGGACAGGATATTGGTGAAGCAAAATACTGAGAGTGAGGAGGAAAGAAAGGACATGCCAGTGAAGAGCGAGTAATATATATCATTTGACAAAAAATAAGCAATCAAAACAATATTTTTGAGATGGCAAACAGATAATCATTGTAAAAATGTTAACAGAATCTAATTTCAGGAATCAAGAGAGACCATACTAACCATTGCAGGGTCTGCTACAAAAATTCTTGAGATTAGATGTTGGCATTCAGGAGATATGTGAACATAGTCCGGAATTGAATACTGGACATTTAAAATTCGCTGAAAGAAACAACAGGATAGGTTTGTCAAGGTCTCAGCAAAGCTCCCATACTAAGCTAAGAAGAGAGGTGATACATTACGTGGATTGTGTTGCGAAAATTCATGGGCTCATCAGGGTCCTCGAAAGGGTATGCTCCCACCAGCATAACATATAAAGTCACACCACAAGACCATACATCTGCAATCTGAATGAAAGAATTAACTGCAGGACATCAGTATAAAATCGAGTTGTAATGTACACATGTTGTAGTGCAAAAATGACATCCTTGCTCCATAAGTTCATGCATGTTGAATCAAGTAAAAGAACAGAAATCCTACCTTGCCATCGTATTCCTTCTTAAGTAACACTTCAGGAGCAATATAGGCAGGAGTTCCAACAGTAGATTTCGGTTGTGAGTGCAGCACAGATGACTGTTAAAAGCAGATATGGACAATATGCAACTATGTCAGCAATTGAACAGGAAAAATCTTAACGAATGTTCATCCATGATCCTATAGACATCCAAGAAATCATATTATGGATTTTCAACAATAACAGCATAAGGATTCTTGTACCTTAGAGTAACCAAAATCACAAATCTTCAATCGAGGTGCTGGGCTTCCATCCAACAATGTATTCTCCAGTTTCAAGTCACGGTGGCATACTTGCTTCACAAAGGAATAAATTAAAACACAACAAACCCCTCATACTTTTTGCTAAAGTAAGAACAATAAACAAAGGCATAATATAGGATTTACTAACCATTGCATGGCAGTAGCTAACTCCTGATATAAGTTGTTGAAAGAAAAAGCGTGCCTGCATCACAAGGCTGAGCGCATTACAAAAAAAAAAAATATCAGGAGCACTAAAACATATCTATGTGTTGGGTAAGAACCTCATCCTCGCTGAAGCGACCAGCAATACATATGCGCTCAAAGAGCTCTCCACCAGATGCATATTCCATCACAATTGCCAGGTGAGTTGGGGTTAATATGACCTATAGTAGTGCCATTGAGTTATTGAATAAAAACTACCTCTTTGTAAAGGGAAAAAAATAATAAGTTGTAGGAATTGACAGACCTCTTTGAATCTGACAATGTTGGGATGCCTAAGCGACCTGTGGTTAATGATTTCTCTTCGCACGTTTTCATCTATCTGTTGCACGGAAAATAAATTAAGGTTAGTTTATCTATTTTTGAATTATTGCATATCAAGTACAAAGATTTCCTGTATAGCACCGAGAATGCCAACTCCTAAGGATGGCAATGTTACCCCGGGTCGGGTTTCTTTATATACATACCCTACCCATTACACATGGAGTAAAAGATTTAGATATTTATACCCCTTCCATCAGGTTTGGGGTGTCCATATGGATATCCATTTTATGACTATTATTTATTATTCAACAAAAAATAAAATAGTGATATATATTTGAATTATATACAAATATATATATATATATATATATATTATTGAATTAAAAATAATAATATAAATGTTCTATATTTATCTATATAATACAAATATATATCTTGGGTCGGCTTTGCCAATATCTATACCTTATCCATCACCCATCAAGTAAAGTAATTATCCATAATAATAAAATAAAATAAAATAACTGTTCATTCAGATCGGTATCCATCAGATTTGGATCAAATTGTCATCCCTAATGACTCCACAATCAATAACTTGGATATGGGCTCTACATTAGTTGTCAGAATACAAACTAAAAATGGATGGCCGGTTTCAAGAAACCTAATGGCCAAGACTGGCAAGTTATTTCATATGAAAAGTAACATTCAGTTTCTTTACATTTCTTTCTCTGGCAAATTACTAAACCTATAGCCATGCACGCAGCAAAAAATTCACGGTTATATACAGGTTTTGTAAGTCGCAGGTTTTACTAATTTGAAACTTGTGGCCAATATATGATATTCTAATAGCCTGTCATTGTTCTGCCAAGTTGTGCTTTTGCTTCTAATTTTTACCCCCTTATTGATCACATTCATAACAAAATTCGTCAGATCAGGCATCTAACAAGTAAAATCAGTATGAACATTTGATCAACCAAAAACAAAAAAAAATCCAAACAATCACAAAACAACTATAGCCTGTAAACCTAGAAAAAAAGTGAAAGGAGCTCAGTTCAAGTATAGAAATAAAGCAAAACAACTGATTAGACACTGAAGTAAATCGAAACAAAACAAATAGAATACAACCAAAGAAATACATAAATCAGCCCTCAAGCACGCACAAACAAACGTAAATGATAAATCAATTTAATTAACCGCTAAATTAAGAGCTTCCCATTAAGCTGTAACTAGAAACAAGCTTAAGCAAGCTCAAAATCCCATAATAAACTTCGTAAAAAAAAGGAGTGAGAATCAGACCAAAAATAAATAAAAGAACACGATAGTACTAACCTTCTCACCTCTCTCGATATACTTAACAGCAACAAGATCATCAGTCTGTTTATCCCTCATCAACCTAGCCACACCAAAATTCCCTGACCCAATATCTTTCACTAACTCATACCGGTCTCCGTCGTGCATAATCGGCAGGTCCATTCCCGGTCCCACTGTCATCGCCGATCGATCCATTTCTCCTTATAAC
>Ga0325402_1007728_pt1 | contig 10222 bp, 4 predicted proteins | sample PopdelMetagenome_22_FD_207212 | JGI IMG/M metagenome (GOLD analysis project Ga0325402, IMG submission 207212) | Populus deltoides microbial communities from Bellville, Georgia, United States - Xylem-PdKOR-R3 | ecosystem: Host-associated > Plants > Phyllosphere > Stem > Wood/Secondary xylem... | reverse complement strand
CAAACATTTTAGAAGCTTAATTATAAATTCAGCATTGTCGACCTTTTAACACTCATTCAAAAATTTCTTCTCTCAACCTTTCGCATTCTAGACAAGTTGCCCCCGTCAATTTGTTATTATTCAAATGGCCTAAATTATAATCAACAGATTTTACTGCCGACCAACTTGCAGGAACGAAAAAGCTACACTGTCATGCAGAATAGGCTGAAAGATTTTAGTGCACAATACAGAGTACAGAGTCGAATGCTCACAACGTCAAAATTAAAAGACAAACCAAAAATGCCGCTGGTTTTAATGCAAACTACGCATTTTAGCTGCTAGTTTCACCTTCCATTACAAGGGGCGCGCCATCTGAAGCTTGCACTATTTGATTTGATGCCATGTTTTCCTAACTAGATTACAAAGTTCGACAATGATTGTACTTCAAATTCCCCCTAATGAAGCAATTAGCTATGCCAGGTTATGTAAGGAAATGATATTAACTAGATTGGTGGCCTGCTTATAGGTTATGTCAAATTTCTTTTAACATAAAAAAAAAATAAGTTGGTAATGTTAATGCTTTTAAAAAAGTAAGAAAAATCCAAGACTCGAGTAAATGACTCAGCTAATTCAATAAACTTGGTTAATTTAATAATATAATTTAAAAAATAGGTAATGATAATAAATAAATTAAATTAAACATTATGGAAATAGTATTAATGCTTGTAATATTATGGAAATGTAACCTCCCAATATTTTTAAAAGTTCTCCATGACCTTATTTGATAATGAAGAAAAATAAAAACCCCATAGAAAGCAAAACAAAAAATTTCAAAGCTTAATTGCTAGTAAATCAAATATTGTATGATGAAATAAAAAAAAACAATCAATTTAAGAAAATGACAAAAAGACTTACTCGAGTCCACTCAAGTCAGCCTGAAAAATCCACGATCCAATTGTCAGATTAGGATAAACTTGTGGAAAGAAAATTAAATACAACTATGAAGCTCAATTATCAAACTAATCCATCATTGAAGGACAATATTGAAAAAAAAAACTCAATTTAAAAAAAAATAGCAATGGAAAAAAAAACCAAGTCAACTTGGGTTAACCTGCAAAGCTTGCGACTTGGGATATGTGATCAGGATAACTCCTTAAATTCTCAATCAATTAAATACTAAGGGACCGAATTGAAATAAAGAAATTCAATTAAAAAGGAATAAAAAAAACAAAACATATAGCAATCAAAAGAATATGGATTAAATGTGACATAAAAATTTAAACCAAATACTAAGAAATGAAGTTTAAAAAATAGATCCAAAAACAAAATAAATAGCAATCAAGAGAATGAGGGTCAAATTTGATATAAAAACTAAATGAAACCAGTGCTTAGGGAAAATATTGAAAAAAAATCAATTCAAAAAAAGATTCAAAATAAAACAATAGCCATAAAAAAAAATAAGAACCAAATTTGGTACAAAAATAAAATGACAAGGAACCTTTCAATCTTTGCAGACTAACGTGAATCCTGAGAAGAGGAGAGAGAAAAGAGGGAGGAGAAGAACACAAGGTTGCTAAAGGCTTGCCGCTGCTCCTCCTCCATCACATGTCAGGCAAAATAAAAAAGCTCAACATGTCGCTTCCAATTCCATTATGAAAGTTGGTGTTTAACTGTCGGGAAAAGTTGCACGCATTGTTATAACGCAACAACTTTCCCCCACCTGCTAGCGCGTGGGTTGTAGGCGCTAACTAATTTACCATGCACATTTACCACAATCCTCATATTTGTTTCACTTTAAACTTTGGTCCTTTAATACTATTTTTTTCTAAATTACCTGGATTTTATTTTATTTTACAAAACTAAGCATAAATCAAGCATACAAAATCTTCCTCAAGGAAACGAAAACAAACTACCAAATCAAATCTCAAATACAATCAATGTGAAGGGATCAAATTGAAAAAAGAAGAAGTAGAGGGACCGAAATTAAAAAATAAACCTAATTTTTTTCCTTGACCATGCAAATTAGAAATGTTGGCTAAAAAAGGGATTGAACATTTCTTTAGGCTTCAAATTTGGTGAATGAAATTGAATTTTGTTTCGTCAAATTTAGTATTAACCAAGAGACAAAATATTTTCTTGGCTCCTCGAGATCCATGTACACAAGTATGAAGAACAAATTACCAAGACTAATCATAAATCAAATTAATGTTAAAGGGTTGAAAAAGAAAAAAAAAGTTAAGGGACCAAAGTGTAGAAAAATCCTAAGGAGAAAAAAAATATTGTTCTAATAAATTGTATTTCTCCTCACATACTATAATTTTTACCGATGGCTTTTAGGTTTTGAATAGTTAAATGCCCCGCGCGATGCCGCGGGTCAATTATTTTTTGCATTTCAAAAAAAATCAAGATCTAAAAGTGTTAGATTTTTTTGCAAAATTATACCCAAGAGTTTTAGGTTTGGTTGCAACGCTTGACCCAAAAATAATATTTATAAAATTAATAATAACATTAAACTTGGGTTAACCCTTAGCATAAAAGTGTCTGGACTGCAATACCAGATCCAATAGCATTGGACGTGGGTCTGGCTGCAAGGTCATGTCATAAAAGTGTGATAATTAAATAGATTAGTTAAAAAAAAACAAAGAAAAAAAACAACAGGAAGAAAAAAACTAATGAAGAAAAAGAAAAAAATATATGAATTAACTGGGTTAACCTTTCAAATAAGGTAAACCCATCAAACCTTGAATTCGCATCGTGAAAGTTTGATAATTAAAAAGAAAGAAACAAATTAATGGGTTAACTCAGAATTAACTAGGCCAACTTGTCAAACCAGGTTAGCCTGTCAAATCCGGAATTCGTGTCATGAAAGCTTGATAACTAAATAGAAAAAAATTTAAAATTAACAATTTAAATTAAACAAAAAAATTAATCAAAAAGAAAAAAAATAAAAGGCATCAGCCTTTTCACTATGGACTGCACTGTGCAGTCCACAGTCAAAGGCATAAAAACAACAAAAAAACAAAAAGAAAAACTAAAGGCATCTGTCGAGAACTACTTAGAAAAAAATTTAATATTAATAAACAAAATTAATTAAATAAAATTAATTAAAAAGAAAAAATAAAAGAAAAAAAAACCTCTTAGAAGAAAAAAACTAAATAGAAAGAAATTTAACATTAACAAACTAAACTAAACAAAAAAAAATTAAAAAGAAAAAAAAGCAAAAAACAATTACAGGTTAACTCGTCAAATTAGGTTAACCCATTAAACCCGGGATTCGTGTCAAGAATGTCTGGTAACTAAATAAAAAAAAATGAAAATTAACAAACTGAACCAAACAAAAAAAAATTAATTAAAAAGGAAAAAAATCCGGGTTAACTCGTCAAACCATGTTAATCTGTTAAACCCAGGATCTGTGTCATGAAAGTCTGATAACTAAATAAAAAAATTTAAAATTAACAAACTAAATTAAACAAAAACAATTTATGAAAATAAAAAAACAAAAAAAATTGACGGTCAACCCATAATTAACTGGGTTCACTTGTGAAACCAGGTTAACCCGTGAAATCGGGATATGTGTCATGAAAGTTTGATAACTAAATAGAAAAAAAATTAGCATTAACAAAGAAAAAAAATAAATTAAAAAGCAAAAAAATAATTTCTGGGTTAACTTGTTAAACCAGGTTAACCCGTTAAATCTGGAAAACGTGTCATGAAAGTCTCATAACTAAATAAAAAAATTAATATTAATAAACTAAATTAAATTAAACAAAAAATTTTGTTAAAAGAAAAAAACAAAGAAAGAAGCAAAAAAATAATCCCGAAAGGCATAAAAAAAGCTAAAAAAATGAGACAACTTAAAAAAAAAACCTAAAGCATCAGTGTTTTACTGTGGACTGCACTATGCAATCCACACTAAAACACTGATCCCTTTTAGTATATGTTACAATTAATTAAAAAGAAAAAAAGCAAAAAAAAAATTTTAGGTTAACTCGTCAAACCCGGGATCCGTGTCATGAAAATCTGATAACTAAATAAAAAAATTAACATTAACAAAAAAAATTAAACAAAAAAAATTCATTAAAAAGAAAAAAATAAAAGGCATCAGTCTTTTCACTGTGGACTGCACTGTGCAGTCCACAGTCAAAGGCATAAAAACAACAAAAAAACAAAAAGAAAAACTAAAGGCATCAGTCGAGAACTACTTAGAAAAAAATTTAATATTAATAAACTAAATTAATTAAATAAAATTAATTAAAAAGAAAAAATAAAACAAAAAAAAAACCTCTTAGAAGAAAAAAACTAAATAGAAAGAAATTTAACATTAACAAACTAAACTAAACAAAAAAAATTAAAAAGAAAAAAAAGCAAAAAACAATTACAGGTTAACTCGTCAAATTAGGTTAACCCATTAAACCCGGGATTCGTGTCATGAATGTCTGGTAACTAAATAAAAAAAAAGTAAAAATTAACAAACTGAACCAAACAAAAAAAATTAATTAAAAAGGAAAAAAATCTAGGTTAACTCGTCAAACCATGTTAACCCGTTAAACCCAGGATCTGTGTCATGAAAGTCTGATAACTAAATAAAAAAAATTTAACATTAACAAACTAAATTAAACAAAAACAATTTATGAAAATAAAAAAATAAAAAAAATTGACGATCAACCCATAATTAACTGGGTTCACCTGTGAAACCAGGTTAACCCGTGAAATCGGGATATGTGTCATGAAAGTTTGATAACTAAATAGAAAAAAAAATTAGCATTAACAAAGAAAAAAATTAATTAAAAAGCAAAAAAAAAAATTTCTGGGTTAACTTGTTAAACCAGGTTAACCCGTTAAATCCGAAAAACGTGTCATGAAAGTCTCATAACTAAATAAAAAACTTTAATATTAATAAGAAAGAAGCAAAAAAATAATCCCGAAAGGCATAGAAAAAGCTAAAAAAAAATAAGACAACTTAAAAAAAACCTAAAGCATCAGTGTTTTACTGTGGACTGCACTATGCAGTCCACAGTAAAACACTGATCCCTTTTAGTATATGTTACAATTAATTAAAAAGAAAAAAAGCAAAAAACAAAATTCAGGTTAACTCGTCAAACTCGGGATCCGTGTCATGAAAATCTGATAACTAAATAAAAAAATTAACATTAACAAAATAAATTAAACAAAAAAAATTCATTAAAAAAAACATAGAAAAAAGCAAAAAAAAAAACTCATAAAGGCTAGAAAACAAAAAAAAACAAAAAAAAAATAAACAAAAAACAAAACAAAAAAAACAAAAAAAAAGAAGAAGACAGCTCAACGTTTCACTGTGGACTTGCACAGTGAAACACTGAGCAATTTTAGTTTATTGTCAATTAACAAACTAAATTAAACGAAAAAAATTAATTAAAAAGAAAAAAATTTAGGTTAACTCACCACACCAGGTTAACTCGTTAAACCCGGGATCCGTGTCATGAAAGTTTGATAACTAAATAAAAAAATTAACATTAACAAACTAAATTAAATAAAAAAATTATTAAAAGAAAAAAAAATGACGGCCCATGAAACCAGGTTAACCCGTGAAACCGGAAATATGTGTCATAAAAGTCTAATAACTAAATAGAAAGAAATTTAACATTAACAAACTAAAGTAAACGAAAAAAATTAATTAAAAAGAAAAAAAAAGCAAAAAAAAAATTTTGCGGTTAACTCGTCAAACCATGTTAACCTGTTAAACCCGGGATCCGTGTCATGAAAGTTTGATAATTGAATAAAAAAAATTATTAAAAGAAAAAAACAAAAAAAAGCAAAAAAAAATCAGCTCATCTTTTTATAAATAGAAAGAAATTTAACATTAACAAACTAAAGTAAACGAAAAAAATTAATTAAAAAGAAAAAAAAGCAAAAAAAAATTTATGGGTTAACTCGTCAAACCATGTTAACCTGTTAAACCTGGGATCCGTGTCATGAAAGTCTGATAACTGAATAAAAAAAATTAACATTAACAAACTAAATTAAATAAAAAAATTATTAAAAGAAAAAAAAATGACGGCCCATGAAACCAGGTTAACCCGTGAAACCGGAAATATGTGTCATAAAAGTCTAATAACTAAATAGAAAGAAATTTAACATTAACAAACTAAAGTAAACGTAAAAAATTAATTAAAAAGAAAAAAAAATCTAGGTTAACTTGTCAAACTAAAAAAAATTCTAGGTTAACTCGTCAAACCATGTTAACCTATTAAACCCGGAATCCATGTCATGAAAGTCTGATAACTGAATAAAAATATTTAACATTAAAAAAAAGCCTAAAAGTGTAAAAAAAAAAAACAGCACATAAAACTCTAAAAACGTTAAAAAAAAAAGAGGGTGGCTCATCTTTTACTATGGACTGCACTGTGTAGTCCACAGTAAAATACTGAGCTCTTTTAGCTATTTATAATTAATAAGAATCTATGATGTCAATGATAGGTTCCTAGCTTTCTTTGACTCTTCCCACCAATTTTTACCACAAGTCATATTACTTATAAAATCTTTAGCTAATGTTTAGAATATTTTGATCTCGCATTTCACCTAACTAATCTTTAGCTATACATCATCCACCATTGATGTATAGAGAAATATAGAAGATAATGTATAGTGAAAAATGGAAATTAGAGTTTATCAAATATTAGGTCACTAGTTGTAATTGCTTTTGTTTTACAAATTTCAAAGAGTATGAAATATGTTATAAAATAACTTATAAAGTTGTTTAATTAAAAGTTAAATCAACCTAGGATAAAGAGAAAAAAATCCTAAAATAATTATAAAAATAAAGAAAAAAATTAAAAAATAACTATAAAAAAATACAAAACAATATCTTATAAGCCTCGTTTGAACATGATCTCGATCTCAACTTATTATAATGAGTTGATTCATTATAAAACTGAATATATCAAACATGTTGGCTCAATTTTAGTGCAACTCAATCATCAAATAAAAAATTATGATATTTTTGTTGGGTTCCTGAATATTATACACACAGTGAAAACTATGAAATAAAATTATTCAGGATTCCCTAAGATCTCATTAGATAGATTTGAAATAGTTTAGGGATTCATTACCTGAAAATCTAATCATCTTTGACTTCAAATAATTCCTTAAAGGTTGGGTTGTCACAAACCACAAGTTGTCCAAATGTCCAAAAACTTAGCCCTTTCTTTGTCTTTTCACTTTCAATAGTTTAACACATCAATCAATCCTTTAAATTGTGAGATATGTTTGTATTTAAAATGATCATTTACCATAAATTAAAGATATCTTATGTTATCGGACTTGCTATTATAAAACATGCTCAAGTTAAGGAATTTAATGATACTTTAAGTGCAATATGATGATATAAATCCTTGATAAAAATGCACTTTGAAGTACTAATCAAATCATCTTAATTAAATCATCCAAGTTTAATTTCTGACTAACAATTCTTAATATATGTGACCTATTAAGTTCTGATTTAACATTAAAGTATGGAGTATGTATATCATGTTTAATTATATAATCTTATCCTTAATTTCTAAAATATATTTTAATCAAGTCATAGTTAATTAAATCATCCAAATTTAATTTCTGACTAACGGTTCTTAATGTGTGTGACTCATTACGTTCTGATTTAACATTAAAGTATGGAGTATGTTTATCATATTTGATCTCTACATAATAGCCATTATTGTTTGAATAATATTTGAAACCCTTTTCAAATCTCATTCCACCTTAGTCAAGGATTTCTTAATCAATAGTATTTGAGAACAGAGGAAACATTTTTTCCAATTCACCTAGGGTGATGAATCTTCTCTTGATCACTTAAATATCTTCACATAGTTCATGTTACACTCAATGTCAACCCTTTTGTTACCTAGATTAAGATAACATGTAACATGATCAAAACATAACATTTTCTATATAAAATGACTTAATGATCTCAAGTCTAAAGATCACTTACACAATCGTCGTGTGAGCTTTTCCATAAACATAGGTGATCTCTCCATATAGAATTCTCATGCGGGTCAGTTTAGTGTATATGTTTTATGACAAGTACTTACATAATAGTTTTAGGTATTTCTTATACCTCAGTTTATGAGAATAACTATTTTCTTTTATATATAAAAAAAAAAGAACATAATATGTACCGATCTTTACAGCTTTAATGAATGTCTCGTATTTAAGAGAGTATGGACCATCAACATTTTAGGAACAATGCTTTGATGCAATAAAAATATCATAATTATAACTACTTTATAATTTTCTTTACAAAGTATTTTTGTCTCATGAACTTTATCTTTACTCTAGATTTATTAATCTAATATTATATAAATATTAAAGATAAATTAAATATTTATTACTAATAAATATATATTTATATAAATATAATAATATTATTATTTGTAATCAACTTATTACAAAACGTATTAAACTAATAATTTTTTATAAAATCTTATTGGACACATTTGAAGTTTTTATCAAACTTCACCCCTTGCCCAAGTCTATATATCAACTAGATGTGACCCGTGACAATTTAAATCATAATTGATTTACGTGACTGAAAAGTTTAATCGATTTGTGTAGATACCTAAAATATAACAATTGTGGATCAAAGCCAAATTCGAGCAATACGTTAATTACAGTTTCAATCGTTCAAAACAGTCTATCTTTATGCAGATAGCGATTTTTTAACGTATCTGGCTTTCTTGCCTTGGTGTCAAATGATTTGACATTATAAACAATGGTCGTGAACGGTAAAATATACTCTTTTCATTTCACACACACACACATATTTTGAGAAATTAGAACCACATGCATATTTTTTATAATTGTTTTTTGGAATTATAGTTTTGAAACATGATATTATTGTTGGAAATTTATTTTTAATAAATAAATTATAGATGAATGAAAAATTATAATGAGAAAAAAAAAAGCTAAAATAATGTCATTTTTACAGAAAGTATTACCGACAAAATAAACTCGTCGATAATATTCGTCCATGAATTCATCCATAATATTTAAGTTATGACCTGACAAGCGATCTTCTCTCCTCCCATTTCTTCTTTTTCTTTTTCCTCCATTTTTCACTGCAACAAACAATAGACCCCATCATTTTATCACAAATCAAACTCTCATCACCACAGATTCGGCCACCTCAACACTCAGTCTGTCAGCATCCCTGTTCTGGTTAAAAAAATTTTAGAATTCCTCACATCAAGTAAGCAAAACTACCTATTTTTTGTTTGAACTTGATTTTAAAATGTTAGTTTTCATTGTATATTTTTGTAGTTTATGTAATTTGTTTGTGTGTGTACTTGTTTTATAGCTTAATCTCATAGAAATTTATTGTATGAATGTATGATTTGTATATGTTAGGGTTTTTTTTTTTTAGATTTTAAAAAATTATATTTGTTTGTAATTTTATGAAATTAATTTTGATTTTGTGACATGGGCGTTTTGTAATGAAATAAATAATGGCTTATTTAATGAGTATGTTTCCTATGTTGTCAATTTTATTGTTAAGTTGAAAATCTCAGTAAATATGGAGGAATTTGAATTTATTTAGATAATTGATAATGATTTAAGGGTATTGTTAAAATAGATTGAATAATTTTGAGTTAAACCAATGTTAGCTAATTTACTTAATTCATATAATTATTTAATAAATGTTTTCATCAATATTTTATATAGGTTTGATATAAGTAATGGATGATTGTTTTTAGATGTATCGAGTCTCACACAAAGAGTTGTGCATGATGGATTATTTAATAGGGCCAAGAGTTTTATTAATTACGCACTATCTAATCCGAGAAATATTAGTGAAAGTGATATAAGATATCCAAGTAGAAGGTGGAAAAATACTTATGTTGGTTTGCGCACAAAGAACCATATGTTCCTTATGAGACCATGATAAAAATGATGGTTAGGTCAACTTCTAGATCTAGCAACGTGCATGGAGTTATAGAGGACAATAATAATCCTTATAGGAATATGGTTATGGATGCAATGAGAATGAATCAGAGTTATGCAAGTAAATATTCAATTGTAGATGAAGAACCAAATACAAACGCAGCCAGGTTTTTTGATCTTTTGAAAGATTATGACGAATCATTATGGGATGAGTGCACAAATTAAAGTAAATTATTAGTTGTTGCACATGTGTTCACCATATAATCAAATCATGGGTTGAGTGAGATTGGTTATAATAGAATTGTCGAATGGGCGAGAAGCATTTACCTTA
>Ga0325402_1007727_pt1 | contig 10223 bp, 7 predicted proteins | sample PopdelMetagenome_22_FD_207212 | JGI IMG/M metagenome (GOLD analysis project Ga0325402, IMG submission 207212) | Populus deltoides microbial communities from Bellville, Georgia, United States - Xylem-PdKOR-R3 | ecosystem: Host-associated > Plants > Phyllosphere > Stem > Wood/Secondary xylem... | reverse complement strand
TTTTTCACACAAAGTTGATGGATTGAATTGAAAGATATTTTGCCCGTAGCTTCTGCTAGCTCTTGGACTTAGGAGTGTGACTGTTCAAGCGCGGAGCATCTCACAAGCATACACACGCTAACTCTATCCTTTCACTGTCCACAAGTCTATGGTTTGGTCGAGACCACGTAATTCTCGAAAATAACACTACCTGTCTTCGTTTAACTCTTTTGCTCCCGCTAGCTTCCAATTTCCATCAGTGACTCGGAGTGTCCGGCGACTCAGTTCCACCTTGTAATGTTGAGCGTGGGCATAGATAGAGTTACCGTTTGAAACTCTCTAGCCTAAACGGTATGAAGTATGCATTATGCAAGGCTTCTTGTTCACTTTAACACGTTCATATACACCAAATAACACGTGGAACAGGGGAGCCACCGAATTAGAGAAAATCTGTCCAGGTACTTTGGTTAGACTCTGAAAATCAAGAAAAGAAGCTGTAAAACTTTGATTTTTAAACGTGTTAACCCCTCGTCCCTTCTGGCTTGGAGAATTTTGGACCTCAAAATTTTGTTTGGTCTAGACTTGTCACACCTTCTAAAGAACACACCTTTTACATCCTTCCCACTTTCCTTGCTCTATTATACCTCTCTCTCTTCAAGCACCCTCCTAATTCTCTTTCCGTTCATGAGTATTTGACTACAAACGTGTATTGTATCTCCCATTTTATTGGATACCCATTTGCACTTACTTGATTTCTGTTATTGGGTATCTTTGTATTTTATTCATTAACACCAAAGAAACATCAAGCTCAGCCATAATCTTGACTAGGGTATTGATATACTTCTGAAGGATTCCCTTAAGCTGAAATTCGGCGGAGAGAAATGGTGGGAGCTTTATCTGTAATGGGCTCATCTGTGGTGGATCCACACACCAGTCCATGTTTGTGTTTGGATTCGCTGCCCACAACTAATATTGGTCTTAAGAACAGTGGAGATTTGGCTTTGCAAAGGAGTTCAATAAAGAGAAAGCAGTTAACAAGGCCAGGATCAGTGGAACTGGGGAGTTCTTTCGTGGACTCATGGCATGATTGGAGGCTCTCATCAAAAGCTATTTCAGGAATCGTTAGTAAGAGCTCAAGGAAACAGAGAAAGGATAGGGGACTTGTGATTGTCAGCGAGTTGGCGGGGCAATATGAGGATAGTTTTGAGGATGTCAAAACGGTAAGCTTTTATTGTTGTTTGATGCATTTATTAGCTCCCCCTCCCCCTCCTCCTCTATTTTGGCCTGTAGATGATGAAACTCAGATGTCAATAATCATGAATTCACGTCTGTGTTCCAAATATGCTGCTGTTACAATGTCTTGAAGCGTAAAGCCTACTTAAATAAAACTCATCAAGTTAAATTCGGAAAAGGAATGCAACTCAAAGGAAATTAATATGCTGAATGTAGAAGACTACGGCTGCATAAATTATTAGCTAATTAAACATGGTGTCACAGACATTTCCTTTTGCTAGTAGTTGCTACTATAAAAATAATAAACTTAGCTATCAACTGAATAACATAATGGATATCAAATCAAATGATCGTTTAGAAATCATAAGCTTAGATTGATAAATTTTTACAGAACCGTAGTACGTATCTCAATTCCCTCTTTGATTTGCTTCTGGAAGCATGAGATATATACAGTTACAGTTACTGCTGGATTTTGTGATATAAAAATTCCCTGTTCTTCGAAATAAAAGTTTTCTGTCCATGAATTTCAAGAACATTGATAACTATTGACATGCCTATGTTAATGATAGTGCTTTGTAATTTTCTCTTATGCTGATCAAGATGCTCCTGCCTGCAGCAACTACTCAATTATTTCACATACAAAGCCGTAAGGACTGTACTTAACCAGCTCTACGAGATGAATCCAACGCAATATACATGGTTTTATAAGTAAGTGGAGTCTTCACTGGGCCAAGACCAATGCTTCTCCTAGTAACTTTCTTATTTATTTACGCTTTGTTTTCCTTTTATTTTTCCAACCAAACACCTTTTCGCACATTTGGTTATTTTTAAATGGAATGGATGTGATTTAGCTTTTAAGCTCTGTAAGTTGAGAATCTCACGTCAAAAAGGCTGCACCCATGTTTCTCATCCATGAAAACTTAAGCACTGAAAATAATACACGAGAGACATATAGATTTATCAACACTGGTACTTCTAGATATCCTAACTGTAGATGCAGGTTGTCTGTTGACATGAAACCATTATAACATGAACATTTTCATCAAGTGCATGCTGGACTATCTATCAAGTATTCTGATTAGTGATTGTTCTATTCCTTTTTTCCTATTGAGTTTGCTTATTTCTATATTTTGGCAGTTTTGTTGTGCATAATAAGCCAGGAGATGGCAAGCGTTTCCTTCGCTCTCTCGTGAAGGTAGTCTTTTTGTAAGCCTTTATGTGTAACTTGATTACCTTGAAACTGCTTCAATAGTTTCCCCAGATTTTGACGCTACGCGGATTTTCCCTTAACTAGCTTAATTGATTGCTTGCCTTACGTTTGACATCCTTTTAGGGCACAAGATGCAAGATATATGTGCTTTTTTCGCTCAATTTTTCTCAGCAAACAAGTGTAATTTTCACATGGTCATTAAAACGAATGATGTATTTTAGCAAAGACAGGTAGATAGAGGATAGAATTGTAAGAGTAACAACATTTGAATGGATTCATCCTTTTTACTGGCAGGAGAAGCAGGACCTTGCAGAAAGAGTGATGGTCACACGCCTTCACTTGTATGGGAAATGGATTAAGGTAATTGACTGCCGCTTTTGCCTTGACATGTAAATTAAGCACACAAATATGTAAAAGGTATTTTCTTGTTATTGTGATGTAGAAATGTGATCATGCTGAGATATATAAAGAAATCTCTGATGAGAACTTGGAGTTGATGCGTGAACGGCTCAAAGAGACTGTGATATGGCCATCAGATGACACAAACACAGAGAAGATTGGCTGAAGGGATGCAGATTTATATTCATTCTCTCTCTCTGTCTGCTGTCGTGTTTTTAGTGCAGGTTTATCTTGGGTTCAATATCAACCCATTTGGTTCCAAATATTGTCTTCTTTATACTATTATCTTTCTCCTGTTAACAAGACATGATAAATATATTGTATATAGACATTACTCATCAGTCTAGATACCATAAAAAAGAAGGATTTAAATTAATTTAAGGGTTTTCGTGTACCATACTCCATGACATGGTTTCGAAACATGGATTTTTGGGGACTTACAGAGCAAGTCATTATGTTTCAGAAGAAGAGTCGAGGAACAAGCATATATCCTTAATTTACAAAAAAACATGTATGTATGTATGGATGTCGTGGTTTAATTTACAAGTTGATACCATGTGCTACAACAAGGATCATCGATTACATACAAAAATTAATGCATCACGGAAAGGGATCTGCTGCCCCCACAAATCGAGAACCACACTGCTCTCTAACTGGAAAAACTGAAAGCAATGCAATGTGATCCCTACAAAAGAAAGAATTGAACAGAAGGAAATATGGCTCAGATAACTAGCAATCACCATCTCCAATTTAAAACTCGAAGGGAAATTGACTAATATGTAGCAAAATAGTTTATGGTTAATGCCAGCATCTTCACCTACTAAATGAAAAGGTAGAGAATAAAGAGCGTATATTCATGCCAATATGATGCTATATTAATCGAGTAATTGACACCGGTCCAACCAATTTGCTGGAAGTAAATTTTATAGCAGAGCTACTTGTGTGCCAAGGAAAATAAATTAACTAATTTAAACAAATAAAAGATTTTGTCCAATGACAGTCCATCGAAAAGGAGAGAAATTTGCCAATTAAATATACCAGCACAACCCAGTCAAAATTTAAATGAGCACCAACCTTAACTGCAGCATAATGTTTCAAGCTTCCAGAGAAATGCTGGACATATCTTACAAAATAAGGTCAAGACCAAAGATTGTTCTGCATTTATCTCTCCTCTTTGTGCTACATTCAAGGGATGCATACAGATGATCATGTGAGGCCATCACCAAAAGTCATCCACTGAGTCATCACTGTTCTTACACGAAGCTGCAAAAAATATAGTACTGGAACATTAGTAAAACAGTTAAAACGAGTAAAAGGGTGTTCCAAACTCAGGTATAAGTTCAGTGACCTTCACGTCAAGGCAGGAATCATTAACCATGTTCCTTATTTGAGATACTATGCCCGCATTCTTAAGTTGTACTAGCCGACCAAATGCACCAGGACAAGGGAATGTGAGATTTACTATCATCCAGACAGCAGCTGTACGTAACCTGCTATCACTACACTGCAAGAAATTGATCATGAAAGATTGGGCTCAATTATCTGTTCGGACAAAAAGTTGCTGCATAACTATTTCCTTATGAAACTCATTTCCACTTGCCACGTTGCCAAGAAGATACATTCCCTACATGATAAGAATTTTAATTATCTATTAGCAGTCTATAAACAGCAGTACACTGTAAATTCCCCCGAGACCCACTTTTTTCTTGCATGGTTTCAATCATGATTGGCAGAAACAATAGTTGCACAATATGTTACCTTTCCCAATGCTCTTCATCATTCAAAAAGTGGACAGATTAAACATAGAGACCAAATTAAATCATCCAGCATATAGTTGTAGGCACATGTCAGAAATGTCTTGTTAATATAAACTAGTCTTGTTTCCCCTGCCGACATTTTACTGAGCTTACTTGATAAATGACATTTTTACTTGCATATCAACAATCTTCACATGGAAATGCAAAAGTTCATCTCGATGATAGAGCTGAGATTTGCCCTCATCCCAGAGTTCACAGATTAATACCCGCTAACCATAAAAGACAACCAACCATCACACAGCAAGATAATTAACCTACTTATGTTTAATAACTAATGCACCATGGTGTCTCTGAGATTTCTTGCTAATATTAGGAAAGGTGTATGTTCATGCGGCCATGTTTTATCAATGATGTCAAGACTTTCTTATAAATAACAAATTCCATGTAGAATGCAAGTTGTTTGTGTCCCTGTATGTTCATTATCCTTCAACAATACACTAGCTTGTATTGTTTAATTTCTCAATATGCATGTCTAAATTTTCAATGTGGAACTTGCAATCTTCAAGCTTGTCAGCCTCTACCTTCAATGGAAAATCATTGATGTGCCTTAAAATATGAAACAACTATGATGATTAGCAAAGTGAGCAAGAAGATCAACAGTTTTAATATGTGACAGTCCTGCGAGAAGTTTCTTTTCATGATCAATGCTAAGGACATGGAAAGAGCACCTCAATTTAACATCAAGTCACTGTTTTCTTTTCTGATAAATCAGATGCCGAGGTGACAATCTCAAGTGAACATCAAGTTACAGTTTTATTTTTGATAAATCAGAAACAGTGATGACATTTAAAAAAAAAACAAACAAAGAAGAAACCTTTTGGAATGAATACATATAATGATGAATGTAAGAACATATAATAATACATGTGGTGGATGTACACGCAAGAATCTCCTTACAATTTTCAATCGATGTTCTGTTATAATGCATGTGCATGTTTTGCAATTTTTTCCTCTTTCATGTCCATTAGTTTTTTCTAAAAAAGTTATTAAAAATCATTCAGCACTCATGGGATCAATTGAACTTAACGAAAAAAAGCTTAGGCTACACCCTTTATTGGGTGTGGCAGCAATCCAACTGATCGAATCAAATTGTTTCTACATTCTATAATTCCGCACACATAGATATTACTCATGGTTTTGACATTGTAAAGACAACCAATCATATCCACAGCTATGTAAAGCAACTAATTGGACATTTTCAACTGAAAGATCATAAATGCAACCAAAGTATCTGAAAACAACCCTATTCATTAAGAACAAAGCTGATGAACTGGAAAATGTTCATCCACATACCATCATGATAATGCCAAAAGTGACAGACATCATCCCCTAGTTAAGCAGCATGGCTTGATTACAACATCAGATGACGGCTATGTTTAAAACAATTTTTGCAAAAATAGAAGACTCACCATCCACAAAACAGTTAAGCAGTTACAATAACAATTAGTAACTGAAATGACAAACCAGATATCACAACATTTCACTATCATACAGCATGGATTGTAAACCCTCTGGGCAAAAAATCATAATCTATTACATAAGCAAGATAGGCTATACATTCCTTTCTTAGTAGTTTCCCAGCAGTCATTACCGAAATTATACTATTCGGTATGACATTTCTTTCTCCTTTAAACTCCACCCTTCTACCTCCCTCACCCTGAAGAGTTACTACTTTTGTAAAACAATCTATTTGAGCTTTATATGCTACTAGCCAATCCATTCCTAAAATCAAGTTAGCCAATCAATTCGGTAATTCCATACAAATTACCCCATATTCAGCTAACCTCTTTGTTAACTAATAAACCCGGTAATTCTCTTAATTACCCAAGAAATCCAGCTAACCCATTTTGGTTGCCAAAATCAATCCGGTAATTCTATATGAATTACCTAGCATCCGGCTAACCTCTTTTGTTAGCCAAATAATAATTCCGGTAATTTCACATAAATTACCATTAATTATCATTTCTAATAATCACTCAATTATTCATTCTTTTAACATCAATTAAATAAACAACATAGATATATAAGGAAAACTAATAATTACAAAATAAGGTGATAAATCACCTACCTTCTGCTCGTGATGGCCTAGCTCCTCCTGTCTGATGACCAGCTCCATACGTAACTCCTGAATCAATCAAATGTCATTATATCATTAGTCCATCAATATTTTTCTTACGTGCCGAAATGCAAAGCACACAATTCTTTTTTAATTCGTTCGGATAAAAATTCATTTTCAAACATAACATCATCATTTCACATACAACCACATATTTAAATCAAGTTACTTCTTTTCTTGCTTTATGTTCATAATTCCTCCATCAAATAATCCTTCTATTCTTTATGCCTTCACATCATATTATTTATTTTATCTAAACATATGTAAGAACTATTTTCAAGCACAATCTAAACATCTTGTGTTCATGCTTTCTTTTTAACTAGTTCAATTCTCTTTTAAATTGAATTTCCTTATTTCTCTCAACTTTAAGGCTATTTCTTCATTTAGTCTTTCTTACATATTTTAAATATCATGATTAAACATAGTTTCCTAAACAATAACATCAAAAGTCATTCCTCCACTTTTCTTTCATTTGGCCGAATGTCATCTTCCTTTTCCTCCCCCAAATTTTTCTTCATTTACTCGTTCTTTTTCTTCATTTACTTGTTCTTTCAACTTGTTTTCATGCTATTCCACTTCATCATTTTTCCTTCACCTCTTAATTTCCCCAAATTCCCATAAGAACCCTAAGTTCAAGGATTTAAGGAAAATTCAATGAAATTACTTCCTAACTTTATCAAGTAAGCTTAAAAACATCTAAATCAAACATTAAATCCAAACTTCTTATGCTTACCAATGGACTTTCTTCCAATTTCTCTTCTCTCCCAAGGTTAGCCAAATTCCCTCTCTCAATTCCTCCTTCCTTCACTTGATTCTTTCTTAGATTAGTGTTTTATAAGTTGGACTTTTTAAGTTTACAAGGTTATTCTTTCACTTTTCTTATTTTTTTCTTGGTTTTTATGTTTTTTCCTTACTTTTCTCTCTCGCCTTTTCTTTTCCCATTCCGCTTCTGCCCAGTCGGCAGCATATAAAAGGAAGAGAGAGCTGATTTGTTTTATTTTTTTAATGGAAAATAACCGTTTTGCCCTTAATGAGTCCTTTTACTTCTATTTGACGGTCCTTATTTTTTTTTGTTAGCACTACTGAGCTCCGTTCAACCTAAAATTTTAACCAGATTTGATTCAATATATTTTAAGGTCCCTCGTAAAATTTCAGCTCAATCTGATGGTCGGATTGAAAATTACGCCCAACAACGTAAAACTGGTGAAATTGTGATTTTTCGTCAAATTTCCAAATTTCTCCAAAAATTATGAAATTTTAATCCAAGCTAATACATCATATTAGAAGGCTCCATGAAAATTTTCAGAATTTTTTGATAAGCCGATCAAGAGTTATGAAATTGTTTTCTTCATAAAATTAGTCAATTTATGATTTTTCGCCTAGAGGATTTGCATTCTCCCCTCCTATAAAAAAATTCATCCTCGAAATTTAAATTCATACCTATGTAAGAAAATAATCCATGATATTTCTTTTTCATTTCTGACTCTCTCCCCCAGGTTTCTTCTTCTATTTGAGAGTTTCTCCATAATACCTTTACTAACAGCTTTTATTTTGTAATTCCTTTATACTTCAGTCCATAATATGCTCAAGCTATACCTCCATAGTTAAATCTTCCCATACTTCCATCATAATTTGTGGCAAAATTCGTGCAGGATCCAAGTCTGCTTTCCGCAGCATCGAAACATGAAACACAATATAATTGGGCTAGTTTTTCAACCAAATCCCCATCTTCATAGACAAGAATAAAGATGATTTTGTCAATCTATCCACAATCACTCATATTACATCATTTCCTTTTCTACTTCTAGGTAACCCAGATACAAAATCCATAGTAATTTTCTCTCATTTCCATTCAGGAATCGGGAGAGGTTGCAATTCTCCAGCCGACTGTTGATGCTCTACTTTCACCTGCTGACATATGGTACACTCGGCCATGTATTCTGCCATCTCCCTCTTCATTTTTTGCCACCAGTAACTCTCCTTCAAATCTCTATACATCAATGTGCTTCCAGGGTGAATTGCCAGTTTAGATTAATAAGCTTCCCTCAAGATATCACCTTTCAAAACTTCATTGTCGGGTAGATATATTCTTTTTCCCAGCACCACCATCCCATCTTCTGATACTTGAAACAATGATTCTTGGCCTGACTCCAACTTATCCATTTCTTTCATCACTTCAGGATCAACAAACTGAGCCTTTCGAATCCTCTCTCATGTCAAACTATAATACTAACTTTGCCAATAAGCATCCCCCTGAATTCATACTCAAATGCACCTTCAATTTACCCAATTCCAAGAGTTCTCTATCTCCTTTCACAAGTAATCCAAGCTTTATTCTTCCGACTCAGGGCATCTGCTAAAACATTTGCTTTTCCCGGATGATAATCAATGACATAATCATAATCTTTGATTAGTTCCATCCACCTCCTTTGTCGCATGTTCAATTTCTTTTGCGACATCAAGTATTTTAAACTTTTGTGGTCTGTGAAAATCTGCACTTGTGCTGCATACAGATAATGTCTCCATACCCTCAATGCAAATACAACCGCTGCCAACTCCAAATCATGTACAAGATAATTTACTTCGTGCGGTTTCAACTGTTTAGATGCATAAGCGATTACCCTTCCATGTTACACTAGTACACATCTTAAACCCTTAATGGAAGCATCACTATACACCACAATTTCTTCTTGTCCCTTTTGGCAAGGCTAACACTGGAGCTAACCTTTTTTTTAACTCTTAGAAACTAGCTTCACACTCCTTTGACAATTCAAATTTAACTTCCTTTCGAGTTAATCAAGTCATCGGAGAAGCTATTGTTGAAAATCCTTCTATAATATTCATCTAGACCTAGAAAACTATGAATTTTAGTCACATTTGTGGGTCTTTCCCATTTCATTATTGCTTTTATCTTCTTTGGATCCATATATATTCCTTTTCCCGATATCACATGCCCTAAAAAGACCACTTCATTCAACCAAAACTCACATTTACTTAACTTTGCAAACAATTTATTCCTCCTCAAGATCTCTAAGACTTCTCTCAAATGATGTTCATGTTCTATCTGTGAAAAGTATATCAATATATCATCAATAAACACCACTATAAATTTATCCAAGTAGGATCGAAAGATCCGATTCATCAAGTCCATGAATATTGCTGGGGCATTTGTCAATCCAAATAGCATTACCACAAATTCAAAATGTCCATAACGAGTTCTAAAGGCTGTCTTCTGTACATCCTGCTCCTTTATCCTCAATTGGTGATAGTCTGACCTTAGATCAATCTTTGAGAATACACATGCCCTTTTTAGCTGATCAAATAAATCATCGATTCATGAAAAAGGATACTTATTCTTAATAGTCACCTTATTAAGTTGTCTGTAATCTATACAAAGTCGAAATGTCCCATCTTTCTTTTTAACAAATAAGACAGGAGCTCCCCAAGGTGATATGCTAGGGCATATGAA
>Ga0325402_1007726_pt1 | contig 10223 bp, 7 predicted proteins | sample PopdelMetagenome_22_FD_207212 | JGI IMG/M metagenome (GOLD analysis project Ga0325402, IMG submission 207212) | Populus deltoides microbial communities from Bellville, Georgia, United States - Xylem-PdKOR-R3 | ecosystem: Host-associated > Plants > Phyllosphere > Stem > Wood/Secondary xylem... | reverse complement strand
CTTCATCAATTGGATTTTAATCAAACCATCCACGCGTCTGAATTTAAAAAATCTTCTTAATTTTACAAATAACGTTTCATTGATAACACCGGGACTTTAAGAGATTGAAAATAAGTAATAACATGTTCAATTTAAGAATCCAATCTAAATAAATAGTACGGTTCCCAACTAAAACAATTTATAGTGTTTGGATTAGGATTTTTAATACTATCAATGAGTCTCATGTTCGATCCTTGATATAGGTTTGCTGTGATGTGAAAGGATAAATAGTTCTTAAGCTTAGGGATACGACGTCGTGGATATACAAGAGTATTATTATTCAAGGACACTTTGCTTTGTTGTCCCACTGTTTCTTCCTTCTTGCACTGATCTGCCGTAGTAGTAGACATGGGAGAGAGAAAGATGAGCAGCGGCAGCAGGCTAGTGAGAGAAGGAGAAGGAGAAGGAGAAGATATATGGGCAAAAGCCACAAAAGCAGCAGATGATCTCTACATTCTGAGGGACACATATTTCCCACCAAACCCACTTGACAAAATCTCCAAATTACAATCCCAATCCGATCTCTCTCTCAACCTCCTCGATTCCATTCCTCTTGGTGGGTTCTCTTTCTCTCTCGCGTCAATCTTGATAATAAAAAAAATTATACCTGTTCAATCGAATGTTGGGAACTTGGGATTTTGTGCTTGTTGATCGGAAATTTGAAAAGGGTTGTGATAATTTCAATGACCCTTTTGTTCTTGAGCATTAAATCTCTTCGTATCTTTTGATATGGGTACTGAGGTGGCTTCCCCCCCTCTCATGGAACAGTGCTTGTTGGAAAATGTTCTTTTTCTTTCTCAATTTAATGAACTAACAAATAGGAAACAAGTACTGGTTAGTGATGATAAAGACTGTTCTTTTGCTTGCTTAAATAATGTCTCCTAGTTTGATGAATGTGCCTGCAGTTTCCACTTCTTTTAAGACCTTCTGACTCTTAAATTTTTCAGTTCCTGTGGAATTGATGCATGTTTAATTAGTTGTTGTTGGCCTTCATTCTGCAAAGTGTATCTTAATTTTTTTACTGATATGTTTGGTGAAAAAACTGTTTTTTTCATAGAATATAGGAAATCACCTGTGCAACGAGCGACATATGAATATCTGAGAGGCAAGTTGTTAGATGTAGTACCTGAATACAACAAAGAAGCTGAGGACCACCTCTCTAAAGCTGTGAGTTCCATTTAGTTTTGGGTGTAATAATGCTTAGTTTGAGGTCCATTGTTGGGAACTGACTTAATTCATTTCCCCAGGTTAAGTTGAATCCATCACTTGCAGATGCTTGGCTGTGTTTGGGAAACTGCATCTGGAAGAAGGGAGATTTACCTTCAGCAAAAAATTGCTTCAATCTTGCACTAAGTAAGGTTAGTTGTGATTTCAATTGCTAGGTTTTATAAGTTTTAACAAACATTTAATCCTTTTATCATGCTTGATGTTTAGATACTGATAGATATTCTTTCTGGCTGCTGTGCAGGGGGCAAACAAGAAGATACTTTGTCTGTTATCAATGCTTGAAAGAAGAATGGCCCAAGGCAAGGATTTCAAGTTTTTTTATTTCCTTCTTTTTACCCTCCTCAAACCTTTAGCCTCTCTGGCGTAAAAGCATGCATAGGATTTGTTATTGGTTTGCTCATTTATATGTTCCAGCGCTTTGATGGCACACTTTTTCAATCCTCATAATTTATCAAGACAAACCCTGCATCTTTGGTATGCTTTGATAAAAATTATAATGCACGCATGATAACATCATGATTCTAATTACCTTACTTTTGATAGAATGAAATGGGTTGGCTGCTAAAGTGATACCTGTTTTCCTAGCTATTTTAATGGCGATTGCATAGTTAAATGATCTTATTGAAGATTATGTTACAAAGAAAATTGCATAAAAAATATCATCACAGCATGATCAAAAGTAATTGAAGGGTCTTATTGATATGTATAGTTATTCTTGTAGTCCAAAGCTAGAATAATGATTTTGTACCTCTTTAAGGTACTTTGTTTAACTATTTTGAAAGATAGAATGCATCTTCATCTGTAGGTACAAGTAAACTGTAAAAGATATGAATGTTTATTGTATAAATATGTTAAGATTTAGTTGCACTATTATTATTATTATTATTATTATTATTATTATTATTATTATAGTACATCATTATAACCACTTATAATACGTGCATATTTAGTTTTGGGCCCAAATAGATGAGTTGAATGGTAAATTCTAGTGCAATTAGTTTAATTCCTCATTTCACTTTTTTCCTCGTGTCTTCTAACTGTATTAACCTACCCAAAAAACCGCACATCATGAAGTGTATATGACACATGTAGCTACCTAATAGTTATAACACTTTATCTAAGCCTTAGCAGTGGACAAAATTGCTTGGCAATCAAAACGTCTTCTATGATTTTGAAATTTCATTTTCTATCATCATACTGTCCGCTGTTTATAGGTTGGAAGTGCTAATGTGGCTGAAAAATTAATCCTTTCACAAATTAATGTCCCTGCAGTGGATGTATTTTGAGACAATTTTGAGTTAAAAACACTGTAACATGTATTTTCATGTCAAAGACCACCATGAAATTCTGTTAATTGCCAGCCTTCAGGACTTGAGCAACAGCCCTAAATTAATGAATTAAATTCAGAGCCCGAAAACTTGCAAGGAAAAGGTTTGTAATCTGACTTTAGCGTGTTTGAATACAGACATTTACCATAGTTTTCTTCCCCTGACGTAGGTTCTGAAAATCAGGCACAAATTGTTGAGGAAAGCATTCAACATGCCAAGGATGCGATCACTTTGGATGTCAAGGATGGAAACTCTTGGTGTAAGATCTTACATCAAATCAAATCAACTCATATCATTTGCTTTTTTTCCAATATTTTTTATATTTGTTTATAATCTACCAGTTCTTACAACATATTCAACATTTTGTAATGGCATGAAAATCAAAGGTATATGTCTGGTGTTTACTTGCCATCTGTATCACTAGCTGAATCTTGAAGGGTAGTTGCTGATTTCGAGCATTTCTTCTTGTTGCCTTCTAAGAAACATTGAACTCCATATATATATATATATATATATATATATATATTTGTATGATGACTATGCTGCTTGTTCCTGCCCCCCTGGCCACATATGCTTGTAAATTTTTTTTTTTTAGTGATTATGTTAGCCTCCGTACCATTTGCCTTTGACATCGTTTCATCTTTTTACAGACAACCTTGGAAATGCATGCTTGACAAGTTTTTTTGTGACTGGGGCATGGGATCACAGCAAGCTCCTACAGTCTTTAAAAGCATACCAAAATGCTGTAAGTGTGGAGACTGTGAAGTCTCCTTTTCTAAACCATTTGATGATCAGTGATGGATCTCTTAAAGATTAATTGAAGGTTGATTGATCCAAACCTCTGCTGAACTTTTTGTCAGAAGGAACTTGTTCCCTAACTCGTTAAATTCTTGATTTTGATCCTTGCACTATTTTTTCTGGAATGCTCTATGAGGCTTCCATTAATTAACAAACAGAATCTTCCTCATGGTTCCATAAGACCTTGTACCTTGTCCTTTAAAAGGACAAATCACGTGTCTATCACATGTTGATTTTAGTCTGTTAATTCCAAAAAAATAAATACTATTGTGACCAAAATCAAATTTAGAAGTTAATGACTAAGTTCCTGTTGAAGTGATGTTTGGACCAATTAACCCCTTTTTAAATAGGAGTTGATTATACGGAGTGATTACTTTTGAATCATGATTCATTCTGCATTGCTTACAAGCATTTTGTATTTTCTACAAGTCTCTGTTGAGTAGATTCTTAATTTGTTTCAGATCAGCTACTGTGAATTTTTTCCTCTACTAAGTCAGTTAATAATATATCTCAGGAGAAAGATGAGAGGATGAAGTCCAATCCAGACCTATATTTCAACTGTGCCACTGTAAGTTAAAAATTCCTCATTTAATCAATTGATCAGAAACAACTTTCTCAAATGATGAAATTGTCTTGAAGTTTCTAGAAATTCATGGGATGAACGTGTAATCTTTCTTTGAAATGCATATACCAATCTCCATCTGCATCGCTGATCAACATTGGTGATAAACTGCAATGGAAGCTCTTTTAATTTTAGGCTTCTAATGGTTAGGTGAAAAGGATAAGAAAGATGAATCAATAAATTTAGGAGTAGGAATGAAACTTATTTTGCATTGGTGACCAAAAACTCTCCATGAGCATTTTCCTTTTGCTCTGGTCATCTTGATTTGGTATGCAAGAAACTGAGAGATTGAAGAGGATGCTCCTAGAATATTTGGTAATGTACAAGTATTGTAGGCTCTGCTTGAAAATTCAAGGGAACAATAAATTCACTTGATGGAGACCTAACGAGAGCAATAAATTCACTTGCTTAATGGTGAATTTGACTTAACAATTCCCTTGCTTAGGTAGAGCTTCCAAATTTTTATTCAGGTGACAAGTGCTGCTTAGCTACTTATACCATAATACCATCTAAGGAATTCCTCTTTGCAGGTAAACCGTTATCTAGAGAATTATGAAAGGGCCCTTAGTGGGTTTGAAGCTGCTGCCTTAAAGGATCCTAGTCTCAATGCTACCGAGGAGGTTCAAAAGATGGTTAATCTTCTTGATAAGTTGGAGAATCTGTTGAGGGTACTGCATTTTTTTTTTATGTTAGTTGTTATGGAAACATGGCACTCTTAGTTGCCGCTTCATTGCAATTTTGATACGCTCTTTCTTAATAGCATGATTTCACCTGTCATTTTAAAGTATTTGTGTTAGTAAAAATAATGATAAGGGAAAAGAAACAGAAAGAGGATTCGGGAATCCATGAATGTTAGTTACATTTGTGAGTGCTTTGCGTAAACTAAGAAGCTAAGAAGATTTTATGTAACAATCTTTAATCTTAAAAAGCATAGTTTAACTTTACAAGTTGTGTTAACTTTTCCTTTATGTCAGATCTCACATAAAGTGTGTGTGTGTGTGTGAATGCTCCCTTTCTTCTGAGATTCAGCTGATTCTTTTGAGGTTTGAATTTATAGGGCCAGGCTAGAACTAAACGACTTGCTTCTTTGGCATCATCTCTAGCTGCTGTTAATTGTAAGTTACCCGACTCTTTTGTGTTTTTTCTTGATGATACACTTCAGTTCTGAGTGATCATGCATTTTTTCCTTTCTCAAATGGAATGTACTAATCATTGTTGCATGCCTTTTCACCTGTAAGTGAATTCTTCGTATAAAAGAGCCTCTGTAGATCAGTTGTCAGAGGGCCTGAACAGAGCAGTAGCAATAGTGGGAAAAGTGCTTTTCTTTGTCAAGCAAGAGAATGCCACTCCCCTGTAAGCCTCTTCCAAAACCACCTATGTAAATCCATGCTACTCTTGGATTCAACTTGTGTTATTTTATCAGTGAAACATTATTAGTTTTGCTTTTCAGTGTTTCATAGTGCTCTCTTTCTCTCTGCAGATACTATTTGGTGTGTGATTCTAATCAAATATGCTTTGTTCTATCAGTTTATGGGATGCGCAATGATGCAGTAAGAGTTACCTGCTTCATTCGATGTGTTTCCTTCTTCTCTTTCTAGTCTTCTTCTCTACTGTTTTTATAATCCTCAGAGAGTTTAGGTTTCATATGAATAGTGGAATACAGTATAGTATGAGGAAATATTCTTTGGTTGGACAGTCACGGAAAAACAGCAACTTCCAAACTCGCCTTCAAAACTTCGGGCAAAGCATGAAGGATGAGACAGATAGCAACACTCTTTAAATCATCTGTTCTTTATTACAGGGGAAAATGCCAATTCTAGAAGAAATGCTGCTGATTTTTTTTTTCTTCTGGGGTAACATGTTTTTTAAGGGATGATTCCATTATGATACCCTTCTCTAGATGATCATTCCCCCCCATTTCTAACAGTTGAGAGTATCCTCTGACCTGCTTTCCCCCACTGAGACAAAGTCTCTCCCTGGTTTAGTATTAAGCAGGCCATCCACATCCTGATGTTTCATTCCCAAGAAATTGTTTTTTCAGTTAATTATTTGACATCTAATCAATACTTTCAAGCTGTTGCTTGTTCTGGAAAAACTTCAAAAATTTGATCAAATTCATCTCCTTGTCTTCTTCTTAGAAGAACATCATTTCTTTGTGACAACTTGCTCTAGCAAGTTGTATTCAGTTTTGAGGGAAGCCATAACTGAAAAGTAGGTAGCTGTTGTCATCAGATCATGTGTGTGTGTGTTGAATGAGTAAAGAAAAGGAAGGGGTGTTTGGGCTGGCAAGCATTCTCCATTGTATTCTAGAGGTTCCCGTTACATCAGTAACAATTCATACTCCTGTAAATCTCAAAATCATGAGACTTAATAAGCCGATTGAGCTCAATCTTGCACTAAATTCAGCAAACAAAAACTCTTGCTGTTGTCTTTATAACCTGTTCAAAAATATATTACTGCTGATGATAATTCTTTCTGCTCACAGATAAAAGAAGGAGATCAGCTAACACTTTTGGAGCCTTATTACCATCATGTTGATTTTTCTTGGAAGGGAAAGGTATTTTCTCTCAAATATTTAGAGCATTTTTCTTCATTTTGGTACAGACATCAATCCAGAATCTCACATGCCTTGAAAGCATATTGTTCCACTGCCTGTTTTTTAATAACCATCTGAATATGGAAAGAGAAAAGTTAGATGGCTATAGCATAAAAAATAACACTTCTGTATCTTTCTTACTTTATTAACTTGATGCAGATGTGGCATCCATGACTTTCATGATCATAATTTTGCAATTTAGAGTCACGTGCATAATTTCTTTCCTTCTTACGTTGATTTTCCCTTAGTCCCCTAGCTGGTCATCCCATCATTATCAGGGCCCAGGCACAAATCTCTCTCCTCTTTCTAGTATTCTGTCTTGAACCCAGTTTCTTAAAATTTCTCTCAACCCATTTTTAAACTCCATGGTGTATTTGCATGTTAATTACCAGGTTTAGCATATAAATGATGCAGGCATCAATGACCAATTGCATGAATCTCTCCCAGTCTCGTTCTCCAATAGACAAACACTGCAGCAATACAATTTACCAAATCTAGGTGTAAATGGTTAAGCATATGATTGTTATGTTCTTTCAAAGGTTTAAGGTTAAGGTTTTTGCTCGAGGTGGTGGTAATGGTGAAAGACTTGAAAATGGGTATATTTGGGGGCTTTAGTTCTGAGGAGAGTTGAGATGATCCAAGTGGAATTAACAAGGACACAGGATGAACCCTGTCGCCACAAGCTTTGAGATTGAGGTTTGATAGCTACTCTTGATTGATTTCTGTTGATCTAGACCCAGCCTCACTGTTTACTGCTTTGACACTCTGATTTAGACTCGAAAATGGGTATATTTTGGGGCTTTAGTCCTGTGGAGAGTTGAGATGATCCACGTGGAAATAACAAGGACGCAGGATCAACCCTGTCACCACAAGCTTTGAGGTTGAGGTTTGATAGCTACTCTTGATTCATGTCTGCTGACCTATTAGATATCAGACTCAGCCTCTCTGTTTACTGCTCTGATGTTCTGATTCAGTCTTGTTTTGGCTGCTCAAAATCCCACGTCTACTAGGCAAGCCCTGTCATTACTGCTAACCTGTTATATATTTGACCCAGCCTCTCTAGTTATTAGCTCTGATGTAGTTTCCATCAAATTAGATTTATTTCTCTTACTCAAAATCTAACTGTGCTCTAGGTAAAAAGGCATCTCTTCACAATATCTTTTACAAGTAACAGGTTGTGGCTTACATTAGCTAGTCTTTTGAGTTAGCTAAAAAAATTGATGCGAGCCTAAAGAATTTAGATGATATTCATGCCTTGACCAATATGTGGTACACCATGGTAGCGGTGTTAGCATTTAGATGGGTGTTTGACAACAAGGCAAGGGAAGTTTGTCAGGGAAGAGAGGAAGGATCAAGTAGAACAAAAATAGGCATTAGGTTGGAATGGTGAAACCATGAACACGTTGGGTGGGTGCAACACCATTCATCGCCCTTTGGTAGTAAAACATCATTTTGAAACCACGTTGCTCTACTATGACAAGACACGTTTCCATCCCATGGAATATTTTGCTCTTTCCTTCAAATGACAATAAATACGATGATGATGAATGATGATCTGATTCCTAATTTTTGCTTGTGTCTATTTAAACAGCATTACAATTTCAAATCAGTTCGTGTGGATTTCACAGAGCAAGTTCTTGTGAATGGAAAAGTTCTCTCTTCTCATCATGCTGTTCGTTCATCAATTTATGCTCAACATAAACCATGAACTGTTGTTTCAAGTAGTACATTTTGTGAGTTGTACTTAATGAGGTTTTGCTGTTTTCTCATTGATTTGTTTCCTGTGTGGCTGTAAATAGATTAGGTGTTAGAGAAAGAAAGAGAATTACATGAGCATGGATTCTTGGTCAAGTCAAAAGTCAAAGCCATGTCTGGCCAATTAAAACAGAAAATGTACAATTAACATTGTATTGGATCTTCATGTGTTTGATATAATTGATGGATCTTTTTGCTTGCCCTTTTGTGCTTGAGGTTGTGAGTGATTGTTTCTTGCTCAATCAAGTTGCAAGGGCGAAAATTATAGAATTTTAAAAAGTCCTAGGTTGTTCAAATTAGCTACTTGTTGTGTGCATCAAATTATAAAAGAACTAGTCAAACCCTGGTCTGCATGAATCCAAAACCTCCAACAAGTCACTTTGGAAGCTTATATTTTCACTTCTTGATTGGTCTGTTTGGAAGGCAGAAACCCACACCTTTTTATTTCTATTTTTGGGATTCTATAAACATTTCTAATCTCGGTTCCTTGGTAATAATGATCAACACTGTATTAGAGTAGGCCCTCATAAGGAGCATAAGCAGGAGTGGGTTCCTGGGAAAAATTCGAAAGTGATTCTTGAGAAGCCAAATTTAAGGGTAGGGAAATTCAACTGGTTAGTTCATTTGAGGTTCTTTCACTGCCTGATCAATTGGAAAATAGTGGGAATGCTGAAGTTAGTAACAAGAATCGGATCGATTGCAGAACTGTTGCAGCTGATTTCTCTCATGATAAGTAGAACGAACATCATCTTCTATGCTGTTAAAAGCGGAAAAAACTACAGTAGTTGTGACTGAAGATGCCTCTTGTGCTATGATTGAAGTTAAACATTCCTCCTGTTATGATTAATATTGTTAAAAGCCTCTCCCAAAATAGACTAGATTGGCTGCTAGTGGAGTGAATGCCATCTTGCAACAATCGATAAAGGAAGCAGGGAAGGAAGGGTAAGAAGAATAGCAGGAATGATCAGGCCAGGCTGTAAGTCTCTCAAAGACAGATGAGAGTAAAGTTTCTTCTCCTCAACATTCTCCTCACCTGGAACATTAGGGGAGTATTAATTTTTTTTTTAGTGTTTTTGATAAGTTTGATGTGCGATATAAAAAATAATAATAAAAATCTAAAAAATAATATTTTAATAATTTTTCAAAATTTTTTTTTTAAAAAAAGAACTTCCACTGTATAAAAGGATGATGAGACAGGTAGATTGTGTTTTGAGCTTAAAGTTGATATTCTTTGTTTAATTGAAACACGGGTAAAATTGCCTTTAACCTCATGCGTGGCAGCTTCATTATCAAGGCTCTTGACCTTCATTTTAGGTTATGATGATCAGTTGGAAGGGATATGAATGGAACTCTGAAACCTTGTGTTTCCTCTTTCCTGTAAAGCATAGTGCAGGCCATTAACTGAGTTATTGATAAATGTAGCATACATTAGATAAGTCTTCAATCATTAAAATAACATTTTTTTTAAATTATTTTAGATATTAATATATTAAAATCATCTGAAAATATAAACAACATTAATTTGAAGTAAAGAAAAATATATATTTTTTTTAAAACACAAAAACAAAAACTTCTCCCAGCAGCCTTAATCATCATGGGATACGATCAGGTGGGTTTCCACTTTTGGCCTTCCATTCGGATTCTTTGACTATCTACTGCAACACAAACACAGGTTTCTTTTTTCAATCAATCGATATTCGTACAAATTATTATTCCATTGAGGAGATGAATCTCTAATGGTTTAATGTCTACGTCGGTAAAGAAATCTCCTCTGCGACCTCTCTGATCATTTATCATGATAAATCGAGATATCATCACTTTGTTTAGGAACTTGCATTTTGCATGGCTGCAAGCCTTC
>Ga0325402_1007725_pt1 | contig 10224 bp, 4 predicted proteins | sample PopdelMetagenome_22_FD_207212 | JGI IMG/M metagenome (GOLD analysis project Ga0325402, IMG submission 207212) | Populus deltoides microbial communities from Bellville, Georgia, United States - Xylem-PdKOR-R3 | ecosystem: Host-associated > Plants > Phyllosphere > Stem > Wood/Secondary xylem... | reverse complement strand
CTGCCACGAACCTAGCTTTATTGTGAGGCTTTGCATCAATCAATAATTATAGCTAGCTGTATTCCTTCCATCGTAAGGTAGCAAATACAGAAGTCTGTTTCACACTGCGTTTAGCTTTTATGGGCCTGTCAGGTTTATGTATACGTCAGATCTTACGTAGACTACCGGTAATTGTTAAGTACAAACAAAAATGCAGATAAAATCTTTCTTTCGGTTTATTATGATAACATTTACTGACATTCTATCAGTTAATATTAATTGAAAAATTATCTTCATTCGTATACATGGAGAGAATTGCAATAGAAAAATAAAAAATAAAAAAAATCAAATAATATAAGGACACGTGACTTTTACAGATAACATTACCAACATAATTAACCAAAGAGTAAATTATATCCATAAATATATTTGAAGAAAAAATTCCCTTGGTATACACCAAGGGAATTACAAAGGGTATTGCAGTGGGATTCAAAGAAAGTAAATCGTACGGTCAAGTGATATTTTTACCAATAGGATAATCGATATAGTTACTAGCATACTGTGTTCGTTGGTATATTCTAGTGACTATAACAATTGTTCCTCTTCTTTCTAACATTAGTCATGGTATTCATTACATATATGTATAGCGATGAAATGTGTCAATCGGTATATTCTAGTGACTATGAGAACTCTGCACTTCTCAATACGCTGATAATTAATATTTTTTTACAGTTTATTTTTTCCCAACAGTATCACAGATGGAATGAAAAGTCATTAGTAATATTTGGAGGGTTTTTTGAAAATTTTCGTGCAAATTAAAATTTTTTATTTTACTTTACAAACGGAATCATCGAAGAATGACAATTTTTTTAGTAAAACTAAATTAAATGACTAGAATAAGAACAAACAGGGCTTCATCTTCTTCTTTTTCTCTACTCTCTTCTTCTCTCACGTAGCTTTTTCTCTTCTCTCTCTTATTCTCAATCGAAATCAAGCATTCTATTCTCTTCTCATCTCGAGAGATTTTTTTTCTTCATTTTTCTTTTTATTTTATTTTTTTTAGTTTATTAACAATCTCTTTTCTTTGCTTTTCTTTTTCCTTTTTTTTAATTATCAGTTGAAATAAAGCACGTCATTAAGGTAAGAATTTTCCATTCTTTTTTCTTCATTTTTTTTGGTTTTTTTGCATTTTTTTGTCATTATTTTTCTTCAATTCTGTGTTCTAGATAATTTTATGAATTAATAAACGTGTTGAATTTTAGTTGTTATTGCAATATTTTTGCATTATTTTGTTGAATTTTAGTTATTTTTTTTTTCAAATTTGTTGTTCAATTTCAATTAAATGTGTAGGATTAATTTTAATTATTATTTTCAATTTATTCCATTTAGAATAATTTTTTTTTAATTTAGGATTAAAAATATTATCACTAAGACATAATTGTGTTGAATTTAAGTTGTTATTGTAATAAGTTTTGCATTATTTTGTTGAATTGAAGTTGTTTTGTTTTTTAAATTTTGTTGTTCAATTTCACTTAAATGTGTAGGATTAATTTTAATTATTATTTTTATTTTTTGTAAATTTAGAAAAAAAATATAAATTTAGGATTAAAAATATTATCATGTAGAAAATTTTCATTTTCTACGAAATTAAATTATGCTAAATTTCTAGAAGAAATTGAATAAAATCAATTGATTTGTTACATATATATTGTTTATTTATAGGTTTAAAAACTTTTGGTAGTCTCTCATATAGGGGAGGTGTTGCCGAATTTTTTTAAAGAGTAGGAATAGTTTAATTTGTGTAGATGCTTGGGGAAAAGTTATTGCACATCGCGAGGACAAGATCGTTGTTAGTTCTTTTAGCAGCGATGCTGGCGACCACAAGCCATTAGGTGTTGATTAAGAACAAGCACTTGAGGCACATGCATCTACTTACGATGCGGGCTCGTCGAGGGCGATGCCGCAACGTTGATGGGGGGTCCGTTCACAGCGGGATCCATTTATCTGTAAGTACAAAGCCTAGTGAAAGGGTGACCTTTTAATGTAAGTTTGTTTTTCTTTCACAACGACAAGTTTAATCATTCTTGAAATAATAATTTCATTTAACGAATGCAATTTCAGGTTTACGAACATTGAGGATACGAGAATAATAACATCGGCCATTAAATCATTGATGGAAATTCCATTGTTTCAATGGTATTAGGTTTCCAAACATCCTGAATGGAACACGCAAATCGATGCATGATTTTTAAGGTTTAACGTTAGTATTAACTTAAATATTTTCTTATGTTAATTTGGTTAGTTTATTCCAGGGAGTGTTGGAAAAGAATTACTGCAAATGTCACTGTTATTGTTAACTCACCAACAGAATTACAGATGATATTTTATCGGTGATATGTTATATTTATCGATGCGTATACCAATCAACAAATAAAAAAAACTGATGACATTACATATGGTTTTCATATCAGTGATATATTAAATTTACCAATGAAGATACCAATGGAATGAAGTGACTAATTTTTTTTTATGCGCTTTGTTTGTCTGTAAATTAATTGGTATATTTATTATCGACTAACTCACCGGCATTTCATAAATTACTGACGAGAGATTTTTTGAGAGACTGTTTATGTCCGTGAGCCTATCAGTAATATACGTAACGTTGGACTATAAATGTAAATACAGATAGAAATTTCTATCGGTAAAACTGTTAAATCTGGTAATGGTATTTTTGTTTACCTGCACCAAATTATATACACTACAGGAAAAGAAACTCTATTGTTTTTCTCAAACTATGATCTTTAATATTGTAACTCGAATCTCGATTGTCTATCCAATCTTTGTTGGTTTTTGGAAAAAATTCTAAGTAAGCATTGTTGTAGAATTAATAAATATAAAAACATTTTAAGATTAGAAAAAAATAAAAACAAGGTGTTTCAGGAATAATAGATAGTGTTTGGTATGTTGGACAATGATGGACAAGACATGATAATATTTTTTGTGATGTTGTTTAGTGCACCTTTGGATAATATAAAAATCAATTTTTGTTTTGTCCAAGGTTTTTTTAATGGAGAGATTTTTGTTCCAATAAAAAAGATAAGACAAGCTTGTCCAATGCTCTACACAAGGGTTAATCTTAAGATAAAAATAATTATTATCTTAGTTTTAATACCCGACTTGGGGGTCTCTTCAGGGCTAGGCCTAATCAACCAGTCTCGGGTCATGGGTTGGGTTGACCATTGACTCGGGTTAACGTAAGGATAAAAGTTGTTATTATCATAGTTTTAAAACCTAACTAAGGGGTCAACCCAGGACAAGGCCCAAGTTATAGGTTGAGATGATCTACCCTGGTTGCCTCGAAGCGATGTAAGAATAAAAATTATTAGTATCATAGTTTTAAAACTCAAATTGAGGGTCGACCCGAGGTAAGGTACGAGTTACGGGTCAGGAGGTTAACCTAAATTAAAAAAAAATCAAAGCAACTTCATTTTATTTTTATGATTTTTTCCTTTGACATGTTGCTTTTTCATGGTTAAGCTTGATTGAGTTAGGTAGGGGTTTGAAATTGTAGCACATACTGAGCCAACTTTAACACAATTAGATTTGGCACCCAGGCTATCCAATGGCCTATGACATGGAGCAACATTAGACAAATAAAAAGCAAATGAAATATACTAGGAAATTTTTTTTTATTCAAATTTTATTTTTTGCTCGCAAAACAAAATAACAAATAATTAAATAAGTATAATGAATAACATGTCATGTCACGAGATTGTATTTCCTTATCTGCATCCATCACTTGATGTTTTAATCCAATTTTTATTTGTCATTAAGTACTCCTCTTAGCATTTTATATACATATAATTTTCAATTAAGTTTATTTAACACATTGATCAAGCTTTCAATATTTATTTTAGATTTTTTATCGTCAACTCAAATTTTAATATCATCCACATTTTTTTATGATTGAACCAACTTTTGAATCAACCCGCAACATTGTATAATTTATTTTTTGCTCGCAAAACAAAATAACAAATAATTAAATAAGTATAATGAATAACATGTCATGTCACGAGATTGTATTTCCTTATCTGCATCCATCACTTGATGTTTTAATCCAATTTTTATTTGTCATTAAGTACTCCTCTTAGCATTTTATATACATATAATTTTCAATTAAGTTTATTTAACACATTGATCAAGCTTTCAATATTTATTTTAGATTTTTTATCGTCAACTCAAATTTTAATATCATCCACATTTTTTTATGATTGAACCAACTTTTGAATTAACCCGCAACATTGTATAAGCACCTAGACTACTAGTTTCTATTGCATGTTAAATTAGACAATTCATTTACCCACAACATTGTATAAGCACCTAGACTACTAGTTTCTATTGCATGTTAAATTAGACAATTCATTTACCCCTAAACCCCCACCATTAGTAGAAAAGAAGTTCACATGCCAGCTACTGTTGGGCCATGAAAATTGGTACATAAGTGGACTTTGATATTTAATAGTGTGGGTATAGTTATTAAACCTAGCCTAGAGGTTAACTTGACCAAGGGGTCGAGTCTTGGGTCAACTTAATTTTGAATTCACCAAGATTTTCTTGAATGTTATTTTATTTCTATTATTATTTATAAAAATCCAAAAAAATTAAGAAAAAGTTTAAAATTCAAAAATATATTTTTCTCGAGTCAACCGCATCTTTCCATGAAAACCGATTCCACTGGGTCAATACATGTCAAACCATGTCGACCAGAGTAAAATATGAGTTTTCAGGCCATTTCAGGTCAAAACCATCATTTTCGATCAAAACCGAGTCCACTGGGTCAATACAGGTCAAACCATTTCGACTAGGGTAAAAAATGAGTTTCAGGCCGTTTCGGGTCAAAACCGAGTCCACCGAGTCAATACGAATCAAACCATGTCAACCAGAAAAAAAAATGAGTTCCATGCCGTTTGGGTCAAAACTGTTATTTTTTTTCAAAACCCGGTCCACCGGGTTGATACCCATCAAAAGTTTTTTTTTTAGTGTTTCAACATAATTTTCGGTAATTAAAATTGATTTTTAGCGGTTGAAAGGAGCTTTTTCTAATACTGATTTGAGTTTTTAGTTTTATCCATATAAATATTTATTATTATATATAATAAAACAAAATCAATAATGCAGAAAATTTTATCATGTAGGCGGGGCAGTTGTGTCGATGGTAGGCGAAGTAGTTGTGGCGATGAAATTTTTCTTTAAAGCAGATCCGTGTCACCTGCATTAGATTTATGTCCCCTATCATTAGCTATAAATAGCCAATGACAATTCGCCAGAAAAAAGGAGAGGAAAAGGGGAACAGAAAAAAAGAAAGAGATATGTGATTACTATTAAGTTTTTTTTTTGCTATTCCTTCACGCTAGTAAGATATTGATTTTTGTAAAAAAAACAATTTGAAAATCCCAAAAATATCCCAACCATTAGATCTAATAGTATTTATTTCTGGACCTTTGATTTAAAAGGATACAATAGGGCTTACCACACTAGATTAAAACTCAAATCCATCTCAGCCCTTAAAACAATCTGCCCTTCGATCCTGTTGTGCCACGTCACCCGCTGGACCAAGCTCTCGGTGTACCAAGCCACACTAGATCAAAGCTCAACTCATCCGAACCGTCTGATCAACTTGCAGATCAAGCCAATCACAATCGAAGGATCAGTTCATCCGCAACCCAACGGTTCACAACCTTCAGCTGCAGCGGTGTACCATGTAAACATTCACACCGTAGCAAAGGCTCAAACTCTCTCTCTCCTCTCGCCGGTGATTCTCTCTCTCTCATCCGATATCTCATTTTCGACCGTTTGAAGCCTCCGAACCACCACAGAAAGGCTACTAGCCTCCTATAAAGCAAAACCCCGTCCGTTTTCAGCGTTTTTGCCTCCCCATCTGGCCGGAAAAAAGCCGTGATTTCGTCGACCATCTCAAGCTTCAAACCGACGATTCTCCCTCATCAGCCATCAAAGGTCGTCAAAACCACCATTATCAGAATCCTCTCCCTCAGATCTACCAGAATCAACCATTATTTGGTCGAAAATCTCGCCGAAAATTTCATCGCCTCCAACAGTGACCGCGCGTGAGCTACACGCGCCATCAGGGGCATTTTCATAAATTTCTGAGAAATTCAAGAGTATTTCAGTCTTTTACCTATACGGTGGCACTTAGGTAATTTCTTGGGATTCTCAATGGTATTTTTAATATTTTTATATATAAGAATTGTATATTTTCTTTGTATGTTGTAAAACAAAAACCAAAATAAATATAAAAAGAATAACGATGTGGGTCCAACACCTATCTTATCATGTCATCATTCGTGGGTGCAAAGCCCAATTCTCAAGTATGGTTATACTCATTTCTCAACGATATGAAAATAATTTTTGTTTTATAAATGAGTATTGTTTGTTGAAACGTCTTTTTTTTTTAATAGAAAATGACCGATGTCAAAAATTTAAATACCAAATATGGATTATGTCCATTATCTCTTTTGGTAACCTAGACGTAACTCTCCTTTCTAGGGTTAAACGTCAATATTTTAGACGAGTCTCCTATTTTTTAAGAACTGATGTTATTTTTTGACGTATCTCCTATGAACATTGTTTGTCGACACGTCTTTTTTTTTTTTTACAAAAAAAGGACCGATGTCAAAAGTTTAAATACAAAATATGGATTATGTCCATTGTCTTCTTTTTGGTAACTAAGACATAACTCTCCTCTTTATGGTTAAATATCGACATTTTAGACGAGTTTCCTATTTTTAGAGACCGACGTTAATCATCTTCAAAAAATAAATTGCAAATAAGCTCAAAATGTAATAGCATTTGAATCAAATAAAAAACACACAAGTAAGGGTAACCTTTCTTTTGAAATGATGTTTTAAGGATGTTGACTACCTTCCCTTAATCATAACTAACTCATTACCTGAATCTTTGGGACTAGTGTCTAATTTAGGATTTCTAGTTCTCTCAAATTACTAGATGGCGACTCCAATAAAATCTTCATTTCCCTCAATTGAGTAATCCTTTTTGTTAAATAACAAAAAATGGAGTCGTCGCGCGACGTCGTGTAGCGACAATGCGTGTGGGTCCTATTGGGACACAAAGAGTGCTTTGTTTGGCCTTACATGTGAAAGACATAATGAAGATATGGTTTCAACTACATCATTGTCTCGCGCAACATTTCAGTGTGCATCAATTTTATCTTTAATGTGTGTGTGTATTCAAGCATTGCTAATGTATTTTTTAGTGGAAAAAAATTAAATCATGTGAAGGTTGACTCGATACAATGTGGTCGACATAGCAAGTTTAAAAGCAACTTAGATTACAAGTAAAAACATGGTTTAACTTAAAAACAAAACTTCAAAACAATATTTTTTAAAAAAATATTGAGATTAAAACATATTAGATCGACTTGAACTAACTTATTAAATTTGCTACCCAGGTCATTAAACTATAATAACTCCATAGAAAATATGTCAAAATAAATTATGAAGTTCAATTTCCAAACAACTCAATATTGAAAGGTAAAATTGAAAAAAAATAATCTAAATTAACCAAGATTAGCTTGCGTAACCCTTTAACCCGGGTAATAAAACTGAAATAACCCCATAGAAAGTAAATAAAAAAAATGATGAAACTCAATTTTCAATCAACTCAATGTTGAAGAATGAAATTAAAAAAAAATCAATTAAAAAAATGATGGAAAAAAGGACCAAGGTTTACCAACCAAACTTACAACGTAGTCATAAAATTAATATAACCTCATAAAACACAAATCAAATGAAATTATGAAGCTCTGCTTTCAATCAACCCAATGTTGGATGATGAATTTTTTTTAAAAAAAATCCATTATAAAAGAATAAAAAAAACTCAAGTCAACCATCTAAACTTGCAACATCAGTTATGAGACTGAGATAATCTCGTAAAATACAAATTAAAATAAATTATAAAACTTAATATTTAGTAAAATCAATATTAAAAGATAAATGATTTTTAAAAAGAAAATTAAAAAAATATTATTATTGTTTTGATAAACAGTATTTTTATGAAGAGGTGAATAATGGATTCAATTTTTTTATATATAGTTTTTGTTAATATATAATAATTGAAAAATATACATACTGGCACGTGTAAAGAAAGTCACAGGAGCGATAAAAGAGGGTTAGGTGGGCACGAAAACATAGTGGTCCAAGGTGGGAGTGTCGCTGTCTTTTATTTTCAGGGCCCCATAAGGTGAAAAAAGTACCCTTCGGTATCTATAAATATTAAACAGAGAACACCCAATTACTGACGACGGACAAAGGATACCTGCCCATCAGATTTTTTAATATTTATGTTTTATTTATTATAAAATAATTTATATACCAACAAGCTATTCATCAAGATTTAGATATAAAAAATAACCTATTATCTATTAATTAATAAAAATAAAATATTTAATATATATTTAAAGCACGCATATGTATAAATAAAATATATTAATGTATGTGTATATCATATTATATTAAAAAAATCTAAATATTTTTTAAATATATATTAATATTCTTCAATCGGATACGAATTAAATGGTGTCATTTATGCAGGCAGGCTACAATCACCCAACACAGCATCCGTTTATTAAGAAGTTCTTACCTACCCAATACCATCCGTCCGTCCATCCATCTGCCCTTCTCCTCATTCCACTTGCGTTGTTTCAAAATTAAATAATTTAATTCTAACAGGTGTTGTTTAATTGGTGTTTGTTTTTTTTAGAGTTTGCTAGTTTGAATGTCATAAATTTAAGGATTACTAAAAATTTACTAGTTGTTAATTTTAGGATCTAGAAAAATTAATCGAGATGTGCGTAAACTGGTCCGGACTTTCCCGTTAAAAAATAAAAAACTAAATAATTTGGAAGTTTAAATAAGTGTTTTATGACGTTTTTAATATTTCATTAAAAACATTATTTAACTATGTAATGGATTCAATGGAATTGGTAATTAAATTTTCATATTAATTTTTCTTTCAAGTTTTTTAAAAATTCTCGATTAAAAATTTCCGTTTATTTCTAAGACTTTTTCTCCATGTTCTCATATTACGTTTTGCAAGCCCAATAATATTTGTAAGAATTATTTATTTAAAATAAATCTTTAATTAAGAGATCGTAAAAGTTTAGAGACTAATATAGAAAATGATTTGGGTGTAAAATTGATTAGCATATCTAATATTTTTCATGGTTTTTAAAATGAAAGGTAATTCAACTTATTTCTAATAAGAAAATATGTGAAGATGTATTCTTGAAAAACAAAATTCAATTAATTTTTTTAAATATTAATTTTAATATTTAAAATAATTTATTAATTTTTATAAAATAAAACTAGTATAAATAGCTAAAATAATTAAATTTTTTAGTTATTATATATTCAAGGTGTGTCTGGTAGCGCGGTTGAACCATGCTACTGAAAAAATTTAATTTTTTTATATTTTTAAATTGTTTTGATTAAATTTTTAAAAATTAAAAATATATATTATTTTAATATATTTCTAAAAATAAATATTTTAAAACACAATATTTTCAGAACAGTTAATTACTCGTATCATCGTGAAATTTAATTCTATTAAAATAATAATAATAATAAAAACTAAAAATACATTGCGAGTATGTTTGGTAGTGTGGTTGCAGTTGCTTTTTAAATAACTTTTCGTGCCAAAATATATGTCAATGATTTTTTTTTTTTAAATCATTTTTAATATCAGCATATTAAAATGATTTGAAAATACTAAAAATATATTAATTTGAAGTTAATAAAAAAATAAATTTTTTAAAATTTTATTAAAAAAGTTTTTAAAACATAAAAACAACCAATCGTGCGCATCACAGCAGAATAGGAAAATCTACCTTCGAGAACAAAAACGTCACATAAGTCAAATCCAAAGCCCACGCAGCAGAGAGCAGAGTGGTCTGTCTACTCCATCCTCCAACTATCCTCATTCCTCCATCCTTTTTATCTTCCGGTCTCAGAAGCGACGGGTAGTGTATTTGCTTTTGTACTGTTATAGATTTTGATGGAGCAATCATCATCTTCCTCTTCCTCTTCCTCCAAAAAAGAAAGTCTTGACGTTCCCCTGCATTCCTTTGGGTTCCAAATTGAGGAATTGTCCCCTCAAAAGGTCACTGGTCGCCTGCTTGTTACTCCCAAGTGCGTTCAGGTCTGTCCCTCT
>Ga0325402_1007724_pt1 | contig 10224 bp, 7 predicted proteins | sample PopdelMetagenome_22_FD_207212 | JGI IMG/M metagenome (GOLD analysis project Ga0325402, IMG submission 207212) | Populus deltoides microbial communities from Bellville, Georgia, United States - Xylem-PdKOR-R3 | ecosystem: Host-associated > Plants > Phyllosphere > Stem > Wood/Secondary xylem... | reverse complement strand
CTTAGAAGGAAAGCATTTTGATCATGTCCTCAAAATGGTAAGTGGAAAGCAACAATATCGTGCTGTACCTGATGACAAACGACAAGCAAACCAAATTTCAATGACAGGGAAGCATAAGACAGTAAAAAATCTAAAACTTTAAGGCGTGCGACAGGAAACAGTTTTGAGATTAATGCACTAGTTTTCCCGTAACTTTTATTTTTTAATTAATATAAATATTTAAATTAACTTATGTGTATTTTAACTAATCATATAAATTTTAAAATTAATAATTATATAAATTTTTAATAACTCTAAAGTTAACAAACATATTGTTTTCTTGTAACTTAGTAAGGAAATGGCGAGTTTGATTTCCAAAAGAGAGAAACCAAACATGGGTCGTGGCCATATTTGCCTGTGTGCACACGCAAGTTGAGAGGCAGTGGTTGTGTTTTGATTCGAGATGGATGCAATAATTTGAGAGGCCGAGGATTCCGAGCATGTTGAAAAGCCGAGAGACAAGGAGCAGGAGGGCTTGTTTGTATTATTCAGATTCTTATCCCCTTGTCACGAGCTTTTGTCATAGTTTTCATTCCCTCTTCGAGGTTTATCCGGCTAAAAAGTCGGGTCTGGAAGGTGAAGAGATTAATTTAGGTTAATTTAGAAAAATTAAAAAATATATATTTAAAATTTTAATATTTATATAAAAAATTATAAAAACAATTCATGTGAATATATAATATACATGTTAGGTTATAAATGATAAAGTTTCAAAAATTATTTTAAAAAGTTTGGTATCTCACATTAAAAAAAAAAAAAGGGTCTCTAACTAGGAAAAAAACACATTTGAAAAAAAAAAATCTCAACCGAGTTTTGCAGAGTCACCCGGCTTACGGGTCAACCGGTTTTTGCCGGGTTTTTACTCATCCCGGTCTTTTATCTTACCCGGACCGATCCAGCCACCAGGTCGACCGGATCCCGAGTCGATCCGTCGGGTCGGTCCGAGTTTAATAACTATGATTTTGCCTAGTGTGGGAGGTGCTTGCACTTATGAGTATTTTCTCGCTTCTTTCTCTTTTTTTTGGTAATGAGATATTTGAGAATATAGTAGCGGTTGCTTTTTAAAATATTTTTTATTAAAAATACATCAAAATAATATTATTTTTTATATAAATATAAAAAAATTCAAAAAAAATAATTTTTTTAAAAAATTAAAATTTATCCAATCTCCATTTAAAAACCAGCGCATTGTTTATTGGAAGAGTAAATCGTACCAAATTGCAACGCAGAGAAAACAAAATGACGACTTGACAAAATCTGAATGAGTGCTTAGCATTATGGTTAGATTTCGCTCAAAAGGATAAGGGTCGAACAAGATCACCATGAGAGGAAGTTACTCCTACAAGCAAGTTTTTGTAGTATTCTGTCGTTGAATGTAAAATTGGTTAATTTTCTTTCCCTTTTCTTTTCAACTATAAGGTTTACGCAGTGGTCAATTCATATTAAGCATTTTTTGAAAGCATATCTTACGTTCAACATCGTAAATTCTTCTGAATATTAATTTTAAAAATCCGAACTTGGATTTTTTTTTCTAAATATTCATGACCTGTTTCAATCAAGATTTGGCACTAACATGAAATGAGATTTACTGGTAATTTTTGCTATTCATGCATGCTTTTAAGCACATAAGGAAGCCCAAAACTTTAGAAATTAATAGTTTTAAAACTTGGTCCGGCCCGACGGGTCGACCCGGGGCTGGAACCGGGCTGAGTTGAAGAAAAAACATGGGAAGGAAAAACCCGGTGTGACCCGGCAAGACCCAGTCAAAAACCCGGTTGCAACCCGTTGATTTTTGTTTTTTTTCTTTTACTAAAATGACGTCGTTTTAATTTTTTTTAAAAAAAATTAACCTGGACAACCTAGTCAAAATCTAAAACCCGAGCTGTAGACTAGGCTAGATCTAAAGACTATGAAACATATGATTTCTTGACAGGAAAAAAAAAAACCAACAACAATAGGTGACTGTACCCACAAATAGCTTTTCTAAATCCATACATTTACGAGACCAACGCTCAAGACAAAACAGGACAACTTTCATCCTGGGCCAGATATAAATGGTCACAAGAGGGTAATTTATGATGAATATCTGCTAATCAGCAGAACAGGGATTCATGAAAGTATTTTAGGGTATATGAAAGTGTGGTTATAGTTGTTTTTTAAAGTATTTTTAACTCGGAAATACATTAAAATAATAAAATAATTTTTGACATTAACGTATCAAAATGATCTGAAAACATAAAATGATCTGATTAGTTTTTATATGTTTGATTATCGCATGTGTTATTGGTGATGCTTTTTCTCTAGATGCATTAATTAATAGTTAGACGAGTGCTTTGATGTCAGCATGACCTTTTTGGTTAGAGGTAGAAGATAACTTACTGGAACCTTTATGATACTTTCCCAAAATTCTTTTGGTACATTCCATTGCTTTACCAATACTATAAAAAAAAAAATCAATCATCCATAAATAAAATAAGATATTATTATGTATTATAACTTTATTAACCAACTAGCATGGTATTATCATATAGTATTTTTCAGGGCATGCAGTATTATTGTAAGATACATTAGCAGATTCATCTATGTCAAAAATTAAAGACGTTGATATTGCGATTTACAAATTAATATATTCAGTGCTTGTCACTCAATAAATATATTAAGGTTATCATCAAGTGAATATATCAGCTAGCATTTGTCAACTTATTAACTATTCTGTGGTAGACTTGTTAATTCTTTTATGCATTTTTCCTTTTCTTATCATAACAAATTTCATTATTCTATGAGAGAATTATATATTGCATAATTTCCAACAAAAATGTTATGCCAACAAGTCATGGATGCCTAAAACACTAGCAATTTCAAGAATTTTAAATATGAGCTTAGCCCTAACTGTCAACTCGTAACTTGTAACTGAAACATATGCCTTTAAGAATGAACAATTAGTTTTTTCTTTCACTGTATAAATGGTAGTATATCTAAAAAAAAATGTCTATTAAACCACCATGCTTTTCATGTAGTGGTGATGTTTCTTATTTGTAGGAAAGTATAATATTCAGATTTGGTAGAATTTACAGTTGTATACTTGACAAATAAATATAGAAGCAATCATTTAAGATATCTCCTATAATATGTTCTACAATCAATGAGGATCACATGAATTATGATGCAATATTCTTGTATCCTTAACACCCCCCGCAAGCTTAGTGTAAAATTGACCCAAACATGAAATTTAGAACAAAAAAAGTAAAGAGAGATTAAGAGAGGCTCTTTGTTAACACATCAACAATCTGCATCTAAGACAAAACAAATTGAGGATGAATAACACCAAAGGTAGCTAGCTTATGAATAAAATGATAATTAGAATCAATATGTTTAGACCGTATGTGAGAAACAAGATTGAGAGTTAAGAAGAACACATTTTTTTAATCACAAAGAAGTACAGACTGGTGTTTCAAAGAAACCTTAAGGTATCGAAAAAGGTGAGAGAGTCAAATAACTTTAGAGGCCATGTGAGTCAATGCTTGATACTCATATTCACAACTAGAACGAGAAACAGTGGGTTGTTTCTTAACACTCAACTATACAAAGTTTTCACCAAAAAAGATTACATAACCAGAAGGGAGCAGCGGGTGTTAAGGCAACCAGCTTGATCAGCTTTATAGTAGGCAAGAATACCTGAAGGTGGAGAAAAAGATAAATATAACCCATAGTGGAGTGTGCTATTAATATAGTGAAGAAATCTACAATAAGAGATTGCATGTATTGACTTACAAAATTTACAACACAAGTGAGATCAAGACGAGTTATAGTCAAGTACTGCAGTGCTCCTATCATAGAGTGATACAAAGTGGGATCAGAGAAGGAATCACCATCACTAGTGAGCCGCTAAGAAACAACCATTGGTATAGACACCAACTTATTGTCAAGGGGCTAAGCATGAACAAGAATATCATGAGCATATTTGGCTTGACTTAAAAAGAGTCAAGTTGCAAAAAAAGACACCTCAAGACCAATAAAATAACTCAAATAGCCCAAGTCTTTGGTGACAAGTTCACGATGAAAACACTGAATAAAATCTCGAAGTAAGGCATCATCATTGTCTATAACAACAATATCATCAATATAGAGTAATAAATAGATAAGATTGTCAGATCTGGTGAGGACAAAAAATGATGTATCACCATGATTGTAGAAAAAACCAAAATAAAGTAAGAAGGAACTAAAACGGTGAAACCAAGCATGAGGGGCTTGCTTCAAGCCATAAAATGCCTTGTTTAGCTTACAAACATCATAAGAAACAAGAAGGGAATTATATTTAAAAGTAGAAAGAAACGTTGAATGACCATGCTTAAGCACATAGAGACCATCATCACAACGATTGATTACCACCACCTTTCCTGTTACGCGATTCTGTATGGTAAACAACTTATCAATGAAAGTAATAGAAATTGGATAATCAAAGGTTAGTTTGATGATAAATAAAAATTTTTTAGGTGAGTTAAGGGACAATTAAAACATCCAATAAATTTAGATTTTTAGATGGAGAATGAGTATTATGAGTGATTGGTAAAAAGACTATATTACCAAATATTACACAATCCTTATCATTATAGGGTTCAACCTTGTCCAACTGAGATGCATCAAAATTCATATAAGCAGAGGCTCTAATGTTTGTGTACTAGTCCTAGGGAACATTGAGAAAAAGATTCAGCAAGGTGAGCATGAGAATCAGCTGCCCTTGCATATTGATCATGACATTGCTTGATAATGTGTCCTTCATTGTGATAGATTTGGCAACGAGGAGTATAATTTCCACAGACCTGGCCACCACCAACATTAAAAAATTCCCTTTTCCATGTGATTTTTTATTCCCTCCGTTGTGAAATGTATTAAAGGTGCCTTTAGTGTCAGTAAACACAGTTAATGAAGCAACAAGTGCTTTAAGAAATTTTTGAAATATTTCTGAGCTTTTAGCTTTTGGAACAAGATCATGAAATAGAGGAATAGATGAAAGAGAGAGCTGAATAGTAGATAAATTAGCAAACTCGGGACCAAAATCATGAAGGTACCAGTAGATTATGTCAGTGTCATTAACATGATGATATATGGTAGCCAGTTGATCGCACAATACCTTAAAAGTGCGAGAGTACTTAGTAACATTGCGAGTACCTCGTTTCAAAAGTCGCAGATCGTTCTTTAGATGAATTTTATGAGTCTTCAATCTATGGCTAAAAATAGAATCCAACACGGTCCAAACAATATAAGAGGTAGAGAGATCAATAACCTCAATCATGTGCGTTTCGTTTGGAAATACATTAAAATAATATTTTTATTTTTTGAAGCAAAAAAATCATTTTTTTCAAAAGATTTTTTGCACCGCAAAAACAAACGGTGCCCAAATCTCTTCTTTGTATTTTTTTTAAAAGATATATCTTGCTAAATAAATATTCATAACAAAACAAAAAACTAAACTTGGAAAGTGTTTTAGATGTTAACGCATTCCTAAAAACATCTTAAAAGCTAACCATGACCACCACCAATACAAAACACTTTTTTTTTATTAAATCAAGGGGGGTGTTTGAGAGTGTGACAACAATTACTTTTCAAAGTACTTTTTGTTTGGAAATGCATCAAAATAATGTTTTTTTTTAAAAATTATTTTTAATATCAGCATATCAAAATGATCTAAAAATAAAAAATAATAATTTGAAAAGAAAAAAATAAAAAGTATTTTTTTTAAAGTTCTTTTGAAATGTAAAAACAAATAGGTTATAAGTCCTCCTGAAGCAATCCTCTTTTTTATGGGCTGGATCTAATACATGACTGGGCTGTATTTGACCATGGTTAGTGGGCCTTAAAACCCATTCACACCTTCTCTAAAACAAGAGGCGACACCAGTCGTGCCCTAGGCCTTGATAAACAAACACGCACTCGCCGCTCGCTAGCTTACTGACCTCCCAAAATCCCCAAATTGAACCCCTTCCTTTTCTCGGTTCGTACAGCTATTGGTTACTTCACCTCTCTCTCTTACTGGGTCACCTCACCCCGTTACTGTATTGTTAGCTTCAGGTTTGCCTCTTCAATTCTCAAAAAAATTATTTGATTTCAAAATATTAGGGTTAGCGATAACTATTTTATATGTTTCAAATTTTGGTGCAAAACTGGTTCTTGTTTTTGGTATAATTTATCTCACAACTTGTCATTAGAGTTTTTCGTGTTATTTTTTTGCCTTTTGTGCTTGGTAATCTGTGATTTTTGCTTGGAGTTGTAATCTTATTTAAGGTCTAAAAGTTCTGGTATTCATGTTCACACTGTGTTTAAAATGGGTTTTTGGCTGTAAATTGTAGTTGCTTTCCATTACTCAGATGACCCAGATAATTTTGTTAGACTGACCCGGATGTGTCCTCTTTTGGATGTCTAGATAACAATTAGGAGATGAATGAATTGTTAGTTCGCTGTTATGCTTTGTGGAAGAGGTTGATTAGGAAAATAGGTAAAAAAGTTTTACTTTTCCGATATTACAGATGAGACGGGGAGGCAGAACCAAACTGCAGCGTTTTTGAAGGCAGGGAATGGAAATGTAATTATATGTTGTGCATTGTGGTTGTATATTACGGTCAAATGTTAAAATTCTTGCCAGAGGTTTCCGAGGGCTTATATATCTAGATTCTGGCCCTTTTCTCAAAAATTTTGGAAACTCTCAACAGAACTACGAAGAGGCTCCAAATGCTTGTTGGTAATCTTCTTTTGCAGTATTGGTCGGGACCTGTTAGCTTAGTTCAGGATTGTATCTCTAGATATGGTTGATTCCGTAACAGAAAGAAATAGCCAGCTTGTTTAAATACCCACCCTCTCCTCTTGAAACTATTTTTTGAACGCTTGCCTAATTATTGATGGACTTCTGTTGCAGGGAGAAAATTTTACTAATTAATAACTGAAGTTTTTCTCACCTCGTATCATGTTCTTTTAATTTGCCTCTTTCTGTAGTGACTGGTCTGGTTTGAATGATCAGTGAAGAAGATGGAGTTATGTAGTGTCATTAATAATTATGTAGATTTGACTCTGTTGGGGGCAGTGATTGTTTGCAAGAGATGTACAATTATCATCAAAGGATATAATTGAGGAACGGGGTTACGTGTTCCTGGTGCTGAGTTGAGTGGTATCATTGTTATGTACTCTTAGTAGGATGGATGCTTGTTGAAAAACGTTTTGTTTTGTACTGTTGGGATTTGGTGTTTTTGTTTTGGAGGGGTAGTTAGGTGTTTGGGTTTGAGTTAATGGATGATGATGGGTGTGTGGTTCTGATGTGGACAGGAAGGAGGCAGCAGCGGTGGGTGTTGGTGTTGTGTTGTTTTGCAGATCAGTGTTGGTAGGTGTTAATAAGGGTAAGTTTGAAGATGAGTTCTGACACTAGGAGCCAAAGCAGGAGCAGGAGCAGGAGCAGGAGCCCAATGGATCGTAGGATCCGCTCTGATCGCTTTTCCTATCGTGGTGCACCTTACAGACGAGAGTCACGTCGGGGTTACAGGTTTCTGTTTAGTTTCTTTTCCGTTTTATGTGCTTTGCAAGTGGCCTAGATGAGCAAACTAACAGTGTTAGAGTTTAGTAAAGAATTTCATTTCATCTGATGGTGTCATGGAGAGTGAAAGTCTGTGGTTATGGGATGGGAGATTCTTAAATTTTTGCTATTGCCAGGTTGTGCAATTGTAACAGCTTTGTGTTCCAAGTCAAAGAAATGCACAGCACTGGTGTTTCTTCTGCTTCTTCTAGATTGTGATTGAATGCTAGCTTTCATTCATGGAATAAGGATGTGGCCATACTTATTTTTTGATAAGTGGTGCTATTGGGTGCTGTTCCATTTCCTTCTTTGTTGTGGTATTTGGTTAGACAACAATTTGTGTGGAGAAGTATGGAATCAACTCTCTCTCTTTCTCTCTGCTGTTTGTTTGTGTGGAAGAAACAAGGGCTCCTTTATGATAGATGTCCGCCCTATTCATTTCCTTGATGTTGTGCCTACATATCTCTCTTTGTGAAGGCTTGTTAAAGAATCACTGATTCTCTTATTCCTTTTCTTATATAAATTTAATGCTCTCTGTGCTGTTATACTCTGCTAAAGTTTAGTTTTCTTTGATTTTGCAACCAGCCAAAGCAATCTGTGCAAGAACTGCAAACGACCAGGTCATTATGCTAGAGAGTGCCCCAATGTGGCAATTTGTCACAACTGTGGCCTTCCCGGGTATGATTTTTTATTCTAGAGACTGTGAATTGGAGCATTATGTTCATCATAATGCAAATCTGCATTTATTCATGAGCAAAACTGTGCAGGCTTAATTTAGATTTACAATTTATGACATGTACTCAATCTCACATGGTTAAATGATATTCTATAATGATAGGTTCCACTACAACATTTACTCGACCTCACATGGCTAAATGACATTCTAGAATGATCCACTATGACATCTACCTGACCTCACATGGTTAAATGACATTCTAGAATAATAGGCTCTATTGTTGGAATCTTGTTCTACTTTCCGGGTAAATGGAAGAATATATGTTTCACCCGACGACGTTTTGCAAACTCAACATCTATGGTTATCCACTAAAGGATGTTTGGCTTTGGCCTGTTGTGTTTTGAAATTTTTTTCTAAGCATCACACGTAGAATTGTGATTTCTGAAAATTTCTTTGAAGCTTCTTCCATGTCGTTTTTGGTTTACTTCTTCCCTTTTCTCCTATCTCTATGCAAATCTATTTATTTTTTCCTCACCTGGTCCACCCATAAATATGGACAAGATATTTGATTCTACTGCTGGCACCTGCATCATATGTTTTGTCCTTATAGTAGTCTAGCATCCATTCCATCACCTTTTCAGCTGTATCTTGGCATTACCAAAATACTATTTTAGCCCGTTATCTTTGTACTGATACTGAAATCCTGGAAGTGTGGGACTTGAAAGCAAGCTATGTGTTTGACTGGAGAAAATTGTCCCGAGAAATCTCAAGTTTTGGTCATAGCACTGCAAGTACACCAGTGTTAAATGGTATTTCCAGTTTTGATTTTAGTTTCCCTTGCAAACCAAATGGACCTTCCAATTACTACTAAGCTGACTAAGTCCATGCATAAAAATCTCAAGTTTTGGTCATAGCACTGCAAGTACACCAGTGTTAATGGTATTTCCAGTTTTGATTTTAGTTTCCCTTGCAAACCAAATGGACCTTCCAATTACTACTAAGCTGACTAAGTCCATGCATAAAAATCTCAAGTTTTGGTCATAGCACTGCAAGTACACCAGTGTTAATGGTATTTCCAGTTTTGATTTTAGTTTCCCTTACAAACAAAATTGACCTTCCAGTTACTACTTAGCTGACTAAATCCATGCATAAAAATGTCTGGCAGGCATATTGCTTCAGAATGCACCACAAAATCCTTATGCTGGAACTGTCGGGAACCTGGGCACATGGCCAGCAATTGTCCAAATGAGGGAATCTGCCACACCTGTGGAAAGGCTGGGCATCGAGCTAAAGAGTGCACAGCTCCACCCATGCCACCTGGGGACTTGAGGTTATGCAACAACTGCTATAAGCAGGGCCATATTGCAGCTGACTGTACAAATGACAAAGCATGCAACAACTGTAGGAAAACAGGTCACCTTGCACGTGAGTGCCCCAATGAGCCTATTTGCAACATGTGCAATGTTGCTGGGCATGTAGCTAGGCAGTGCCCAAAATCAAACATGCTTGGAGATCGGGGGGGAGGTATGCGCAGTGGTGGTTACCAAGACATTGTATGCAGGAACTGCCACCAGTATGGACATATGAGCAGGGATTGCATGGGCCCCTTGATGATCTGTCACAACTGTGGGGGCCGAGGACACCGGGCAATTGAGTGCCCTTCTGGGAGGATGATGGACCGCTATCCACAGAGGTTCTACCGTTGAATAATGATCTGAGTGGTTGCAATATTTCTAGCTGAGGGATGTAGCTCAATTAGTTATTAGATTTTTTTTATCGAGTGTTGAACACTAGGCTTGCGGGGGCATTTGAAACTCTCTATTTGATAGGCAGTGATTTGATGATGTTTCATGCGGAGCATTTATTTTATAGTAGTACCTAATAATTGTGTTAAAAGTTGCTCTGGTTTGGAATAAAGGATTTATTACGCAGTGTGCTAATTATGTTTTCT
>Ga0325402_1007722_pt1 | contig 10225 bp, 7 predicted proteins | sample PopdelMetagenome_22_FD_207212 | JGI IMG/M metagenome (GOLD analysis project Ga0325402, IMG submission 207212) | Populus deltoides microbial communities from Bellville, Georgia, United States - Xylem-PdKOR-R3 | ecosystem: Host-associated > Plants > Phyllosphere > Stem > Wood/Secondary xylem... | reverse complement strand
TTTTTTAGTTGGGGGCATTTTGCCAGCATATTTTATGGCCCAACAAGTTAATAAATAGAAACCCTACTGCATAACCAATTGCCTGCTGGAGCAACTGCATCGCTCAGGATGGTCAAAGAGTGACCTTAAACTGGATCCCTGAGATGTCAAGGACTTGCTTCATTTTGAGGAATGCTTGCTAACACCTTAAAAACCAAAAACAGCTTGATTAGTAGATGATAAAACTGAACTTTCCAGGAATAACTCTGAATATTCACTTGCCGATTATATACAGGTTCACATGTCTATCAAAGCAGCATTTCTTCAGTGTTTCTGTCTATCTGAAGATGGATATGTACAGTGTTTTAACTTCCTCCCTAGTCTACAACACTAATGAACCATCAACACCTCCGACGATTCCAACCACCATGGTGGACTGGAAGCTTGGCATCAAATGGGTCACGAGGTGGTCTTGAACGAGGAAGAGGGTTAGGATTGAATACTGTCGATGAATTTGGACCGTGCAGTGTATATTCACTGGAGAGACTTGGCTGTGCTGGTCTCCCATTATGACTCATCAGCTGATGAGATGCACTGATGCCTGCCTGGGGAGTAAACGGAGCATAGGCGGATCTTGGTGAAGAAGAGAGCAGGTTATTAGGACAGCCAGGAGGAAGTCTTTCAAAAATCAAGTTTCGTACTTTAGAGCAAGTAGAAGTTGTTGATGGCCTGGTTGTATCAGAAACATGTTGCCTGAGAAGCTCAAAGTCTGGTGGGCTCCATTCAGGCATGTCGTCATCATCATCAAAAAGATTTTTCAAGGGGCGAGCTGAAGTAGTGGTAACAGGCATACGCTTTTCTTCTAAATTGGGCAGGAGAACGTTCACACCATCTACACAAATTTTCCTCTGCACGGGCATCTTCAAAAGGGTATCCAAAGGAAGCCTGGGAGGATTGAAATCTCTTAATTCCCTTTGATTGGAAACCAGCATTGACTGTACAGTTGGTGTTATTTGGGGCAATGACTCGAGGATTTTCTTAAGTTCTTCAGCTGGTAGTTTGTTGTCAGCAATTACCCCATGCAACGGCTTGCTTGTTGGAGTTTGTAAAATACCACAATCAGTTCCAAAGTCAAATTCTGGAAGATCATCATCATATGGGGCACGCAGTGGCTTTTTGGCGATGTCAGTTGACAACTGTGAACCATGTTTACGAAGTTCTGATGTTTTAGGTTTCTCTTCTGAGTTATTCATAACAAGTGGCCCGACTTGCAATAACTTTCCCATAGCAGGCAAAGAAGAGGCAGAGTCATGAGTTGAAGAAGTTTGAAGTCCGTTCAACATGGATGGTGAATTGCTGAGAATCGTAGATGTCAGCAAGAGATTATTGATGGTGGAAGAAGTGATACGCAGTTCAGTGTGTACTTGTTTAGTCTCAGTATCCTTGTGCTCAACATTGCTATTTTCATCACCATCAAGAGTTGTGCAATCTGTTCTTGATCCAACTTGGATGCCACAAGACAAAGCTTTATGATCTACCCTTTCAACTGAAGAGTCTGAAGGTGACTTGAGAGGCTGTTCAGACAAGGAACCGTACTTTCTCTCATATTTCTCAAGAGCAGAACTTGAAGATGCTTGATTTTTTCGCCATACAACACAGCCAATCAACGAGTCTTGGTTATCTTCAACAGCAGCCATTCCCTTGAAGAACCCATGTTTAGCAAGTATTGTGATTATGCTATCACTGCGAGGACACACATACAGATCAATGCCCTGAGAGACCTGTACAAACCCAACCCTCTTCCCTTTCTTGTATCCTTTTGCAACCTGTAGGTGTGGACGAGAGCATGAGAAGACCAACTGATAAAAAATTCTTCTAGTGTATTAAACACTTCATACCATAACATTAACATTCTCTTTATTTTAGACCCACTAACCTCCTTCATGCCCGCCAGTCCAGATTTAGACGACCCTACTTTACAGCGAAGTGAGATTACCTGAAGATGAATGCATTCAGTTGTCAGTTTTTTCATTTGAAACAAATATATGCAACTTTCAACAATTATAAATGGGCTGGGGATTGCGCATTTTAAACTTAGTTGATACTTATCAGGTCTGAAATCACTTTATACGTCAACAAGCATGATTTTCATTGCACAAGCTGTTTGAATTTTTTTTTCTCTGAAGCAGACTACAATTTTTTTTTTTATCTCTGCCTAGTCAGTTTGCAAAATAAGCAGCTGTCCTCCCACATTACAGTTTCTCAGAAGTCCAGAGTGGAGACTGTTTAGAACCAGCTCTCAACGTTTCAGCTTGTGACTCACCTTGCTGAACTAGAACACGTATTGAACTTGTAAGTACAACTGTAAATGATCTGAATTTTCGGTTTCTATTATCATTTATACATACTAGCATCATACATGGCTGTGTGGTGGGGATTGATTAGTAATTCTACATGTTTGCCATTTTGTGCTCCTGTCTCATGACGGCAGCAAGCAATTCTCACACCTATCAATCAACCTGCATCTATATTTTCTGGAAGCTATCCCGGACCCATAGATTCCCCATGCTCCTCAACTCCCTCATTTCTTCTTTTTTATCTTTGAATTTTCAATCCAGTGGCACTGTAGGGTTCCCATCAACAAGGATCCAGTGTAAGGCCAGTCATCATAACAAACAAAAGCAGTCCCCAAACCTAAACATCCCAAGATATCCAGAGTAAAACAATACTCTTCAAAATTATCCAGAAGTTTACAATCTCTAAAAATTTTGACAGTTGTTATTAACATATTTAATCCATACACCAACAACTCCATGATTAGGTTCTGAAAGGTTTATCAGTAGTTTTTTTTTTTCATGAATAATAATCTTTATGAAACACCTCAATTTTTGTTTAGCATTTCAGGGACATTGAATAGCTTAAGCTAACTATTTGACATGTGCTTCGATGCATGTTAGGTAATTTTTTTCAGTAAAAAAATTTAATATATAGGCTTTTTCAATGTGTTTTTGGATATAAAAAAAATTTGAATCATAAATAAAAATGTTTATACGCACATCCAATTAATTAAATCGATATTTGATCAAGAAATAACTAAGATTAAGATATTTAACTTGGCAACATGGTCATGTACTCAATCGTGTTTAATAATTCTGTTTCCTAAAATAAATGTTTTATTCAATTAAACATTTATTCATACAATAAAAAGTAAGAAAAAAAGTCATCAACGAAAGTGAATTGAGAAAAACTATGAAGCTTAATTATAAAACAATCCTATGTTGAATGTTGAATGTTGAATGTCGAAACTGAAAATAAAAAAAAAAAGTAAAACCAAACTGATGTTAAAAGATGAAATTAAAAATATATATATATCAATTTTAAAAAACCAAGATAACCCGGATAAATTTTCTAAACATAGGTTAATTTCTAAAACTCGCAATTCATAAAATCTTAAACCTATACCTAATCAAGAAACTTAATTCCAAACCAATTTAATGTTTAAGGTTGAACAAAAAAAATTGTTAAAGTGAAAAAAAAATAAAAAATGGGATCAAATTTGATAGAAAAAAACGTACGATGAAATTATAAAAAAAATTCAATTTTAAAAATTATCTCAAAAAAATAGCAATAAAAAAATAAGAATCAAATTTAAAAGATAAAAAAATTAAAAGGGGAAGAGATTGAAAAAGAATTCTAATTTTATAAACTATTTTTTAAAAAAAATATTAATAAAAAAAAACGGACCAAATCCGAGGGGAATAAAAATTGAAAGGCTTCTTTGAGACTTTGAAGGTGCAGGAATGGAAATCGAGGATGAGAGAGGGTAATAAGAAGAAAAAAGAGGTTACTGGCACCAAACCGGGCGGTCTTTGGCCACACGCATCACCTCCCGGAGGAGGCGACACCATGACGATTCAAAGGCTGCCGCGAAAGGCTGCGTTTGACCACCGAATAGCCCTTAACGAGCTGACGCATGCAACACCCATGTTAACAAATTTTTTTTAATAATATTTGTACATATTAAATTACACAATTGCCCTTAAACCAACCTGATAATTACAAAAAAAAAACCCAAGTGCATATACAGAAATGCCCCTGAACATAAGCTATGAAAAATCCACTTGCAAAGGTATGCAGTCATCTTATTGTTCATTAAAAATGAAAATGACAAAAACATCCCTGAACGTAAGCTTTAAAATTTTTTGAATCCAATTATATACGAGTTTTTTTACCGTGCATTATTAAAAAAAAGACGTAATTGCCCCCTTTAAATTTTGGAATGACAAATTAACCATTGTGAAATTACTGATTTACCCCAATAGAATGGTTTCTTGGTTTTTTTAAGGGAAAAAAAGGTATTTCATCCAAGTTTGAAAATACCATCTATTTTCTTTGTTTTTTTTTCACTTTGATCCCCTATCTTTCAATCTCACCCTCCCTTAACAAATTATCCTAAATTGGACTACAATTTAATCCAATAAGAGCTAAATAAAAAAGAAAAAAAAAACACTTGAACCGTGAGTCCACAATGTCTTATGAAGGGATCCACGATGCATTTTGCACAATAAATCCCCAACACATTTTAGTATTTCTTATGATTTTACAGGATTTGGTAGTAACTTGCTGCCATTTATAAACAAGTTGATGTGGATTTTTCGTTCTTTGTTTTTTTTGGTCATCATAAGTGCACAAGCTTTTGGCGTGTAGTACCATGTTAATAAGTATCATTTTACTGTTCTTTATATTCCCCCTCTTTTGGGACAAATCTGATACTATTAACTAGAGTATATTTGACACAGTCCATATTACTAATCAATTTTTAGTCAAAACCAGTTTTGACCCAAGAGATTTGGGCCACATTTAAAATGAAAGGTGATACTCTAATATTCAATAGTTTATAGTGTGAGCTGCAGGCTTTCCTTTCTGCATGGAGCTCATGAGCGATGATGCCCTCTGAGAGGAAGCATCCATCCCCCAACAAGAGCCTGCGGTGTCTAGGTATAGATGAGGAAAAGTTAGCTCAAATTGTACTACTCTTTTCTCTTTGGGTTTAGTGTGATATTTTTTGACCAAAAGTCATTATTGCCAAGCTTTTAGCCATAGACTTGAAACCGGTAAAAGTTCAATCAGTGATTTGGTGCCATTGTTTTAGGTATCGTTTCTACATCCGTTGGTTTTGCAATGTGACAACCCTTCACCATATATGCTATAGGCTTCTTTAGAAACAAGATATCTGGAGTCTAGAAAAGCAATTTTGGTGGGATTTACGAATATTACCTTGAAATTCTGAAGAATGCCCTTTTTTTCTTTTTATTTTATTTTGTTTTTCTTTTCTTTTTTGGATCAAGGAAATTGCTCCTATTTTCAATTTCTTTATTTAAACTCCATTAATTTTTGTTCGCTCCCAACAATGGAATAAGAATTACGAGGGAGTTTGACAACATTGATCTGAGCTACGCTTTGCCTATATACTACTTGCCAGACATTTATTTTTTTCTTTTATGACTTTTAACTAAGATTTTAGTATTTTACTTATTATTTTACAAGTTTCAATTTTCAATTATTGATTTTGACTCTCACCCTGCCATCTCAGCTTCTCTTAAAGATTTAAAATACGTAAGGGCGATCTGTAACTTTCCAAAGTGACCCTGGAATTAGTAACTTTTCTGTCTTAATCCATATAAAATATTTGATTCCTCATTAGCCAGAAGCAGTTGGTCAAAGTTGCCAAATCTCAACGATGTTTTAACAGGTCGTTGCATAAATCTGCCCATTTCACCTTGTGGGTGTGTTTCCCTGGGCATCCATATTCCAGCCAAAGCTTACTGTGTAGGTGCAAACTCTGCATTTGGGCTATAAGAGAAGTGTTTTTTACCATGCAAAAGAGCAGTGTTTTTTACTAGGCAACTTTCAAACCCAGAATTTACCTCAGTCCCATCTAAATGCCAAGTGAACAAGAGAAAAGCATAGCCTAACATAGAATAATGTCAAAATGTCCTGAATTATTTAATCTCTGTAAATTAATTTGTTCTAAAATATCAATTCAATCCTTCATCACTGCCTTCTTGATGCAGTGGAGCATGAACCTTCATATAATTCTAGTTAGTATTCAGCAATTATATAACTTAGAACAACAAGGTAAGATAACACCTCAAGTAAAACCAGAGGACTTGCAGAAGATTGTGTAGGAAATGGTGATGGTCATGCAATCAGAAAAGCAGATAATATAGCAAAAGATAGCAACATGCTGCAAAAAGGATAGCAACAAATTAACAGATGTCTCTAATGAATGGCATGTATAGTTATGAATTGATTCGACAATATGTTAAGACAGCAAGAAACAGAAGATTGTCTCTAATGTGTCCGAGTTCACCCAAACCAAATGAAGATTCTTCAGAGTTTTCATCCAAAGTTTCCAAAAAAGGAGATAAAACTTTGGTAGAGCTATTAAAGTATTCCGATTTGAACCAAACTCAAGTCTTCATCAAGGTTTACCACGATGCAACATCTCTGTTTCTAAACCAATAAGGACCTCACAGTCTTAACTCTCAAATGCTCCCCAGTAAGGGTCACCACTGTTATTTCTCCCAATAACCTCCCTCCTCTCTAACTGCACTAATCACTCTCTCCACTATAGCTAATATCCGTTTCAAAATATACAGGAATATATATATAAGGCACATATGTCCAGGCCCCTGGGTGTCTTTTGCTATAAATAAACAATCAACGAATCCACAAGACCCATAGGAAATTCAGTATTTGGTTAATAATTTCTGTTCATTTACAATATGGTTAGGTTTGGTGGGATTTTGACATTGTAATTGTAATGTAGAGTACCTATCATCTCTCTTTCCATCATTTCCATGAAACCATGCAGTTGGCGAACAAAGCATGAGATACATCAACGTCATCATTGTTTATGTATCTTGTTGCACCTTTAACAAAACATTTGAATGTTGTAGCAATAGGTTCATCCTTCATTTAGTCGATGCCTGTAGAAATCTTTTCCTTTCTTTTCATTTTTTGGTTCCTAATCTCTCCAAAATTTGACTTATTGAACTAAAGAAAAGACGTGTCACAATGCTCATGTTTCTACCAACTAGTTTACATTTAAGCAGCTAAGGATGAAATCTGCCAGACAAGAGGGCCTGTTTGGCAGTGCACTTGCCTAAAAAGTCAGTGGTGAAGATTTTTTAAGGGTTGTTCATGTTAGGAAAAGGTTTACTTTCTTAATAACCTCTTCGTGCTTCCTCTTATTGCAGTCCGTGAAGATATCTAAGAATTCCTCCACTATCTCTTAACCTTAAGTACATTTGAATTGTAGCAGAACAGCTAGTAAAGTCTTTCAGCTGTTAGGAAGTGCATCTAAACACTGTGTTAGTTTTTAGGATTAGGTGGGAGATGATGATAGTTGTGTAGTAGTGCAGTTGAAAAAGGTAATTAGTTGGTGATGGACAGACCATGGGAAAGAAGTACAAAATTAATTGTTAGAATAAGAACTAGTTCGAGTTTCATGTGGCATTGACGCCTTGGTTTTGGCTTATTCCATACAAGTACCTGACATGTGTGGTTGCCTCACTCATCATTATGAACCCATGTATCTGACACAACATTTAATAGATTTGCAAGTAATACACTTCTAGAAGTGAAAATTAAGATCTTGTTTTACTTTTTTTCCAAAAACAGAAAAGAAAACATGGCTAGTGTGGTGTATAGGACCAGACATGAAGTCCTCGCAAGAAGAGAACCACGAGAACAAGCTAATGAAAAAGAAAATTGAGTTCGAGTGTTGCAAGGCAGTACCAAAGTTCCTACAAGTCAAGTTCAAGGTATTACTCAACTAGAAGCATAAGGGAAAATGCAGAAGGAAGAGTGTTCAAAGTATAATTGTCATGCATGGATCATTTACATGACAAAAATAAAATTGAAGGATTTGAAATGGTCCAGACATCTTATCAGAGAGGCAACATGCTGGAAGACAAAAAAGAACAACTTGTGCAATTATTCTTCCACAATAATAGATAGCAAGCACTAAAAAGACTTTAATCAACTAGGTAAACGAAACCCTCTATAAGGCCACTTGTAATCATGCCATGTAGGTATTCACTTAAAACATCACTTATATAAGCAGTATAGTTAATAAAGTTGTAAAATCTAGCTGTCTATTCAATAATGACATGTAGAGAAAATGGTATCTTACCATCAACCCTCGATTGCGTGATCGAGGAAGATCTTGAACATATTTTTCAAATGCCTCTAGTCTAACTTTGCCTTTGACTTCTAGAAATTCAGACCACTTGAGATCAGGCATCTTCTCACCACTACATAAGAAAATCATTATGGTGGAGGTGAACAACAATGATTTTTCACAATTCTGTCCTTCACATATACAGAGTGTTAGTGCCCAAGCAACTGATAAGATTCTACATGGAATTAGGTTGAAAAGAAGTACTAAATAATGAAAACAATGTCTTACTGTGATACCAAGTTTATAAAGTGGGAAGAAAACAAGCTGCCAGTATGAAGTTTGAAATGGCCAGTAAAGATTAGATAGGAATTGATGGTGAGGAAAAACAATCAGCGTCAATGTATGTTAAAAAGAAAAAGGGTTCAGAGTGGAGACATTGCTAAAGGTCAGTGTCTCTCTCCCTCTCTCTCTCTCTTGTCTGTTTCTTCCTTCCCTTCTGAAGACAATAGAAGGGATATTTCTAATGGCATTAGAGCGTATTTTTTTCTCTAAACAAAGCACCTAGTTAAAGAACAGCTGTAGTAATTTTATTATGTAAAATCAATGTGCAGTCAAGAGCACAGTGGAAATTTCTTTTTTTCTCACAAGTTTTCTGTTTCATTGCATGTAAGCTTGGAATATGGAGTTACAAATCACTATGGAGATTGAATGTCCAAATGTGATTGCAATTGTTGCTACTAAAGCTGATATGAAATAGCAGAATGTAGTGATGTGTATAGAGCACATGGTAATGACATTCATCACCTCTATGCCTTTATATCAGGGGCTTTGGGACGAGTGGTTTTGGAGGTGTGAAGCATTGTAATCCTTACAACTGGGAAACAGCAAACAAGGATGGCACATACATATAATACATGCATAGACACGATTCATTACAAAATACAAAATGGTGCATGCAAAAAAAAAAAAATTAAAATTCATCTTCATGGAAAAAACTGACCAACTAATTGAACCATCCGTAGTAAAATTATAGTAAGTAGTGAAGAAAACCTTTGAAAGAAGGCAACAAGGGACACAGTTACAGAGGAATTTAGCTGAAGGGATCCATCCCAGAGCTTCTGAGCAACTATTGAAGCTAACTTCCCAACATGTGACTTAATTTCATCAACCGGTGATCCATTTCTCCGACCACCTTCAACCACGACATTAACATAACTACCACCAGTTTTAGGACTCATCTCCACCAAAGAATGTCCTGATTTTCCAACAACCACTCCTGGTTCCTTCCCAGTTGTCACATCCCCATCCCCATGAACCCGATTCCTTTCTCCAAAATTATCTTGGCAGCCAACAGCCAAAGAACCACCACCAGCACATTGAACATTACTCTGAAATGGCCTATTGTTTTCAATACATCCTGTGCCACGCTCCAGCTTTCTCTTTCTCAACAAGCCAGTCACATTATTATCATTATTCCCTTCAAATTCCACAGGCTGCAACATTTTTCTCTTCTTCACACAAGTGTTCAAAAACCCTTCAGAAAGGAGACCTTAATACCTTATCCCAACCTCAACCCTCCGTAACCCTTTAGTTAAAAAAAAAAAATTCCTAACAACCTTAAAAACTCTCTCTGACATCTCGCCATTACAAAAACCTGATCCAAAACAACAAACTCAATCAATGCCCAATCAAACATAAATCACTAAATAAATCAAAAAATAAAATTAATATAAACAAAAATCACAATTTAGAAGTGTAAACATAAATTAAGTAATAAAAAAAATTATTTTATATTTATATATAAAAAAAAGCACGTAAAAATTGCTTCTTTTTTTTTTCTTTCTAAATTATGGTTTAGACGTGTTTACCTCCTCAAGCATTGAAATCGGGAGTCTGAGACAGTGCCATACAATTTAGGATTACTGTTGGGAGCTTTATTTATTATTTATTATTTTTAAATTATTAGGGTTTGTCAGTCAGTGGATAAGAGGCGGGGGAGGAGGAGGATCGTTAGCGCTGGTGCGGTCAGCTCAATCTAATCAACTGGAAAACGTGTCA
>Ga0325402_1007721_pt1 | contig 10226 bp, 8 predicted proteins | sample PopdelMetagenome_22_FD_207212 | JGI IMG/M metagenome (GOLD analysis project Ga0325402, IMG submission 207212) | Populus deltoides microbial communities from Bellville, Georgia, United States - Xylem-PdKOR-R3 | ecosystem: Host-associated > Plants > Phyllosphere > Stem > Wood/Secondary xylem... | reverse complement strand
GAGAAAGCGGAGTGACTCTAATGGGTGGCAATATGACAGACTAAACTCTAAAGAGAAGGGTATGGTTCTAATGGCCTTATAAGACAGGGAAGGTTGGAGAAGGCAGCTTGAAGTTGAAGTTGAAGTTTAGGTGTTTGGTGACCATGCATCCTGATTCCGATTTACTTCACAAATATCCAAAAAATAGCAAGGCAATTGAATTCATGATACTGATTATTGTTTTCTCACTTCACAAACAAAATTCAACAATCATTAATATTAAAATTATAAGCAATCATGACCTCTAAATAGCTCTTTCAACTCTCACAGAATTTGCAGCACCCATCTTCTTCGAACTATTATTGTTTCTTGTACTTCAGACAAACTTCTAATTGAGATTTGACCAATTAGTCTCAGTAGTTGGGAAAGCATAAGACAGCATAAACTAGCAGATTTGCAGTGAAATTATTTAACCACACCCTCAAAGTACCATGAGAGGGGAGTATTAAGAAGCATTAGTCTAACCTAGCTCGGCAGTTTATTCAAGTCCGAATCCTAGCACATGATTGATGAAACATCAATCACCTTTTCAGTACGATCAAGTTAATAATCCTTAAGACTATCAAGAACAAAGAGATAATCCCATTAGCACTGCTCAATAACCTAAAAACATTGGAATTCAAGTTAGAATAAAGGGACACACCAACACTCACCTATGCTTCTCGATTCCTGCATGTCATCATCCAAAAAACACCACGCTTATCTTCTGATATCATTCCAATCTCATCATTAAAATCTTCTCAATTTAATAACAATCCAGAATTTAATAAAGAAACACAGAATCACAGACAATAAAGATAACAATCACTAGCATTTCCTCAATTCAGCAAAATCATCTAGTAGTCTGAATTTGCGACTTTTATTAACAAAAATACTAATAGTTCCATAACCAACTAGCACCATAAAATCAAATGAGAGCAACCCAGATCATAAAAATCCACAATAACCCCATTTGACAGGCCACATTGTGATTTCGAACTACCTTGACAAAGTATCATTCCAAAATACATAAAAAAACCCGAAAACTCAACGAAGATATCCTGGGATCTTAATCCGAAGAAAAAGCATACTCATAACATAAGCAATAACAACAGAGGAAATCCCAGCAGTAGCATAAGAAACCTTAACACTCTTGGCACGATTCTTTTCAAGAGCAAGATCCATCAAAATAATGCCAACGCCACCAACAATGAACATGAACCCAGAAGAGAGCCCTTCAATTATATACTGCCCATTAACTCTTCCAGGCAAGAAAACCACAGGTTTGACAGATCCGGTATATGGATCTTGGGTTGACCCGATACCAGGTGGTTCAACGATTACGTCATAGACGATGCCAGAAACTACCATGAAGTAGGTGAGGAGGACTAAGGAGAAGACTGTCATGGAGGAAGGGAGGGTGAAGGAGGGGAGTTTGAGACGGAGGCGTGGTGGGCGCAGGATTGAGTAAGGGAGGAGGGTGAGAAGGTGGAAGAGTGGATCTATGGAGGAGGGGGACGATGGTTCGGCGGCGGAGGTGGTGGTGGAGGTTAGGTTTTGGGATTCGGGTTTGGGAGCCATTTTGTGGAGTTTGATGGTGGAAGTGTTGAATCTTTTGATTTTGTCGAGGTTTTGAGAAGTTTTGTTTGTGTTGGAGTTTTAAGAGGTTTGTTGTCGGGGTTGGGGTTATCCTAGTACTGGTTAGGGACTGACCTAATCTGATCTTGTTGGATCCATGACCAATAAAAATGAGCTTGGTTGGAATGGATTGAGCAATTGTACTCAAATATATTAAAAGGTCAATTTGTTTTTATATAATAAGTTATTTGTTTAATTTGTTATTATATTAAGAACTTAAACATATATTTAAGTGTAAATTTATTATTGCTTTTAAAAAATATATTATTTAAGATATTACTATGCCATTAATTTTCATTTAAATCATATTTTAATATATTTTTTATATATAACTAAGGTAACACATTCATAATACTCCTATATCTATGAAAAATATCCTTATTATTATTATAATCATCATAAACAAGATTATTCAAACTCTAAATTATATGATGTGTTTCTATCTCAAAAAATAGATATTTAAAAATTGATGATAAAAAATATACAAAGATAAATTATAAAATTGACTTATCGGTTACTAGTAATAAAAATATAAAGATAAATTAAAGAACCATTTCTTCAATTAATGAAAATGTATAAAAAAAATCAATGGAACATAAAAGAGAGTAATTATAGATTTATAACTAATTATGAGAACTCGTTTTAGAGATATAAGTAAAGTAGATAATTTATTGATGAGAATGACTATCATAGAAATTTTGATGATTTTATATACGATGAGATAAATACAGACTATTATTTTATATTAATCTATGATGTTTATTATAAAAATAACTATATTTATAATGATATTATATATATAATGACAAAAATGGTATTGATTATTTTATTGGAGAACTCATTTTTTTCAATGCAAAAAGAATGATGTGTAAGGTTTTTAAGAAAAAATATTTTTATTTTTATTTATTTAATTTATTAAATATATTTAATAATTTTAATTTTTTAATTTATATAAATTGATTTTAAAATTTATTTAAAAAATAATATTTAAAATAAATATTTCAATAATAAAATTATAAATTAGAGTTTGTGTATGAAATGTTTTTCAGTGTAAATCACTCTCTCTGTTTTTTTTTTTCTTTTAATTTTCTGTTAATAATAAAATAAAATTTATGTTGTGGCACTTGAATCGCTTGTTCAAGGGTGCTTCTCTTTCATAGCTATCAAAAACTAGAAAATAGGCTCTTTGTTTTTTGAGGTCTTATTGAGTACTAGGAAGTGGTGTAGCAATTTGGACTGAAAACACTGAGGAAATTGAGCTGTTTAGTGCTTAAAGAATCAAAGAAAGATGCTCTATAGTCGTGAAGTTTTGAATTTTTTGGTGAGGAAAGATGTGAGGAAGATACTCAAGAGGAAAGACAGTGATGCTGGTGAAAGAGGTAAGCTTTTTTGAAGAATTTCTTGAGAACTCAGTTCTTTATTCTGTTTAAATTTCTCAAAGTTTAGTTCTTTCTTTCATTTGCATTGCTGCGTGTCACTAGGTTTATCAGTTTAGCTTGCGTCAGTAACAGTCTAGCTAGAATTCTCTAGTCTTTTCTTTGTTTGGATGTAAATTTTACTTTATTTTGTTGCTGCAATTGTTGCCTTTTGGAGTACCAGGTTGGTTTTTCTTGGGTTCTCTCTTATGGGTTATAGCTCTTTAACTCTGATAAAGTAGTGGTTAATTTTGGTTTTTATTTAATTAATTTCAGAAAGATAAAGCAATTTTTTTTGCCGTTGAATGAAGGGAGAGTTGGCTGCCCAGTTGCTCAAAAATGGGATTTTTCTCATTACATATTTGCCTTTCACTGGCAACTTTAAATATTAGTGATTTTTTTCTTTGTTATTGAGAGGGATTAATCAAACCATTATTCTACTCAAACATGCTAGTTAGTTTGTTATCTTGTTAACAAGAGGTGATTGCTTTGCTCATTGGCCAGTGGCTTTCTGTGTAAACCGTGGCGGCTTTTTTTCAATTGTTTGTCTTCTTTGATGTGGCTGATTGACCTGCATTTTTATTTGTGTACTTATCAATGCAGGAAGAGCTTTAGAAGAATTGCGGTCTTCTTTATTTAGCAGATTTCGCTCGTCTGAAAGCGCAAAGCGACACGAACAACAATTATGTGGCCCTGTTATTGCTCTTACGTTCAATTTTCTGGTTGCTATTGGTATTATTTTCATGAACAAATGGGTTTGACTTCTAACCTTTGTAAATGCATATTATCTAGTTTTAACTGCTTTTGTTATTGCTTCAAGTTGCGGTTTCTTTGAGTTTATTTGATTTGCCTCTCTTTTTTTTATGGCAGGTGCTTCAAGGAGTTGGCTTCCATTTTCCTATATGTCTTAGTTTTATTCACTATGCACTAAGCTGGGCACTGATGGTCATTATAAAAGCTTTTTCTGTGCTTCCTGCATCTCCTCCATCAAAATCTTCTCGTTTATCTCTATTCACTCTTGGCTTTGTTATGTCTCTCTCTACTGGCCTAGCTAATGTTAGCCTGAAATACAATAGGTTAGATATTCATTTCCTATTTTCCACACTTTGTTGTCCTGTTCAAAGTTTTGTGTTTGATATGTTTCATGTTTTGTTGCAGTGTTGGATTCTATCAGATGGCTAAGATTTCTGTTACACCCTCAATTGTTTTAGCAGAATTTATATGGTTTAAAAAGAGAGTTTCTTTTTCCAAGGTAAGTTTTGGCTCATGTATGTCTATGGTGCACTTCCATATGAAAATAAGCTTTCTATTTTGTTGTGATGACAGAACAGTCTGAATTAGAAGGCATTGCTATTTTTCTTTTCATTTTCAACTGATTGATTCATGGGAGAAAGGCCATTCATGTGAGAACTAGGTGTTTTATAATTTTGATCTGCACACTAAGTGTCTGGTAAAGTATCAACATGGACTTCTATATGGATAGCATTTTGAGTTTCACTGTATTCAGGACAAGGGTTTATCAATGAGCATTAATTTTGTATATGTATCTTGGGCCTCAAAAGTGGACTCACTCATAAATGTTTTGGTCATATATCATTGCTACCTTTATGAGACTGAAATCTACTTTAATAGTTGATTTGAATGGAAGGGATTTGGAAGAGTGAATGCTGAAAGTTGTGTTTTCCTCTTGTAAAAATCTTCCACTTAAGCCCTGTATTTTGAGACGTGGAACCTCAAACAACATATTTGGACATGAATTGATCTTTATACCCATTCCATTACTTCTAAAATACCCATTGAAGGACTACACTTGCACCCTCTAGGAGGAAAAAGACTTGAAGTGTTAATTACTTATTTTGTTTATTTTTTCAAGTCACGCAACATCTTTTATTGAGCCAAATACAAAAGTTTTCAGTGCCTATAAATGTCTTTGTAAATTGATTCTGGAAGTTTCCTTGCACATGACATTTTTATCAAGTGGGACCTTATGTGCGTGTAGAATGACTAATTTCTGCAAATAACTTAAGTTGACACTGGCCCTGGGTTCTTATATGAAATCTTTCAGGTGGTTGCACTTACAGTTGTGTCTATTGGTGTTGCCGTGGCTACAGTAACTGATTTGCAATTCAGTCTCTTTGGTGCTTGTGTAGCACTAGCTTGGATAATTCCCAGTGCAGTCAACAAGATTCTCTGGTCCACTCTGCAACAGCAGGATAACTGGACAGCCTTGGCGTAAGTTACCTTATCTAAAAATTTGCCTTGTAACATTCCTTATTTTCATTTTTCTACCACCAAATAGCTTTCACATCTTACTTGACTTGTGAAATCGATGAGCAGGTTAATGTGGAAGACTACACCAATTACGTTGTTTTTCCTGGCTTCATTGATTCCTTTCTTAGACCCCCCAGGTGTCTTCTCCTATGATTGGAACTTCAGAAACACAGCACTGATTCTCATGTCTGCTCTTCTTGGCTTTTTGCTTCAGTGGTCTGGTGCTTTGGCACTTGGGTGAGTGAGCTATCTTCATTCTTTTTAACTATTACATAACTCAGCCTGTTTTGTTCATTGTTTCCAATGATGTATTTTCAACCTCTCAATTGCTGCACATCACCTGTTATTTCTAGTTATAGGATATGAGGAGGTTAGTCAATTTAGGACATCAAGATATAAAATGACTCTTAAGGAACAAAGATCATATTCATTCTATATCATTATTGAAATGTTCTAAAATCAAGTTGGTCCAGAGAAGGTTTCTCATTTTAATATACAACTTCCTTTGTGTACAGTATTATAGAATTTGCACTGGTAAATTTACTATGGTAGAAAAGAATAATAATAAGACATTGTGTATAATTAGATATGAAAAATTATAATAATTGCACCAGAACTACTAAATTAAAGAATAAGGATTTTTTTATTTTAATTTGTCCAAAATGTTATCAAAATGCTTTGCTGATTGGTATAACATTATTTTCTAAGGTTTTAGACATCAAATATTTTGATAACTGTACGTCGGCTGATGCATTTGACCTAAAAACATATGCTAAGTGCTTTTTATGAGATGGTGTTCTGTAATTTCTTGTGATGAAAGATAAAATAAGGAGTATCATGTTTTCGGTGGGTACATATAAGACCAAAAATGGGAAGGGGGAGGGGTTGGGATAGAGGAGAAAAAGTGTAGAAGATTCTAGTAGAAATCCTGGAAGCAGTGTCCCAAATTTTAGAAAACTTCATGTTGACGTGGTCCTTTTACATCACTTAAAGGATTGTGTCTCTGGCACTTTCACATGCCTAATGATTTTTTGGTTAGTCCTGACTCTTAATAGTAAATGCCTCAACATAACACCCCTTGTTGTATATGACCATAACACAACTCACATGCTTAGCATGCATGTATATTAAAACGAATTCTCTTTTCTTTGGATAAGAGAATGCTTATTTCATTGAAATTGCTGTTCTTTAAAATTCAGGTAGATATATCGAAAGGGCCAAGCCTATGATGCTAGAACATGTGGTTGTTAGGTTATATGATGTCATTATGACTTCCTGAGAGTGCACATAATGGAATTCCTGTTGAAGATTTGAGAAATACAAGTCAGATGAGGAATTTGAAATGAGATTAGCTCTTGAATTTTCTCACAACCTATTGTCTGGTGGGAATCCTGTGTGAAAGTAAAGCAAAATCTGCTTGTGGTTGTGCCATCATGGGATTGAATATGAACCTGACTTGCTAATGCGCTTAAAAAGTGGGCTAATGATGACAAAGATAAGTGAGAAATAAGATGGCGATTTTGATTTGTGAAATACGATTCTTGGTTACCAGAGAAAGGTTTCTTATTGCAAGGAATGGCCTGTGCCAAGAAAGCTTCCAGGTATACCTTGAGTTGAAATTTAACAAAATCCAAGAGGATGTGCTTTATGTAGCTAGATTTGGTTGGTTGAGAAGCAGTATCTTAATAAAGAAAAATAAATTATAGCTGAGACGTGAATGTTAGGACATGCTTTGAAACAATAAATGACTACATAATTAATGGATACATGCATGAGGAGTTAGGTGGTACCTATTTAGGTAACAAAGGGAAGGTATCTAAAATGGGTTGCCACTTCCAATTTAGACCTATGGATATGTAGGTGATCATGTGTTATCCCATTCAAGTAATAGGAGTGAAGAACGGAAGGAATAAACCAAAAACAATACAACATAATTGAATATAGGAAAAGGATCCATATTACCAGTTCTAAACCTCTTCCTAGTCTGTAAATGGGTGCTGGACCAGTTGGTTAAACTCTGTTCTGACTCTAATCGAGTTGTTAGTCTCTGTGTCCTAACTTACACCTTGGTATTATAGTGAGAGCATATAACTTTAAAATTTCAGCAGACCATTAAATGCTTTGGCTCATTGGTTATGATTACGCAGTTGGGTTGGGAAGCCATTGATCTTGGAATGGTATTATAAGCATCATATCATTGTTGGTAGTTTGCAGAATGGTTAATGTGTTTTGTGTTTTTCAAAGGAGTTGATGAGGGCTAAATATATCCTTTGACACTAGAAGCCTTTTCCTTTTTCTTCAATTTTGTTGAAGAGAAGAGTACCATGTGATAATAGTTACATTGTTGTGCCTTCAGAATCTAATGGAAGGATTGAATAAAGAAACAAACTGAAAAGCTAGGGGCAGCATTGATTTAATCGGAAGAATAGGTGAGGTGAATCTCAAAACACAGACAAATTCTATGAAATATGCACTCTTATAGTGAGTTAATAAAATTCCTCACCCACCCCTTCACATCATTGGATAATTCATGATTAATTTTTTAAAGCTTGTTAAATCTGTGAAATTCATGGACCGGCCACTTCTATTAGTAGGATTAACAGGGTATGCTCTTATTGACCTTGGATTTCAAAGAATCATCTTCCCCAAAACCAGCTCATGACTACTTCTGAATTCTGACCAGATATCTACTGCTTGACTACAACCAAGGAAACAAGAATATCTCTACACTGTGAATTGTCTTTAAGCTGAGAGAAAATATGTTACATTTCTGTTTATATTTGTATCGATTAACTTACATTTTATAAATTCTATAGCTAAGGGTTTGTTAGCTATGAGGTGTTAGAGGGTAATATAAAATTATTTTCAAGCCTCTTCTAACCGGTTAAGATTTTAGGTTGAGATGGTTTTTTGACATGATATCGGAGCCTTAATGATCAAAAGTTAATGAGAACTATCATTACAGATGTCAAAATAGGTGGTCTTAAAAATAATTGTTACCTGCTTGAGAATTTAGATCATTAGTGGGTCCAATGAGAGCAAGGTTGATGGTGAACTGATTTCTATCACGAAAAAAGTAAACAATGCAAGGGGTCCCAACTGTAAGGTGCAAGCAAAAGAGAACGAGTGTAGGTTATAAGTTGACTATTTTAGGAAGAGAAAAAAAAAAAAAAAGAAAGACAACTTTTCCCTCTTGAAAATCTTTAAAGCACTCTTTAACAATTATCCCTGAAGACCTCCCTATAAAATCCCACTCCTTTTTCAACCCTTAAGCTGCCACCTAAAGAACAATCAAACCACTTTTTTTATGCTAATTGCTAATATTTTCATATTGTTGTGTGCTTTGTTAAGCTTACTGTATTCTTGTTCATAAAAGATGAGACTAGAACTAACTTGAACCATGGAACGCTGCAGCTGTCTTTAAACTAATATTATTTTAATCTTAAGATGAAGTTATGATTAGTAATTTGAATGTATGTTGAGTTAGATGGTTGGTTCTCATTCATTTCATCTCATTTACTTTTCAGGGCGACATCTGCTATTTCTCATGTTGTTCTTGGTCAATTCAAAACATGTGTTGTGCTTCTTGGAAATTACTACATCTTTGGCTCCAATCCAGGAGCGACCAGTATATGCGGTGCATTGACGGCTATTGTAGGCATGTCTTGTTACACATACCTCAATATATGCAACCCAAAACCACAAACAGGAAAATTATCTCCTGGAAAGTCTTCCACACAATCTAGATCGAGTAAAGAAAATGGAGATAGCCATGATGGCTATGGGGGGGAATCTGTGTAACTCATCTCTGTGACAATGGCTTATCAGCTAACATGTGACAACAGATTTTTTCATTAACCCTAGGTGTTGCTTCATCTGCATTTGTTTCTGGGTTAGAATTTGCTAATTTAATGGATCGTGGTGCTCTCTATTTAAGTTTCCCAAGAGGACTTGTAGATTAGTCAGCTGACCATAAATTTGAATCAAACAATCTGAAGGGCTTGTGTAGATGCTGCTGATGCTTTGCTGCTCGTAACGATGGACCAACTTTGTATGTATAAATTAGTTGGTTAGTACATTACACAAATGTCATGATTTGATTATTTTGATTTGTTTTTTGTTTCTATTATCTGATCCGGCCATTTGATGGTTCTTATTTTTTTGACAGCTTTTCTTGCACAAGTTTAAACCGTTAAGGCTTTCTTTTTCTGCATCAAGTTATCTGTATGTGAAGATTTGGCAGCAACTCGAGAGACAATACAATATTAAGCCATTGAATGTGGGTTTCCAAGCTAGAGTTGACTAGCTTGAACAGATACCTTTTCATTTACAAGTCTTCTTGGTCTTGATTTCTGTACGTGGAAATGACAGCTTGCCATTTGATGGACAACTGAAAGCAACTCTAAGATAGTATTTAACTAAAATTCCGAGATAGAAAATATGAATATTTGTGATGATTGAGGAAATATCTATTTATATAATTCATGTTTTGAAATGATAAAAAATCATTTTAAATAAGGATACAAATTCATTGCAAAGTTTTTTTTTTTTTAAATATATTTGTTTTATGTTTTTATTTTCATCTCTAATCAACTATATTTTTATCTCATGTATTTTTTTTTCTCTCAAAATACTAATCAAATATAATTTAAATATGTTATCATAATATCATAAGAATGAACTTAATCATCGAAAATATAATCATCATATAAAAAAACTTAATCTGAAAATAGAACATTGATTGTCAAGGAGATGCAAACATTGATTGTCAAGATATAAAACCGTTAAATGGAATCATTTGACCTATAATTCATGTAATGTAAGCTTTAAATATATGCTTGAACTAGCTAGACCAATCTTTGATTTTAAGGAGTTGAATTAGGA
>Ga0325402_1007716_pt1 | contig 10226 bp, 9 predicted proteins | sample PopdelMetagenome_22_FD_207212 | JGI IMG/M metagenome (GOLD analysis project Ga0325402, IMG submission 207212) | Populus deltoides microbial communities from Bellville, Georgia, United States - Xylem-PdKOR-R3 | ecosystem: Host-associated > Plants > Phyllosphere > Stem > Wood/Secondary xylem... | reverse complement strand
CGAAGCCATGCGTATTTTATTTGCATACAGCACTTTCCAAACCAGGAAACTAGCCGTTGGAGATCGGTGAGAAAAACGACAATTCAAATCCCTACCACCGTCATTCTAACGTTCGAAAATACACCAAACCCTACCCAAAACTCTCCTAAACGGTACCGTAATTGGCAATCTCAACTTCTTATAAACCACAAATGCATGACCTCTATCATCTCTCTCTTTCTCTCTTGAAACGCTCTCTCTTTCTATAAAAAAAACACAAAGAAGAAGAAGAGACAAAGGAAGAAGAAACTCAAAAACTCTCTTGAGTCTCTTCTTCTTCTTCTTGTTTTCTAAACAAACTTCACTGATCAGTTTCTTTATTTGGGTTTTCTTTCTCTTGGATTCTAAACTAAAAAAAGAAAGAAAGAAGAGAAACAATGGCAGCTATTAATGGGTATACTCCGGTGGCTGCTCCGGCGGGGACTACCCCATCAAAACAGACTGTCCCATCAGCAAAGACTGTTGATACACAGTCCGTGCTTAAACGGTATAATTTTTTTTCTTGTTTTTGCGTTTGACCTGCTCTTCTTATTTGTCAAATGATGTAATGTATCACGAATTTTATCTGGATTTATTTCATTGGTTTTCTTTTCTTGTTTATGAATGTGGTTCGTGATCTAAGATCAGATGATGTTTGTATTTATAATGAATATGGTAGCATTTAAGCTATTGATTTTTATGTAATTGGTTCTTTATCTAAGAGTGATTTTGAATGAATCAATTGGGTTTCTTTAAGTCTGATTATTTGTCTTAATTGGTTATCTGCTTTTCATTAGCTAATTGAATGTGTGATAAGCTTGATTTGAATACTCATCTTTTTTGCTATAATTTGCTTGAGGTACTTCACGGCTTAATTTGACTGAACTTTTTTTCAGAATTGGTTGCTCAGTAACCTGATCTGGTTGCTCATTGTCTTTTAATCGGCTTGAGAATTTTAAGGGTTTTTTTACTGATTGTTACCTTTTTTTTGTTATGAAATCAGGTTGCAATCTGAACTGATGGCGTTGATGGTAAGAACATCGAAACCTGTCTTGTTGTTGTATCTCTAATGTTTTCAGCAACAAATCAATAAACTTGTTGATCTGAGAGGTTTCCGATAAATTTTATTTTGTAGATGAGTGGAGAATCTGGGATATCTGCCTTCCCTGAAGGGGACAACATATTTTGCTGGAAAGGAACAATCACAGGAAGCAAAGACACTGTTTTTGAAGGAACAGAATACAAACTATCCCTTTCCTTCCCTAATGACTACCCTTTCAAGCCACCAAAAGTCAAGTTTGAAACCAGCTGCTTCCATCCCAATGTGGATGTCTATGGCAACATTTGCTTGGATATTCTTCAGGTAAAATTATTAATTATTTTAGTTAAAGCCTGTGGCTAGTGCATTTATTTAACTAATTAAGAATGTTTTCTAAGATGCAAATCGGCTGATCAATGATGTTTGATTGTGTGTTCTAGGATAAATGGTCATCTGCCTATGATGTGAGGACAATATTGCTATCAATCCAAAGTCTGCTTGGAGGTGAATCTTGTTTTCCGTTATCCCCTTCTCTGGTTAATGAAAGTAGGTGATTTAATCGACTATTAACATTGTTTCTCTTTTCATGTTATGTTCAGAGCCAAACATAAGTTCACCTCTAAACACTCAAGCAGCACAACTTTGGAGCAATCAAGAAGGTTTGTTTGTTGTTACTTTAGATGTTTTCCTCTATGATTACATATATGGTATGTATTGGACTATTGGTGTATGTATATTGCTTGAAGTCTGGATGGTATTGCTTGGAGTCTGGATAACACGTTTACTATGAATTGGTGTATGTATTGCTTGGAGTGTGGATAACATATTTACATACTTTTGGTACCTTGTGTCTGTTGCAGAATATAGGAAAATGGTGGAGAAGTTGTACAAGCCTCCAAGTGCTGCATAGAAGGAAGAGAAGGGGTCCAAAAGGAGGTGGTTACTTCACTGTTTGTTGGGTGGTAGTGCTGCATAGAAGGAAGAGAAAGGGATCCAAAATGAGTTGGTTACTTTACTGTTTGATGGTGTGGTGTGGTGTGGTGTGGTGTGGTGTGACTGACTCAATGGATGAATGATGATGAATTAATTACTTCTCAATTTTTTTTTCCTATCCTCTTTGCAAAGTGTGTAATCCGTGGGACATACATGGTTCAGCATCACTGCTCTCCTACTGCTTCTTGTGCATTTTGAGAAATTATTTTTTCTATAAGCAATGGCATTTTTAATCTGAAACAGGGAAACTATAGAATGAAAAAGGAAAGAAAATCCATAATGTTTTCCCTTCAATATAAAAAAATATATATGTAGTTTTTTTCGTTATTTTACAACAAAAAAATTAAAGAAACTACGCATTTTTAATCTGAAATATAGAAGGAAAATTGAAAGAAAATCCATAATTTCCCCTTCGATATGAAAAAAATATTTTTTTTTTCTTATTTTACAACAAAAAATTAAAGAAACTACTAAGAGGTCTCGCTTCCATTATCAAGATGATACTGGTAATGGTAATTGCTGTGATAGTTCAAAAAAAAAATGACAAAAACAACAGTCTCGCACCAGGGCAGTGCGCGGAAATGACGAAAGACCAGAAACAAAAGGAAGAAGTGAAGACAAAACACGACATGGATTTTTATGTCTTCTGGTAATAAATATTACGCTTTTGCAACAGTGTCATGAACATAATACCACAAGGAGCTCGAGAAAGAAAGAAAGAAAAGTTCTATTTGAACCAAAATTTTAGTTAGCGTACCACTATTTAAATACAAACTAAATATAACAGATCCAAAGTTGCTTTCCTCTCCATTTACGTTGTGACAGGCTATTACTGCTTCGATGATGTGAGCTGCCTCAAGTTGTACTTGGACAACTCCTTGTACTTTTCAATAACCCCGATCAAGCACACAGTCTGAGAAAATTACAAACCAAAGTAATCAAGTTAATCGGGCAAAAAATAAATTAGCACCATAGTGCGAACATCTCATCAAGGCAGTCAAACTCTGATTTTTTTTTTTTCCCGATAGGTACTGATTAAACCAATAATAGATTATACACGAAACAAGTAATTCTAGTGCTTTGCGGTAAAGAATACATCACAAGTGTAAGAGGCTGAGCAAACTTGAAACATGTAGAGTCTTAAGAAATGAACAGACTGGCCAATTAATTTGATCAGATGCATGATCACTCATAGGCATCAGGAGATGTAAAGAGATGTAATGGTTATAAAAGTTCTTCAATATCGTTGCTGATAGAGAGCCTAATAGCATCTTCTAAAAGATATAACCAAAAAACACGATTCTAACTTCAAAATATCGAAAAACTTGGTTTTGTAACAAATGAGCAGTTTCTGCAAAAGATAAGTCATAGCAGGGAAGAGAACAGATTCTTACCTTGACAATTTCAACTACAATTGTCTTGTCGGGATTGCCAAGATCAACTTTATGAGGTCCAGGAACAGATTTTGCCACTGAATTTATAATTTTCATCCTGTCAATGCCAGAATTTGCACGGGCTTCATACATTACTGCAAACTGCACAGAAGGAATAAGTGGTCAAATTGTAGTTTGTGTTGCAAGTATGAGATAACTCCGTTGGTCCTTGTTGATCAGTTCAATCAGTGAAACTCAGATTTCTTATCTCCTACGATTTCCTATATTCCACCTCAATTACGATGTCAGACTACAGGGGTGACCTTAGCAGTGTAGTGGTTGCTCAGCTGCCATATGCTAAATGAGAATGGCACGCTATTGAAAGTATTATTCATGTCTGATTAATTGAAGAAACAAAACCTCATTTTGGATCATTATTTAATTAAATTTTGATGGTGTTCAATGCCATCTATTTCCCCATTGCCAATTTCCCTTGGATCCCAACTTATGTGATGCTTGGTCCTTGTCAAAGGGAGCTACCTCAACAGCAACTCCTGAACTAACCGTGTCCTGCAGGTCTGAGAATTTTACAGAATAAATGGAATTTTATTTAAGGTTACTTCAAAAGTGGTGCTAGAGCTAGCTTATTAACACAAAAGTGAAGCATGAAATCAATGTATTCAACATGGAATTCTAAGAACATTGATGAAGCAAGGAACAAATTCTTGAATATATTAGTTTTACCTCTTAATCCAAATGAGCATTGTTTCCCTTCTTCTAACATGATTTTTCAGTGCAGAAAGCAGTTCTTACTGTTGGGAAATTAAGCAGGATTATCATCAGCAAGTCCTATTCAAAGGGTTCTAAAGGTCAAACAGTGTTTTTTGTAGGACTTAGTTTTATATTTTAAGTTTTAGAACTATTAGTTTAGGAAGAAGGAAAAAAAGAATCACAAAATACTATATCTAGGCTACCTCTCGGCTTGATTTAGATTATGAATCAAGCCTCCACTTAATCAAACCATACAATGAAGTTGGACCAAGACTAATGCTACATTGTTAGCATATTTGAAGACTCAACTCTTCCCAAGAGTGTGCCCTCTGTATTCCAAGTTGTCAAGCATTGCTGAATTGGATGGTGAATTTTATTCATCACAAAGAAATTAGTTGAAATTGTGAATATGCTACTCAAACACTTCTACTATTTGTTTTATAATTCTCACTTATGGAGCACCAAAGTAGTGCCAGTTTACTTTTGAGGTAAGTGTTAATGAATAGATAATTCTAGGTACCTTCAGTGGATCCTGAGTATCCACAGGAAAATATTTTTCAACAACTGGTGCAATCGCTCTTGAGATTTCCTCTTCTGAAGCATAGCATGCAACTTCAATTGGTAGCATTCTTATGATGAACCTATATATGAACAGATAGTATAACTTTAGCATTCTGAAATGATATGTCATTTTTTTAAGATGTTGTAAAAGTTCTTGCTTTTTGCAGTACAGAAAGCCAATTTGGTACATATGCACCAAATGTCACACACAGGTTGATGCCAAGCATTTTGGATGTGAAAATCCATAAGCAGTGGCCTGAGGCTGAAGTACGGCTCAAAAGGGGAGAATAGTGAGCACTGGTTGGAAGCAATGCCTTTATAAAATTTAACCTAAGAAGTCAGCAATTCATAAACCTGGACATGTGTTTCCTTGTTGATGCAGCAGATGTCATTATATGTTGGACAATATCTTTGGGACAAGGGTCTCCATCTATCTTGCGCATTTGAATAAAGGCAACACCATTGCAACCAGAATCAAGGCTGAGAAAGCGCCTCTGTTCAAGCAGAAGAAAAATTCATAATCAGCGTACGAATATGATGATATAACCAAAAATAGTAGCAACATCGAGGACAGAGACCACCCCTTTTAAGCATGCTCATCATAACAACAGGAATTAGTGAATTCAACAGATAGCAAACTCAACAAGATAGGATATCAGTTATCAGAAATGAAAAATGTAGCATATCTGAATAAAATACTCTCAGAATTGCAAGGAGTGAAACTACAGTAGCTGCTACAAACATACGAGCACCCAAGTTCACCATGCCCGATTGCAAGATAAACAGCAATTTATACTGCTGTAAAGTTTGTTCATGGAGTTGCATTTCATTCTATGATAGGCTACGGGGAAGCAAAATGTGTTTCCTACTATTTCCTACAATTTCCATTTTCCCCATCCGGGGCCTAGAAGAAACAAAACAGGTAGGCCGAGAGGACAAATAAGACAAACAAAAGAAAACAAAAGGAACAAATCATACAATGTGTCACCCAGTATCCTTTCTGAAAGTAAAATCAGGATACAGATTATGTGTTTCCATTCTAGGGTGAAGGGGAGGTAATTTCTTTAGATGGTACACTGCACTGCTTGTATGTCTTTTATCTTCATTTCAATCCAAATCATTGTACTTTCAGTACAAATAAAACATCCCTATTGAGTACCTACGAGCACATTTTAACAGCATTGCAATGTGGTGGGTGTGAAGTTAGTGAGCAAATTGAGAACGTAAATAATCTATAGCGATACTAAATAGAGGAGAGGGAGATAGAGAGCTAAGTACAAATACAGGGAAGAAAAGGAAAATTGAGCTCAACAAAAGAACACAGGCAAAAGCTATACAAATTAGGCCAGCAGTTCAATTTCTCTGATCAACTCATTTAAAAAATTATTTATTTTTCAATGGAACATCAGTGAATGGAACACGGGCAATACATTGCTCACCTTGTTCTTATCTCCAAGTTCTTTGAGTTCATCCTCAATAAGCCAATCAATGGATTTCTCCTCCACTTTTTCTTGGACAACAGACTTTGGGGCACATGTTTCTGTGCATTTCATCTTTGCTGGTGGCTCCTCTGCTTCATTTGCTTGTTTTTCATCATTTTTACAACCCTCTTCTTGATTAGTCTTCTCTTCTGTTTGATTTTCACTGTTTTCATTTTCTACACTAGGAGATCCTACCTTTTTGTCTGTAGGATTATCATTCATGGCATCATTGCCTTCAGGGGCTTCTGATTTGTTCTCATCTTCCCCATCCTCTTCATCATCATCCTCTTCGCCATCTCCTTCATCGTCAGAATATGAGAACTTGATCTTTTTATTTGTAGGTTTACCAGGCAAATCTGCAAGCTTCACACTAGTATCCTTCCCATAAGCTAGCTCTTCATAAAACTGCAAGAAAAAAGTGCAAATACCAGCAGCTCAATGAAAGAGTACATAACTTGACCTCGTAAATCAAGGGAAAGGTGCATCCACCACATCTAAAAGCACTCTAAATTATCGAATCTAGTGAATGCATTTCTCAGACATTATGATAACAGAAAGAGCAAACCAAAAAACAAAAATCCCACCCATGATAAGCAGAATTCTTGTAGGAGGAATTTATTAAGATACTATAAATTTCACCGCACCAAAATTTTCACAGCTATATGAATCGATTTTCCATATCTCCTGCTTGAATTTTGCAACAAAGAAGGAAATAAGAGAAAGGAACATACAGAATCAATAACGTTAATAGCCTCACGAGAGGCTTGGCGCTCCCTACCCCCATCACAAGTGATAAAGAAGCCTTGAACTCCTGGGTGTAATGGGTAGGACCCTTTCTTCCTCACAGGTTTCTGCAGTACAGAAACACATACAAAATACAATCAAAAGAAAGAAAAACAAATTACATATATATGAACAAGTACATAGAGAGGAAGTAAAAGAAGGATACATTGTGAGGGAGATAGTGTTGCTTTCTCTTCTTGCTGTTGGTAGTAGCACTAGCTCTGGACTTCGGCTTGTTCTCCGTTGCCATTATTTGCTTAAGCTGTGCTCGATGAGGGTTTCTACTTTCTAGTTCTATTTCGTCGGACACCAAGAAGACGAGAAACACTTGGAGTTGGGCTCAGATAGATTTCTTCGACTTCGGAGTTAGGCCCAAACCCACCTTGCCTCTTTGTGGCCCAACATTGGGTCAGGACTCAGGATTACATTATTGATCCAGAACTGCAATTTAACACCTTAACAAGCACACCATCTAAATTCATAGCAAGAAATGGTGAGAATGACTCGCAACAAAACAGAAACGTCTCTGTGATATAATAAAATCTGCTACTGGTTCCAAGCTGAGTTCAAGAAGAAGACATTTAAAAGTATAAAACTGAAACTAAAATAAGAGCGAGCAAAGGTGTCAACTGACCTGTTGACTCTGAATCCCTAACGCGTACAGGGAAGAAGAAGGAGGAGGAGAAACCAGAGGGGCAGGGAAAACGTGGAAGGAAGATGAAGAAAAAACCCCAGAGGTGAAAGAAGAAAAAAAAATTGGACCATTTCTCGATTTGTGCGTGTCTTCCTTGCGCAGGGGCCATGCTAATCTTCTCTGTATTGTTCCAATTTTATCGGATGTCTCCTAAGAGACAACAAGTTTTTGCTTGCCTACGTTGATAAAAGCCTTTCGTCCATGTAACTAGTCGCTGTGGGATGTTGTTCGATCACAACTAATGAACGTCACTCTCTTGGTTTATACACGTCATCCTCCTCACTTGTGATCCAAGAAATAAGGCTATGCCGATAGGAAGGACCCCAGAAAGAGACCCAATCGAACAAAAGGAAAACTCAGAACAGATATGTGTCCTTCAAGCAGGACAACATGATACATTGGGAAACATGAAGTTCCAATCATCAGACATAGAAGCTCTAGAAATCCTATTCATTTCCTCGATTCCACCTTCACATATTGAATTATCAGGAGAGGTTTCATCCCGACCCGACCCTAATCGATCCTTTGAACCCCACTCTCCCTTTTTCCATCCCTTCTTTTTTTTTTCTCTCTCTTGGAGCTCTGATTTTGGAAGTTTTAGGGTTCATCAATTGTGTTAGATTTGGAGGGTTGTTAAGCGATTATAATCCAGGTTGCTCTGCTTTGGTATTATAATGTTTGTACCATTTCCAGTCCTTTCCTCTAACTTAACGAGATCAATTAATTTCCCACATGTATTTCTGTGTTTTATGTTCCGAGTGTGGATAAATGTTTGAACTTTATACATAAAAAAATAAAAAATATTAACAACTCATCCATTAAGGTCCTTTCTTCTTCTTCTAGAAGTCCCCGATTCTGCTTCTTTGTTCTTGCCGTGCGCCAACACATCCATTTTAGCTATGTCCTAAAGTCATTTCTATGTTTGTCTTTCTCATTTATAAAAAGATGGCGTGAATGAGCGATTTTGATGGAGAAGCTCTGCCCTTGGACTGAATGATGCACGTGTCTCTTAATTTCCTTCATGGCGTGCAAGCTTCTGGGCTTCCTTCAGATACTGGCTCTGCAAGTCTTGCAGAATGGAAAACTACATGATAATTAGAGATAATTCTCTTATGAACACAAAGAGGGCATTTACAAACATCATCCCATATTGCAAGCTTTGCTGAGAAATGTAGAAGAATTTGCAGGGCCTGGGCTCGATTGACGAACCAGTCATCAATAGAGATTTGTATGTACTTTTTTCCTACTATTCACGCTGTCTTATACCATTCTATGCCCGCGACAGTCTACAGGAATATTGACAGCTATCCGCTTCTTAAGCATTATTTTTCCAACATATCTAGCCATAATGTCCTATAAGCATCAAGGGCAAGGTGAAAAAAAAAAAGAAGGAACAGAAGCTAGAAATCACCGGTAGGATGGTTATAGAAAGCCAAAATTACACTTTGTTTGCCATTGAACACTTCGATATAAACAAGGACAACACCAAGATTTTCAGCTATTAACATAAGAAGACACGGAATTCTTGATTACAAATAGATAGATGCTATAGCCAACCAAGATAAACATACAGGCATCGTATTCAGCCGGAGATTTCAATAGCTTTCTTGACATCAGGTTTCTTGACTTCTTCCTTGGGCACAGTGACAGTAAGCACCCCATTCTCCAAACCAGCCTTGACTTGATCTATCTTGGCATTTTCAGGCAGCTTGAACCTTCTCAAGAACTTGCCACTGCTACGTTCAACACGATGCCATGTATCATTCTCGTCTTCCTTCTCCACGTTCCTCTCCCCGCTAATTTGAAGCACCCTGTCATCTTCAATCTCGACTTTCACTTCCTCTTTTTTAAGCCCCGGGAGATCAGCTTTGAAGACATGGGCCTCTGGGGTCTCTTTCCAGTCAAAGCGAGTGTTAACGAAAGCTGAATTCTCACGAGGGATGAGGGAAGAAGAAGGGAAAGGGAAGTCCTTGAATGGATCGAAAGAAGAGAAAGGGTCGAAGATGATGTCTCGCGATCGGTTGTTGAAGAAGCTTGGAATCATTGCCATGATTGATACGTGTTATTTGCTTTGCTGTTTGGTCGTTTGCTGAAGAATAATCGTTGTGAATTGCTGTTGATCGGTCTTGATGGGGAGGGGGAATTTATAGGAAGCAGGAGACAAACCCAGGGCTGTCGCGATGGTGCGATTCACGAACTTTCTGGCATGCTCCAGAATAATTGAGGCCTAGAATTTTTTGAAGGCCTGACTTGGGCAACAACTTCCAGGTTAATAAGGCCCATGCATCTTGGGCTTCAACTCTTTGCAAGCATCAAGGGCTGCTATATTCTTTTTTAGAGCTTTTAGTAGACTTGTTAAGAGTTATTTAATGCATTTATAATTGATTAAATGTCAATTACAATCAATCTTTATTTTTATTCAAACTTTACCATAAATACTTATAAAATATCACAATAAAAAATACCATTTATTTAATTAAATATCCTTAAAAAATATTTTATTTTTATTTTTT
>Ga0325402_1007714_pt1 | contig 10227 bp, 7 predicted proteins | sample PopdelMetagenome_22_FD_207212 | JGI IMG/M metagenome (GOLD analysis project Ga0325402, IMG submission 207212) | Populus deltoides microbial communities from Bellville, Georgia, United States - Xylem-PdKOR-R3 | ecosystem: Host-associated > Plants > Phyllosphere > Stem > Wood/Secondary xylem... | reverse complement strand
TATAAAGAGATGAATAAAAGAAGAGTTACAATATTTTTTCATCCTTTTTTTTATATTCCTTTTTAATTAATTAATTAATTAATATTGTTAATTTACCAAAAATATAAAGGACATGAAAAATACATTGTAGCACTAGAGAGACCTTATTGGATTGTAATAGTAAAATAAAGCTTTTTCCCTTCATCAAATCAACCAAGAAGACTTAGATCAGGGATAAAATGACTTTTTACATGTGATCAGTTTGTCATTTTTGCTTTGTTTGGGAGTGCAAAGGTCTTTTTCCCTTTCTTAGAATAAAAAAAAATACCTTCATTACCTTTAAAAGCAAAAAAAAATTAGATAATTAGTTTTATTTTTTTAAATGCGATCAATCTGTCATTTGTCATTTTTTTATTTTACAAATTTGGTCCTGCTTATTATTTTTATTTTGTTTCTTGTCTCTTTTGTAAATTTTCAATTGTTTTCAATTTTATCTTTTTATAAAAAAAATTTAATTTATTATTTTTTTAGATTTGACCTCATTCGTGGTTTCTTTCATTCTTTTTAAGAAATTGATTTTTCTTTTTAATTTTGCTTTTAAATCCAAAATTGTCCATTCATTATTTTTTTTGAAAAAATTGATCCTCATTCTTTTAATTGCTATTTTTTTATTTGTGATTTATTTTTCTCTTAACTTCATCATTTGACATTTGATTTATTAAAAATTGGCTCTCATGGTTGTTTCAAGTTTGGTACTTCTAATCAAATGGCTCGGGTCACGAGTTTACATTGTTTTTTATTTATTTTCTTTTTCAATCTCATTACTTGACATTAATTTTTTTTTATTTTTTAATAAGCTTCATGGTTTTCTTTGTTTTTTTATAAGGTTATCCCAATCTCATGACTTGGCCCGTTGATATGGCAGATTAACTCAAGTAGGCTCATAAATTTTCTTGTGCTTTTAATTATTGTATTTTTTCTTTTAGATCCTTTTATGTGGTTGATTTTATTTATTTATTTATTTCATCATTTAATATTTAATTTGTTAAGAATTGGTCTTCATGGATTTTCTGTGTTTGATGCTTTTGATCAAATGGCGTACATGAGGTTTATAAGCTTACAAGGGTTAACATCAGTTTTTTTTTTACTTATTTTTTCCATCTCATAATTTAACATTGATCTTTTAAAAAAATTGAGTTTCATGATTTTCTTTGTTTTCTTTTCCATCAGGCTATCCTAATTATATAACCTGACTCATTGGTTTAGCGGGTTAACATAGGCGGAATCAAGCTATTTTTTTAGAATAATGTTTTTTTTCTTATTTTATTTTTTGTTTTTATCATTTGATATTAATTATTCTTATTCCATATTGGTTTTTTTTCTTTCTTTAAAACACACTTGCATCGACAAACATCAATTTGTTTTCTTAAATTTTTCTTTTATCCGACTTAATGTTAATTTCCGTAGCATTTACGAAAAAATAAAATAAGATGTAAAACCCCAAACCTTTTCACCTGGCCCATTTCCACAATCTTCAAATAGCACCCATCTGTAGAAAGTCCAAAACTAAGCCCATTTCCACCATAAAACCTCAGTCCTGCAAAGCCACTCCAATACCCCCAGCAGCCGAAGCGGCGACCAGCCTCTTCAACTGACTTCCCTGCCTCCCCTGTTGATGCCATAACACTTCCATCACCAGTTATTTAGTTAGAGGATGGCTTTAGGGCTCTAATTCGATTTAAGAGACTGCATTTAGGTACAAATATCTTTGATTTTGAAATGCCTTGGAGTAAGTATGGGTAATTGTTCGAATATGATTGGAACTTTCATAAGCATGAATTGAGTCTTAATATGTCATTAACTCAGTTAATAAGCTTTAGGGTCGTTTGGGTTTCGGCATCTCTCATTGATGAGTTTCAGTTTAAAAGGAACTCGAGAACAGTGAGGGCTTTAAGTAACTAATGATGTTTCTGCCGTTCTCTGTTTGCTTTATGTTTGGCTTAATTTTACTTTTGTTGAAATTTATAATCACTTGGGATAATTTCTTAATAAAAAATCTGTATTAACTGTTTGACGTGGGATTCACACTTATCTATTTTGGATATCAGAAGCATCATAAATCCCAGCTGCCGCTTTCATTTATATTTTGATTAAGTTGATTAGAAGGATTTTAATTGAAAAATTGAATGATTTGGTTTTAAAAGTTCAGATGGCTTTCTTTTTATTTATTTATTTTTTGATAATAAAATTGCATGCCAACGCATATTTGGTCCAAAATATGTGAATGCAGGCTCAAATGTTGATATATCCCATCACCACAAACGATTTGTTTTCTAGTGTTTGTCTTTGTTTTTATTTTCTGGTTTGCCCTAATTCATTTTCTTGCTCAATTGTGTGTGCAGATATCTGATTTTTCAATCATGTTTTTGACGAGATTTACTGGGAGGACACTCCTTGCTGCTGCTAAATCTGAAACTCCCGCTGCCTCTGCTGCTGCTGCTACAGCTACATCTGGACATAACCCACTTAATGACTTCTTTGAGTTTGACAGGGGCCAGGATGATGATAAACTGATTGTATACGGTATGATATGATGGTCTTATTCTCTTCTTTTATTTTACTAATTGAGTACCACACCACCCTTCATTTCATCATATTGCTGGTAAACAATTTATTGTTTCTTTTCTGATTAGTGAAACGAGAGCAGCATTCAACACATGAAGATTAAGAAATTGAAAAGAAAACAAAAGGAAAAATTGAAGCACAATATCAGTATAATATCCAATCATTTATGTATACGTAGGATCAAACGCCTCTGGTTGTAGCTAACTGATCACCTTTCACGTGATTGATTCTGTCATCAAAGGTGATGCATATATGGTTTTATAAATGCAAGGTATTCTTCATTTTCTAGAATGTTTACCAGAGTTATTTCCTTGTTACCATCGTGCCCATTAGGCAATCTGGTGGAGCTCATGGTTCTAAAATATATATAGTGTTACATACAGGCATAGCTGAAATAGAAGGGCCTTCCAACAAGCCATGTGGAATCAAGATAAGATTTTGGGAAAGATTGGGATGCATTTGTTGGACTGGCTTACTCTGAAACCTATTTTATTGGATGTGTGGGATTGTAATAATGAGCACTATAAAATAAACTGTTGCATGGGCAATTATATATTTTTGCTGCAATTTATTTATTGTCAATTCAATTTGTGTGACAAAAAGTTCATGAGTCCAAGTGCTTTAAGGTCCAAAGTTTTCTTGGCTTGAACAATTGAACTGATAAATTAGCAGTACATATTTGCATGACTTGATATTATTTTGAAGCCTGCTATATTAGAATTGTGCACTTGCATGCTTGGTGGTTCTTATACCCTAGTTTTTGTGTTTCCTGAATGAATGATAGAGCAAAGACTCAATATCAATTTATATGATATTAACCTCGCAGATAAATTGCCTCTGAATGTACTGAAAATGCCCCAAGTGTAAATTATTTTCTTTTTGACAATTTTATGGTTTCTTATTCTGCACATCATGGCATTTTCTTTTCAAGTGTAATACAAAGTACTTTAATCAACTTAGAAAACTTTGTCTTATCTATGAAAACTCTATGTTCTGTTCCTCTCAGCAAAACGAGTTATTTTTACTGAATGTGTTTTCCTCTTAACCTGTACCTTCTCCAGGGCGAAGTTGGAAAGCTTCTGAACTACGCTTAAAGGCTTGGGATGATCTTCATAAGTTATGGTATGTTATGTTGAAGGAGAAAAACATGCTGATGACTCAACGCCAGATGCTTCATGCCCAGAACTTCAGATTTCCCAATCCAGAACGCTTACCCAAGGTATATCCAATTTTCTTTGCTTGTATAGTGATATGAGCGTGTCATTATTGTTGCTCTCAGCTTAAATGCTTTCCTTTATCTCCCTGCACCAATACTGACTTAAATATGTTAGCCTTAAAACCAGTGAATCATTAAAAATAAATCTCACCTATTCTTCTTACTAATCAGAAAGACCAAGGAAATGATTTGGCTTTTCATAAGCATGCAAACATAGGCTTAATGTGTTTCATAATCATTTTCTCCCTTTTGTTCTGCCTTGCGTTATCTATAGAGAAGCCATTGCATTTAGAAACCAAAAAGCTTGCTTTCATGCCAGATGAATTAGGACAACTATAAGCTGCCTTGCCATGTACTCTCACCTGTGTTTTGATAATGCCTCTCTTTTAATTTCTTATGTCAGTTTTATGATGCAAACTCATGTTTTGTTTTGCCCCCTTTTATACTCTAACAAACCTAATGGGAAATTCTGTTCCATGTGAATGAACAATGAATTCAGGTGAGGAAGTCAATGTGTCGTATCAAGCATGTTCTTACCGAGAGAGCAATTGAAGAGCTAGATCCCAGGAGGTCTGCTGAGATGAAGAGGATGATAAATACATTGTGATCACACCCAACTTCTGTTTCTGCTCCCCTGGGCACTGGATGAGGTCTATTTGAGGGATGCGATGCTGCTATAATTTTCCTGGGAGGCTACATCCCTTTTGTTTAATGACCTGGTGTCTTATCATCACAAGCATTCTTATTGTGAACTTCTGGAGTATTTCGTTTCTACGAGAAAGTATAGCAGGAGGTAGTGACTCCTGAACACATAATTAGGAATGCTAATTATGGCGTATCCCGTGGAACATATGCAAGCAGTTTCTCTTGCATTGAGAAATTACTGTGTTGAAGAGAATAATGCTGAACACATATTCCTGTTGCCTGCAACACTGTAATAGAACCAACCTGAATATAATCCGAATTACAAAGCTCTATGTGGTAGTGTCCTGCAATGAAGGTTGTACTAAAATCACGTAAAAGGGGGGAGAGAGAGATTACACTGATTAGTTCATTGTTCTTTCCTCATTTCATAATCATGCACTCTGTTACAATTTGATACATATATAATAGCTTGTGCATTCTAGAAGAGAAGAAGAAAGAAAGAAAATCAGCCTTCTTTCCACACATGCGCATATACTAAATACTAAAACATTATACAAAATGGTGCGTGGTAAGTGAGGTGCAGTGTTTAAGACAACGACGCGTTGTTATTTAGTTGAGAATAATAACGGTTATCTCTTTCACTTGATAATTTATGTATGTTTCCCTCTTAAACTCTCGACAGTTCTCTCCTTTTCGATTCAACCTTGTCCTCATGGGAGAACTGAGGAAACCTGAAATTGAATTCTTCCACAATGGGGATTGGTTCTTCCAGTGAATCAAAACCTGGGTTGCTACCTTATTACTCCTTTTAACCATTCTGCAGTTGAGAACAACCTTAGGTTGAAGAGGTGGCGCCTCGGGAAATTGGGGTGGAGAAGATTCAACCACTTTGTTGCCACTATGCTTCTTCACTTGTGACACATTGAACACCGATTGTATTGCTACGGAGGAGGGCAGGTCCAAACGATATGCCACAAAGCCAATTCTCTCCAAATCCAAGTATTGACCATGGTGTTTTGATGCCAATTTCTACGAAATCTTGTGTGCTATAGTTTTTTTTTTATCGATATGGTTGCAATTTGAGATAAATGTTTCAAATGTTCTTTCACTCCTTTTTTGGTTTTCCACGTGAACCATCATATGCTGAGCAGATTGTAAATTTGGTCTTGACATTTCTTCTCTAGTAGTCAAGTAATTATCATCAGCCTCCACCATATAATCTTCAGGGAAATAGGGTATATGAGTTGGTGGAGTAAGCCCATACAATACCTTATAGCGAGTAGCCTTAGTTGACGTATGGAAATTGGTAATTCACCTCTATCATGCATCGTAAATAATTCTCTAGAAACTTGTTAACTATCTTAGTTCGTCCATTAGACTGAAGGTAATAGACAGTAGAGTAATGTAAATCAACCTCTTGGTTAATGAAAAGTTGTTTCCAGAATTGACTGAGAAAGATTGAATCTCGGTCCTTACAATGATAACTGGCAAGCCATGTAACTTGTAAACACCATTCATAAAAACCTTAGCTACTGATGAAGCAGTGTGGGGATGAGTTAAAGACCATGAAGTGTGCATATTTGCTAAATTGGTCCACCACCACCAAAATAATTTTATTTAGGCAAGCCTTAAATAAAATCCATACTAGTGTCTATGAATGAATGTCTATGAATGGGGAGAGGCTTTAATGGTCTTGATGGAAGTACATTTTCACCCTTGTTCTTCTGATATACAGGGCATTTTCTCATTACCTGTTTAATATGCTTCTATTGCTCCTTCCAGTAGAATAACTTTTTCACACTCTTACTAGTAACAAGGACACTTGGATGCCTTCCCATAGCAATATCATAATAAAATGATATTAGTTTCTGATGCAATATAGGATCATTACCAACCAAACCTTCCCTTCATGTTAAAGTGGTTATTGACCCATTTGCAGTGAAAATAGAATATAGGATCCTAGTGAAGGTCCTGGATAATAACCTATACTGTAATATCCCACATCGACAGGTGAGGGAGTGGTAACTGACCTTATTAAGAGTGCTGGTTGCTGATTTGTCATACGCGTTTTGGAGCATCAGGCTCAAAAGTGGGCTCACGTCACCACGAACAAAACCATGAGGGTGTTAAGGTCCAAAACGGACAATATATGGCAAGTTGGGCCGGGCTGTTACATTTGGTATTAGAGCTGACCTCACTAGTTGTCCGGTTGTGCCAACGAGGTCGTCGGGCTCCTTAAGGGGGATGGATTGTAATATCCCACATCGACGGGTGAGGGAGTGGCAACTGGCCTTATTAAGAGTGCTGATTGCTGACTTGTCATACGCGTTTTGGGACGTCAGGCTCAAAAGTGGGCTCGCATCACCAGGAACAAAACCGTGAGGGCGGTAAGGCCCAAAGCTGACAGTATATGGCAAGTTGGGTCGAACTGTTACATATACTATCTTATCATTTACTTATGAGGCTTTGATTTCTTCTGTAAGGTTGGTTGAAATGGTAGATAACCCCAAAGTACATAGCTTTATACTAGTGATTCTAGAAAGTGTACCAACAGCTACATTTCTCTTCCTTTTTTATACTCAATTTCATAGTCATAACCCATCAATTTAGCCAGCCACAAGTATTGAGAGGGAAAAGTTGCCATTTGGTCCAATAAATACTTCAGGATGACATGGTTTGTCTTGATTTTGAAATGTCTGCCCCATGAACAATGTCTTCACTTGGTTACAACATGGAATATTGTCAGCATTTCCCTTTCATACACAAACAATACTTGTTGCTTAGGACCCAGAGGCTTGCCAATAAAGGCTATAAGTCCTTTTATGCATAAGAACTACCCTAATACCACACTTGAAGCATCAAACTCTACCATAAATAATTTATTCAAATCTGGCAATGTTAGAACAAGTGGTTTAGTCATGACTTTCTTAAGAAGTCTAAAGGCTGGAATAGCTTCTTCATTCCTATTCAAACCTATATTTTTTTAAGTAACTCAGTTAAGGGTTTATATATAGAACCATAGTCTTTTACAAAAAATTTATAGTAACCAGTTAGCTCCAAGAACCCTCTAAAGTTGTTTGATAGTGTTGGAAATTTATCAATCCATTATTGCCTGTATTTTTTTTAGGTCAGTAGCCACCCTTATCTTAGAGATAATATGCCTAAAGTACTCTATTGTGTCACTACAGAAAATACACTTACTATTTTTAGCAACCAATTTATAGGACCATAGCAACTCAAACACAATTTGTAAATGTCTTAGGTGGTCATTGGAAGTTTGGTTATAGATTAAGATATCATCAAAGTATTACTAAGACAAACTTCCTGAGATGCTCACGAGAGACTTCATTCATCAAATTTTGGAAAGTGGTTGGAGCATTGGTTAAGCCAAAATGTATAACAAAAAATTCATAATGGCTATTATGGGTTTTGAATGCAGTCTTAGAAATATCCTCGTGACTTATTCTAATTTGGTGGTAGTCAGCACTTAAATCAATCTTAGAAAAGATAGTTGTGTCTACTAATTATTCTAGTAATTCATCAATCAGAGGTATATAATATTTTTTTTTATTGATTATGAGTTTATGCTTTGTAATCCACACAAAGTCTCCATGAATTGTCTTTTTTCTTCATTAAGACAATTGAGGAAGCAAAAGGACTATAACTTTGCTGTATAATCCTATATTCTAACATTTCAGACACCATCTTCTTTACCACATCTTTTTAGAGTCTAAAGTGTTTGTAAGGCCTCAAATTAATTCCATCTTTCAGAGGAGTTGAATGATCTTGTAGCCTTGGCGGTAGTAAGCCTCTAGGTTCTTTAAATAGGTTTTGATATGTTTTCAGTATTAGTTCTAGAGCAGGGTTCCCTTTGGTGTTAGGTGAAAAGGTAACAAACATCAAATGCAAGTCATCACCCACTTCTGAAATTGGTCTTAGATTGTAAAAGTTAACCTCTGCTACTCGAGTAGAATTGTCTAGTAGACTATTGAACTTTTCAAATCTGATAGTCTGTAACTTGATGGGATTACCCCCCTTGATCATCACTTCCTACCATTACCAATTAAGAGACATCCATATCTCATTGTAATTTGATACAATGTCTCTTAAAGTTGCCAACCATCACAACTATTCAGTTCAACAATGAATATATTAGTTATGAAATTTTCCCCTGCATTTTCCACTTAAAATTCTTGCAAACAATTATAAACAACATTGTTCCCCCATTAACTGCCTCTATTGTTAATAGCTTGATTATTCTAAGGTCACATTACAACTTAATTGCTATGTTAGAGTCAATGAAGTTATGAGTGCTTCTTGAGTTTACAATAATAAAAAAACAGGTGTTTATCCACCTTACCAATCATCCCAAGAGTGTGGAAACTAGTAACTCCTTTCAATGTATTGATAGATATGTGAGGGGTCACCTATTCAAGACTAGGTTCTTTCTCAACAATATTCTTACCGTTATCTACCTCCTTACCATCACCATCCACTATACACAAGGAATATAGTTTCTTATTTCTACATTTATGGCTTGGTACATACCTTTCATACACCAAAAAACACAATCCCTTAGCTCTCCTCTAATCTAACTTATTATTCCTCACAAATTTAATGGGTTTCATGGTAGGTTTGTATAGGAGATGTGGGTTAGAAGTGGGTAATAGGTTGTTTTGTGGTTGTTTAAGATTATTATAGATTAACATATGTGAAATTTTATATGGTTTATTATTATTATTATTATTATTATTATTATTATTGCTAGGCCTAAATTGAGTTGTTTGGTTGGTGTTTAATGAGGCAAGTTTATTGTAATTTTGGTGAAATCTTCTATAGGCTAAAGTGTTGTCTTATAAACGTGTCAGGTTGTAGGCTTGATTTAAGACTTTAGGTTCAAACATCTTAACTAAGTTATTGATTTTCACTTTTAATCCTGCTAAGAAAAATACCAAGGCTTGCTTCTCACTGATTTCAGCCTTATTCCATAGTATGTCAAAGTCCCTAATGTAACTTTCCAAATCTCTCATCTATCTAAGATCCTTAAGCTCTTCTAGTGGATCATTCTGACCCCCAAACCGACACCATATTACCTCTATATATTCACCCCAAGTCACCCTTTGATCACTTTTGTTTTTTTCATAAAGTTCTTATGCTAATACGAGGTCATTCCATCTAGATAGTAGAAAGTTAACTTAAGTTTTTTAGCCTAAACAATCTCTTCTATATTAAAATATTGATTACATTTATATAACCACTTATACACATCATCACCATCAAAATTAGAAAAGTCTCTTTTGGGTTTGTGTACCTTATAGGTGGAGTAGCTACCATCACAAGCCTAACCTGATTTTGTAACAAGATCCTCTTGGTTGAATGCTAGATAGTCACTTTTAGTGTTGGGCTCACTAGGAGTATGTTCCAACTTCTATAAAAAAGTGTTTTGTTGGTAGGACAACCCACTAATGAGTTCTTCAAGTTTCTTAAACTTAGTTTCTTTAACAAACTTGGTAACTTCTAGTGATTTCATAACTTGCTTATATTTTTGTGATTGTTTATTGTTCGCAGCTTCCAATGATTCCTCTAACCTTCTGAAATCTTATGACCTAGTGTCATGAGCAATAGCTTGCGTTCGAGGATCAATGACTCTAATACCACTTCTTGCGAGCAACACTGTAATAGAACCAGCCTGAACAAAACCCAGGAGTGGCTAAAATACAAAGCTATGTTTGGTAGTGGCCTACAATGGAGGTTGTACTGAA
>Ga0325402_1007711_pt1 | contig 10229 bp, 8 predicted proteins | sample PopdelMetagenome_22_FD_207212 | JGI IMG/M metagenome (GOLD analysis project Ga0325402, IMG submission 207212) | Populus deltoides microbial communities from Bellville, Georgia, United States - Xylem-PdKOR-R3 | ecosystem: Host-associated > Plants > Phyllosphere > Stem > Wood/Secondary xylem... | reverse complement strand
TGACTAGTTTGATTCTCGCAGGTTGCCCGGAATTTTCACGTTACTCTCTCACCCCGTTGAATTGCAAGTTAGTTTTTATTTTTTAATATTTATTTTTTATATTAATATATCAACACGATTTAAAATTAAAAAAAACATTTAATCTAAATAAAATCATTTTTTAAAAGCAAAAAATAAACATAGCTAAGCATGGTTGTAAAACCTAGTGAAAGATCTGTTCATGATTTATACATATTAACCTTAATTAATTTAAAGTGATGTTGTTTAGAATTTCTTAAAAAAAATTAAAATAGTATCATTTAAAAAAAATCAAAACTCAAATAGGGTCTTATATGGGTTTTGATTGAGAGACTGATCATAGGTTAACTCATCAAGTTACTAAGTTTATCTCTTATCCAGTTAGATATGAAATTCATAAATAATTATATAAATTTTTTTTATTAACCCTTGTTATTGTTAAAATATCATTATTTTTTCACAAACAATATTAGTTACTTTTGTTGATAATGAATATTCAAAACTAAAACTAAATACAAAGAAGCCAAATTTGCTAAAAATAATAATTGTTTTTCAATAAGATTGTATGAGAAGTCCAAAACTAATGTCGGGAGAATTTAGTTTTAGCAAGTGATAAAAATAAAAAAAAAATCGAGCTTGGAGGTGCCAAATCCGTAAGCATGCACCCAAGATAACCAAGCATGCGAGCATAACCTCATAATAAAAGAAATTAAAAGGTCTCTTTTGTTTTATTGTGGATTAGAATAGTAAAATGATGAGTTTGTCCCTGTAAATATAACATAATTGGCATTTGAAGCGAGGGTATAATAGTCTTTTTGCTATTATATGCACAATGAAATTATTTCTATGCCCTTGGAGGAAGAAAAAAAAAACACCGGCAGGCAATGGCACCTGTTACCTTATTCATTTTAGTAGCGCGATAAAATTATCACAATACCTCTGAATCATAATTGTTTTTGTCTTTTCATTTTGGTTTTTTTTTGGTAGTTATCGAGTTTGACCAGTGGTAGTTTAGTATTTTTTGCATTAATAAAATATTATTTAACATGAAAAATGTGGTTGCACGTGGGTTCTCATGTGGTTTTTGGACGGCGTGTACGACTTTGTACGACGGCCAAACTTCAGCTTCCACAACAACGTTTTAATCCTCATGGCGTCGTCTTAGTTCTTGAATGGCGTGTGTAGCCAAAATATGTCGGGTTTTGCGTCGATGATCATTTCTTTTTTCCCTTCCTTCTTTCCTCTAACCCCCTCGGTTCTAGATCTAGCACCTGCATATTTTCAAAGCAACTCTTCGATTTATTTTTCTTTCAGATTTGGTCACTATTCCTTTTATCCATGGATTTGAGATTTTCTTTTAATTTAACCCTCTTTTGATTTTTTCACCTTTCAAATTTGATCTTCAATTTTTTGATTTTGATTTTTTTTATAATTATTATCTTAATTAAATTATCTTTTTAATTGCATTCCTCAATATTTTAGTTCATTTTATTCTATGTCAGATTCAGTCTTTATTCTCTTAATTGCTATTTATTTTATTTTTAATTCTTTTTTATTGGAACTTTATTTTTTTCAATTTCATCCCTTAATATTTTATTGATTGGGATTTTATTACCCTTTCATAGGTTTGAAAGATTGAACCGAGTTGGCTTAAATATTTTCTTAGGTTCTTTTTTACAAATAATTTTTGCTAATATCATCTTTCTACAAGGTTATCACAATCTCATATGTCAAACCACGAGTTTCACTTGTTAACCCAGCTTTGCCTAAGACAATATTTAAAAAAAAAATTATTTATTGTTGTTGTTGCCTATTCTTTTTATCATATTATCAAATTAATCAAAGTTTAGCTCGATTATCAAAATTTTCTTACTTTTTTAAAAACACAACCATCTCTTGAATATATTTTTTTCAGGTTAAAAAATGGTACGTCCTGCAGTATCGCGCAGGCCACCAATCTAGTGTATGAGCTAGAAACTGAAAAGAAAAAGGTGCATAGAACATCGTAATGAGGCATCATAACACCCATAATATTTTGAGGACCATTAGACCTAAAAAAGATCAATGGTCATTGGCTTTGGCCATCAAAACCTGATTTAATATTCGTATTAAAACAATTAAATATTATTTGGTGCTTTTTAAAAGTATATTTGATATGAAAAGGTATTAAATTGATTTTTTATGGTTTTGATCTGTTGATGTCAAAAATAAAAATAATGGATAATTTTGATGTATTTTCAAGTAAAAATCACTTTTGAAAAGCACTATGCATCATAATACAAAACACACACTAAAATTGTTTTAAAAATAAAAGAAATTGTTTAGAAATTTTTTTTTCTAGAAAATGCTTACCAAAGGCAATGTAGAAAATGTCTAGCATAGATACTTTTCAAGTTATATTTTTTTTATGATTAAGGAACTTTATGAAATGTTTTTCTAAAATTTAAAAGTATACGATATTGTTTTTATTGGCTATTGGGTTAGGCTTGGTCCATCCATGAGGGATGAGCCTGATCCAAGTATTTAGAGAAGTTACTAAAGAAAGCAATCGCTTCCTCTACTTATATATATATAGGGACATAACCTATATAAAAAGGTTATTTTTTTATTTTGTTAAAAAGAACATAGTTATCTCTTTCTCTTCTCCTATCATGACTCTCTACATTAATTTAACAAGATCTATAAAGACATTCATACGATGGAATAAAACTTTAGTTATAGTAATTGAAGTGGTATTGAAGTAATTGATCCAAAGATAAGAAAGAGAATTCTCACAAGTAAGTTTTCTTTCAATTCTACATTAGTATCAGAGCCATGGTTTAAAATATCTTTTTTTTTTTTGCAATACATATGTTATTGCATAAACTTAATTGTACATCCTGTGTTGAAACGATGCTTTCGTTGAGTATTGGATTGACAAAACTTTATTAGATGTATTATCATTCAAATTTGATGAAGCATTAGAGAATGAATAATAATAATTTGGTTAGGATTTTGTTTTTTCTTTCATTAATTAAAAAGACCTTTTTGCTAAATAAATAACAGTTTTATAACTGCTATTTGTTAATTAAAAAAAATAAAATTGTATTTGTTGAAAATTTGCTTCAAATGGAACAACTGCCAAATGAAGCAAATACACATCTAGTTTGACAGATGTGTAACTGCCATTTGGCTGTTAAAAAAAATATGACAACACATGTGGTTTGGCATATGTGCAACTGTCATTTGACAGTTGAGATAGATAAAAAAAAAAAAAAACATGACAACACATCTAGTTTGGCATATGTGTAACCGCCATTTGGCAGTTAAAAAAATGTGAGAGAGGCAGTTAATATTGATTAATTGTTAATATAAATTGATTAATTGTGGTGCCAGCTTAGCTTTTAACAAAAAAAAATGATACATGCTTTAATTAAATATTAATTATAATATTTATGTGCTTTTGGAATTTTATTGTTGTAGTGGATAGGCGACAACAAATTGATCATTTATTGGGTTATACCATAAATCATGTTCATAAAATTCAAAAGCACATTGATTATATATATCCTTGGATGAGTAGATTGGCTATGAGTGGTATTTATAAATTCTATATGGAACATCAAATGTTAATCATTCTTAATTCTCTACTTGAGGAATGGATGACAGTACGACAATCGTTAGAATATAGGTTGGAATCCTTAAATTTCAACAATCTCGTTGATAAAATGCTGCTTGAAATGAAATGTTAGTATACTAAAAAGGATATACGACACACTAGAAGCAGCGCAAGTCATTTGGATGCTGTTGCTAAATTCATTTCATGGCTTTAGCAGAATGAACTTGGAGGAGATGACTTTGATGAAGTAGATGATATAATTGGAGACCCTACTTATGTACCTATAATATAAAATAATTCTGAAATTTATTATTCTTAATTTTGTATTTTTTTGTTAAGATAATTGGTTGTTTATTTTGAACTGCATATTTTATGTAATTTAAGTTTTAATTACATTATATGCATGTATATAAAAATATTTGCAATTGATCAGTGAGAATTATTAGTTGAAACTAATAACTATAATTTTTCACTCATTTAAATTTCCAATAATAATTAGACCATACAAATGAAAATTGATTACGTGTTTAACATTCTTTTCATTTCTATTATATGTGTTAAATTATTATTTATTTAATTTAGAATGGAGTGGGAATAAATATCATTTAAATTGTATTAGATACTAATATGTGTAATTGGTGTCAACAACACTTAATATGATTGCATCTAAGAGTATTATTGCTGATTTAAACCATGGAGACAAACTAAGTGAAAAGAATTATGATGTTTAACATCGTAAGATTGAATATCTCTTAAAAGAGCAAAAAATACTGGAAACAATCACACAACCGATGGCTGAACTTGAGCAAGAAAACACTGCTCAACATAGGCTTGATATGGAAGTATATGAAATCTATAAATGCAAGGATCATGTAGCTCACATTCTGATGTTGAGCAGCATGAGAAATGATATAATGTTGTGTTTTTAAAAGTATCATTCAACCCAATCAATTTGGGATGCGGTAAAGATTCAGTATGAGGAAACCTCCACTACTAAACTTCATCATTTAACCCTCAAATTTGATTGTTATAAGAAGTGTCAAAATCAGACGATGAGACGGCATTTTACAGTCATGTCTACATGATCAATGAATTAAAGGATGTTGGGCATGAGATGACTAATGCACAAAAAGTTCAAGTTGTTATTCATTATTTACCAAGCAATTGGGAACATGTGCATGCTAACATTACCTATAATGACAACATCAAGATATTTGATGATGTTGCTCATCACGTCGAGCTTGAAGAAAATCGACTTCATGCTGAGAAGCCTGTAAATAAGGCTTTCATATCTGAGACTAATATATGTGGAGCATATGACTCTAAATATTAAAAAAAGGTAAGAGTAAAGGTCCTAAATATGGCAAGAAAGAAATAAAAGCAAGTAGTAGTGGATACAAACGCAAGCGTGGGAAAAACGATAGTAAAAAAAGCGAGAATATAGATTGTTTCAATTGTGGCAAACCTGGTCACTTTGCTAGTGATTGCTCTAAGCCAAATGTAATATTTAACTATAATCATATGTTAGCAGTTGATTAATGCTTGTTGAATTTGTTCCTTTTTGGATAGTAGACTCATGACCAACCGTCCACATAGCAAGGGATCGAACAATCTTTGTGGAATTTTGTTGAATTTTGAAAGGAAATATATACATATATATAGGGAATAATGCTTCCGTTGTTGTGCTTGGCATCGGTACCTGCAAATTGGATTTTGCAAGGAGGTTGCACACTTTATCTTCATGATGTACTATACACTCTAGAAGTTTGACGGAATCTTGTGTCTATTCTTGCTTTACTATAATTGGGCTTTAATATTGTGTTTGTTGGTTATTATGTAAAAATATATTTGGATAATATTTTTTATAATTTTGGTTTTGTATTAAATGATTTTATGATGTTAGAATCGTTAATGTATCTATTAATGATGATGTTTCTATTTATATTGTTCAAAATTCCAACACTACTAATAATAGTGATATCATAACTTGACATGCTAGATGAGGACACATTGGGCAAAACTAATTACATAGATTGACAAGAGCTGGTTTTTTAGGATCACTTACCAAAGAGATATTGCCCGTTTGTGAGTATTTCCTTGCTAGAAAAGCAACTAGATTATCATTTGGCAAAGCTAAAAGAGCTAGTAGTCCATTACAACATATTCATTAAAACATTTATGGCCTAATAAATTTGAGGGCAAGATATGGAGGAAATTATTTCATCATATTTATAGATGATTTCACATGATTTAGTCATGTTTATTTAATCTCACATAAGTCTGAAGCATTAGATTGCTTCATTCGATACACCAATCTTGTAGAGAATAAACTAAGCACTAAGATTAAAGTTTTAAGAACTGATCGATGACGTAAATACCTAAAAAAAATTATGATAAAAAGGGTATAGCTAAACAACTAACTATTCCTTATACTCCACAATAAAATGGTGTAGCAGAAAGCAGGAATAAGACCCTATTTGACATGGTTAGGTCAATAATGACGCATGCTAACTTACTAATTTTCTTTTGGGGAGACGCATTGTTAATTGCTGCCTACATACTTAATTGAGTGTCCTCTAAATCTGTCTCATCTATCCCGTATGAATTATGGAATAACAACAAACCTAATCTAAGTTATTTGCATCTATGAGGGTGTGTAACTTATATTCACAATAATTATCATGAATATAGAAAACTTGGTCTTAGGAGGAAGAAGTGTATTTTTATAAGATATTTTGAACATTTCAAAATTTATATTTATTGGTAAAAAGCTGATGGAAGAGTGATGAAGATTGAATCGCGTGATGTTGTATTCTTAGAAAAGGATTTTTCAATGACAGGTGAGGTTAATAAAGATTTCAATTATATGAAATGGAAAATCTAGATTATGGCACAACAAGTCATTCAATAGAGGACCTAGAATACACTCTTAATCCTCATAGAAACAGTGGGAGTGACATTTTATCTATTCTTACTCTCATGGAGCAAGATCATAAGCAATCTTAACCTTGTAGAAGTATTCGTGAACCAATAGATCTATTGGTTCACGAATTAAACGTAAGATGGATGGGTTAATAGAACATTAAAAGGCTCGACCAGTAGTGAAAAGCTACACTCAAAAAGAGAAAATTAATTATGAAGATACATTCTCACCAGTTGTGAGGATTATTTTAGTTCGCCTCATTTTAGTTATAGTTGTAGATATGGACTTAGAGTTATACCAGATGGATATTGGAACTACATTTCTTAGTAGAGAACTAAATGAGAAGATCTATATAGATCAACCTTTAGGATTCGAGATTAAAGGACATGAGTGTAAAGTTTGCAAGCTTAAAAGATCCATATATAGTCTTGAGCAAGCTTGTAGACAATGTAACGTCAAGTTTCATCAAGCTATCTTAAGAATGGTTTTACAATAATGAAAGAAGATCATTGCGTGTATTTAAAACATTCTAACAATAATTTTATAATATTTTCCTTATATGTTGACGACACCTTAACAGCTGGAAATAATAAAGAGATGATTGATACTACTAAAAGGTGGTTATCATCAAACTTTGAAAGTCATGGGTAAGGCCAACTATGTTCTTGGTGTGAAAATCATTAGAGATCGCGCTAAAAAACTTTTGGGTTTAACTCAAGAGGCTTACATCAAAAAAATATTCGAGCGTTATCACATGCAAGATAACAAACCAAATGATACCCCTGTTGATAAAAGCTTAAAACTGAGCCTTAATATATGTCCCAAGACTCTAGAAGAAAAGGAGAAAATGTTCAAAGTACTTTATATCAGTGCCATCGGTAGTTTGATGTATGCAATGATGCGCACACGTCTCGATATATGTTATGTCATTGGATTAGTTAGCAGATATCAATCAAACCCTGGTTAGAAACACTGAATGACAGTCAAAAGGATCATACGAAGGCTTACAATGATTGAATAATGAATAAATATCATTAGTATATCATGTTATTTGTTTTATGAAATATATTATAAGTATCGTATAATACAATTTGTTAAAGTATGTCGATAGGCTTAGATTGACTCACTCAAATGAGCAATCACCTCTAGCGCTTGTAAAGTGAGTAGAGATGAGACTATTTGAGTTTTAATGCTCAATGAGCGACTTGGACGCAATGAGAGCAATTTTAACTCAAAGTAATTATTAAAAAGTCACCTTGGTTGGGACCACGATGAGATTCTTAAAAAAAAATCACCATGAATAAATTCTCACCATTCGTGTGTCTATTATGATTGAACCCGGGTATGAAATTATTCATCTGCCACTAATAACAGTGAGCAAATGAGAATTTCTAATTTGAAGTCTGTTTTTTTCTACGATAAGACTAACACTCGTATGATGTTTTTCCTCTAACAAGGAGAGCAACGACACACACTCTTTATCTTCAAAAAAGAAAAGAGTAAGCTCCACTATAACATGTATTTCATATTACATGTGCTAACGACTGTTACTGGAATAAATAATGGATCCCCGCTTCTTTATTATGTAAGTCCTGAAGATCATATCTAAGATCTCAAAATCTTGCCCTTTGTGACTTTTGACTGTATCAAGAAGTGATGTATAAATGATCGCTACTTTAGGAGTATATCCTATGATTATGAAATGATTCGACTTAAAGGAATAATCTTAGGAAAACGAGTTAATTCGTGCGACAGAAAAAAATAATTTTAGTTCTACGCCTATTACTTATATTCACCAGTCGAGATCATATCACTTGAATAAATTTGACATGATTTAGAGTACTTGTAATTGTAAGGATGGATTGAGTATGAAATTCTTGAGGGATTGATTTATATTCAGTCATGTGTAAATAAAAATGCTTGGGATATATTTGTACACTTTAAGGAATAATTAATTATAAGGTTGATGTCTCCTATATGGCCTGTATTAGGTTTATATATTGAAGCTCCTTTCACTGTGCGCTTCAGGTCTGTTCATCAAAGTAAGAAATTCTTATGCAAGTTTGAAATATTATGTATTAGATAGATTCAGTCATTCATGGGCGAGTGAGAGATGTTTGTTATTGGGTTAGACCTAGTTCGCTCATGAGGAATGGACCTGGTCCAAGTATTTAGAGGAGTTACTAAAAAAATAATCATTTCTTCTACTTTTATATATATATATATACCCATATGAAAAAGTTAGTTTTTCATTTTGTTAAAAAGAACATAGTTATCTTTTTTTTTTCTCTTGTCTAGGACTCTTCGCATTAATTTGACAAGATTTATAAAGACATTCGTACTGTGAAATATCACTTTGATTCTAGTAATTGAAATGACAATGAAATAAATAAAAAAAAACAAATTCTAACAAATAAGTTTCCTTTCAATTCTACATTTTTTTTTGTTTTCTGAATGCCAAGAATTGGATTTGAACCAAAATCCGAACTCCTTGTTCTTCCACAGAGTACTTCCTAGCTAAACATTATGTAATTAGATTTTAATATTAATATATATATTTTTTATCGGGTGTAAGCTAATTAAAATGATTAAATGAATTAAATAAGATAACTAAGACAATTAAGTGATTATAAGTGTGTGAGTATGCTACAGCTGTGAATAACATGAAGAGGATGGTGTTTAATTAAAATGCTGACTCAGAAACTCTCGAGAGTATTATCAGTCGTGTAATGTTATTTTAGTTGTGGGGCTTGAAGATTCTCTCACTTCTGTACATATATAGTAGAGCCAAACAATGTATAAATTGTTATGTCTTAAACCACACAAAATCAAACAATATTTGTGGAGTTCGATCTCCTAAAAGACTTTTGCTAATCATAAAGGAGTTCGATCTCCTAAAAGAAAAGGGGAGATATTGTGTCGTGCCTTTTACAACTCTGGCTCTGTTTTCATTATGATCAAGTTGTGTTTTAAAAAATTTTAATTTTTTTTAATTTTAAATTATTTATTTTTAATGTTTTTGGATTGTTTTAATGCGATGATATTAAAAATAAATTTTTAAAAATAAAAAATATATTATTTTGATGTATTTTTAAGTAAAAAAACATTTTAAAAAACAACATATCTACCATACTCAGAAACATGCCCTCTAACTTCAAAATAATCCTTTGTAGTGTGTGTTAAATATTAATTGTGGTGCATTATATTTTTTAAAAGTATTTTTAGATTGAAAATACATTTAAATATTTATTTTAGATTTATTTTTAATTTTTAACATTAACTTATCAAAACTTTCAAAAAAATACTTAAAAAATATCAATTTAGTATTTTTTAAGTTAATCACATTTTATATTTTTAAAACATATCCAAACACAATTTCAACCACAATATCATATTAGCCTTGTAATAACACCAATAATTTTAATTTTTAAAAGGTTAAGAAAAAAGTTGTTGCGATCCCTCCTTCCAACAATTTTAACTAGGAGATTCAGAAAGTAAAAATCCCTGGAACCTCCATCCCACTATTCTAGCCAAAGAAAAAAAGAATTGAATGCCATCAAACAAAATTTGAAAATTCAGAAATTTTACGTTGAAAAGGAACATATTTAATGAATTCGCACATGATTCTAGTCAATTATAAGATGAACTAGCAAGCTCGGGAGCTGATTCTGTCAACGGAACATTTTTCTC
>Ga0325402_1007710_pt1 | contig 10229 bp, 7 predicted proteins | sample PopdelMetagenome_22_FD_207212 | JGI IMG/M metagenome (GOLD analysis project Ga0325402, IMG submission 207212) | Populus deltoides microbial communities from Bellville, Georgia, United States - Xylem-PdKOR-R3 | ecosystem: Host-associated > Plants > Phyllosphere > Stem > Wood/Secondary xylem... | reverse complement strand
ACCTCTCTTTTAAAATGGGAGTTAACCTTTCACCGCATGGCGAAACGTAACGGCTTAAGGAAAGAGCCATCCCTGCCCCCGCCCCCGACACAATAAATGTTTAGCAGGTGTGTATTTTTGGAAGTAAAAGAAGCAGGAAATAATATTCATGGATTAACAAGGTAAAATAACAGTTAAGACAAGAAAGTTAAGAATTTTTAAGGATTCAAGAAATGAGACCTCCTGAGACGATTGAGAGAGGCTTCAACGATCTTTATTCTTCAACCAAGAAGATTAAGACTTGCGAGTATGAGAAAGACCTTCAACGTTTAAGATGCAAAGATCGGTAAAACAGAGCTTAATTATACCAATAAAAGTCAACGGTAATCCTTGGAGAGAAAGCAAGGACAACTGGTTCTAATTGAGTAATATTTTACAAGTCGCACGACAACCAAGAGATTCCTGAATTGAGACGAAAATATTACATCTATGTTACTGTGAAAATTATACGACAACTAATTCTATTTGATTAATTTTTAAAGTCAGATGACAACTAATATTAATTGGATAATATTGAAAGTCACACGACAAACCTTCAGAGTCTGAGTAACCGCGTAAAAAGCATTATAGTTTAATCTTTATACGAGTTAAAAACTTCCTTGGCCCTAATTTCTTCGAGGAAAAATAAATCACATTCTGATCCTATTAAGTTCGGGCATGATTGAGGTTTCCACTCTTTACCTCATTCATTTTATATGATAAAATTTAAGGTAGGAGAATATTATAACCCAGGTAAGTTTAAAGAAAAAAAGTTGTTGGTTTATTTTTTCTATATAAATGAGAGATGTAATTATTTCTTTGAAAATTTTAAAAAATTAGATTTTCTAAATTATTCATGAAATCAGGGCAAAAAAGGACAATTGCCCCCCTTAAATCTTTTTAAATACTTTTTATATTAGAATATTAATATGGTAGTGTGGTGAGGGGTTGATACACGCACAGTTTATTATTATTGTTGACTTATAGCCTAATATAATATATAATATATAATATATAATATATATGTCCAGCTCATTTCACCACACTTCTCCCTTTTCTTTTCTTTTAATCCACTAACTAATCGAGAGCCCTTCTTCCTTTTGAGCTATTGTTCCCTGCCTTTCTTTCTTCTTTAAAATTTCTCTTCAAATCCAGTTAAGCAAGTAACCTCTTATACTTTATGCTTTATGCTTTAGGTAAGTTTTTTTTATCTTTTCTATTTGTTTCATTATCTAATTTTAGTTTTATTCTTTTATAATTAGTTATTGAAAATGTAAGGGTTTATGACAATTTAGGAGTTTTGATGTGAACAATTTAGCACGTGCAGTTAGAAAAAGAAAAGCTAGTTTAGTTGCTTAGTGACTCCAGCCAGGTTCACAGTATTCGTAAATGTAGTCGGCCGGCCTCTTTGCCCAACACAACAATTCATCCCATGTTGGTGACTTTGGGATATGATCGGAAAGTGTCAACATACTTATTAATGTAGCAATCACAACCAAAATGATTTTTCCAAATATGTTCAAAAAAGATGTTTAAATCTGTTGATTTAATCAATTAAATGTTTCTTTTCTTATTATAAAGGATGAAACCAAAAGTTGAATTTAATTTTTGTGTGTCTAAATATAATTTAAATGTCTAGATATGATTAAGTATAATTTAATCAACATACTTATTATATGCATATATAGATATGAATTGCAATGGGTTTTGATAAATTGAAGTGTATTTTGCTATGAATTTCATATGGAAAATGATGGTGATGAACTTACTAATGATTAAAAATGAAGTGTAGGACAACTAAAAAAATTACGGACACAATAGAGAAATTAAAAGAAAAACATTTAACATTTATGTTTAACTCACTTGTAGAAAACAATAAGTTAACAAGAACAACATCAATTTGTCATGATAATTCTTTTAAGCTATGGTTTTAGCTGCTCTCAACCATATGTCAGCATAGAATTGTTGCTAAGAACTTCAATAGTCCTTGAAAGATTTAGAATTAATGTGTAACTCCACTTACTTTTGTTTAACAACACATTATTGTGTAGTTGTGTTAATTGTTATGTCGACACTAATGATGATTAAAAAAAAAAACCAGCAGGTTCATCAATAAAATTAATATGTCACGAAACAAGTATTTCAAGCGTAAATCCCTTGAGGATAGAGAGTCATTCAAAGATTTATGTCATGTAACTCAATCAAGTTCAAAGAAAAGTCATATTAAAATCAACCCTAACACTCTTCTTACTAACCCTGGCCTAAGAAAACCAATTTATGAATACCATGTAAATGTTAGGGATGTAATCCAAAGAGCATATCTATGATCTAGTTGACTCTTTATTTTCAATTTTAATTGATGAGCCACGTGACATATCAATCAAAGAACAAATTGTCGTTGTTCTATGATATGTAGACAATAATGGACATATAATTGAATGTTTTCTTGCAATTCAACATGTGTCAGATACAACTGCTAGTTCACTCAAGGTAGCTATTGAAGCTTTGTTTTCTAAACATGTGTCAGTTACTTCTTTGTATGGTATGTTTAAGCCCAAGTGACTCTTTCTCTACTTTCAACAAAAAAAAGCTTATTCGCCTTGCTTTTTTATCCCAATGAATTCTCTATGGTGGACCTTGTGGTACTTGGTGACCAACTTGATACATATATTATTGATCTACACGATGATAATGAGTTCTCTGGTATTAAAGGTATTACTAATCTTGCGGAGAAAATGGTAAAAGTAAAGAAAATTTTGATATTTCTATTGGTATGTATACTTATAAAATTGTCATTACTTCTATCAATTACAACTGCTACAATGGAAAGAGTTTTTTCTGTTATGCATATTGTCAAGAGTATATTACAGAATAGGATGAGAGATAAGTTGATGAATGATAGTTTGGTTGTATACATTAAGAAAGATATCTTTGATAAGATTGATAATGAAGTCATTATGATGCGGTTTCAAAATATAAAAACTCCAAGAAAACAATTAAAATGTAAATTTTCTCATTTTAAAAGTATTTTTAAATTAATTTTGCTTGTTATGAGTTAATACATATGTTTCGAATTGATTTCTCTATATAACACATGTCTACATAATATATAATATAGAGTATTTGTTAGAAATTTTCCCTCTCATTTAAGAAATCCTAGCTCCACCACTAAGTTCTAGAGCAAAATAAACATAATCTTAAGAGCAAAAGAAACCTCTAATTAAAGAACTAAATGAGTATTGTTATATTGGTTTCCATAAAAAAAAAATAGGTTAAGACTTCACGTCACCAATTAGTTAAGTAAATATGATAATAATTCAACCATCTAGGTGGTGGCTCAGTAGTAAGAGTTTGGGATCAAGAGGTTTGCTCCCTCTGTGGTCTCAGGTTCGAGTCCTGTGGTTGATCATATGATGGCCACTGGAGGCTTACATGGTCATTAACTTCAGGGCCGATGGGATTAGTCGAGGTGCACGCAAGCTGGCCCGGACACTCACATTAAACTAAAAAAAAATATGATAATAATTCGCTAGAGAAGGTTCAAAGTCTAAAGCTATATATCCTGATGTGGTGATCTAACAATTCATTTTCTCTTTACAAATCCTTGTATCTCTATAAATTAGTTAGAAAATTTCTATTTATATGAGAGATTGTTAGAAAATTAGGTTTTGACATGGTTAATTGACACAATTGAAGCCAAATTAAAAGTGAAGTCCACTTGTAGTTAAGACTTTATTGAAAGATATTCTTCAACATGAGTATTTTAACGTCTCTAAAATCAATTATGAAATTAATCTCAAAGAACTTTTAGTTGAGAAAATCTTCAAACCTAAAAGCCTCAATCCCATATTGAAATATTACAAGCATTTCTTATAGTTTATATAGCAATGCCTTAGAAAGTGAAAATTAGTCATGTAGAGCACCAAAAACTTTTATAAAGAAGAAGACCTATACAAAGGCTTTGTGTTAAAACTACATATGCATTTTCGACTCGGGCTCGTGCTCAAATTATTTGTAAAATAAATTCTTTATGTAAAAAAAATATTTTTCACCAACCTATAAAATTGCATATCTAGACTCATTGAATCTACCAGGTTTAATACATGTCTAATTAGTTTTCATCTTGTTTAATAAATAAAAAAAGTTTTGATTTTTTTTTACTTCAAATATTAAACTTAAAAAATTCTAGATAATTTCGGTTTTATTTTAAAAGTTTAGGATAAGTGTTAAAATATTGTCAACAATTATTAAAAAAAATTAGAATTAATTTTGACAGCCTAAATCACCTATATAAATAAGAGATGAAGGGGGTTGTTTAAAAGAATAAAACATGAGTAAAGTTTTCTATTATTTACTATTGTCTTTTATTTTCTTCTTTTCTACCTATCATCTTGTTCTTGTTCGGTTGTCATAGAAAGAAAATAAAATCAATTTTGTAGTTCGCATATCTTGATAGGTAGAAAACCTTTCAAGGTGATATTATTAGAATCTTAGAATGCTACTTAAGTTAAAATTGTTTACGGAAGTGACAAATAATTTAACCTTAAAAACAAAGGATATAATCTTTGACAACAATAAAATTGAAATCATTCTATAATCATTAAAACAAGCCTTACACAAGGGTTGCTTTTAATGAGTACAGTTTCTGCAAGTAGAAAGGTCATTAGAAGGCTTAATGTCCCAAGTTGACATAGCAGAATCAAGCTTGAAAGTTTGGCAGGTAGTCACAATCTAATGCTCATATACCACCTCAGGGTTATAAACCACCACACCACAATATTACAATAGTAGTTTCATCATGCTTTATCACCGATCCTAGTACTTTGGCTGAGCAATTTCAGAAGTTTTTCTCCTTACAACCATAAGCATTGTCCACTTCATCTTTCATAGGTCAGTTGTCTCATGGTTTCTTGGGTATATCACATTTCAAATGAGTCTTGATTATGGTGCTTCACATTATATGTCTCCTGATTCTTCATCTTTTACTTATGTGTCTCCTTCACCCTCTATTCCTATTATGACTGTTGATGGCACTCTCGTGCCCTTAACAGGTATTGGTTCTATTGACACACAACACTTGTCTCTCCCTAATGTTTATCTTATTCTGAAACTCAAATTGAATATTGCTTCTGTTGGTCAGTTATGTGATTCTAGTGATTATTTAGTCACTTTTTCCTTCTTCTTTTTTTTTGTGTACAGAATCTGCAATCTCAGAAGCTGATTGGGATAGGTCATAAAGAGAATGGACTATATATTTTGGATGAGTTAAAAGTGTTAGTTGTTATTGCTACTACTAGTATTGATTTGTCTTCTTTTCGTTTGAGTATTTCATCTTCTAGCTTTTATTTATGGCATTCTTGTCTAAGTCATGTTTCATCTTCTCGTTTGAGATTTTTTACATCCACAAGAGCTTTAGGAGATTTGCAAACTTGTGATATTTCTGATTGTAGTGGATGTAAACTGGTAAAATTTTTCTCTTTACCTTTTAATTGATGTATTTATGTTTCTTCTTCCCCATTTGACTTGATTCATTATGATGTATGGGGACCTTTTCCTGTTGTCACAAAAGAATGGTCTTTATATTATGTTTCTTTTATTGATGATCATACTCATTATTGTTGGGTTTATTTAATGAAACATCGTTCTGAATTCTTTGAAATATATACAGCCTTTCAAGCTCTTGTAAAAACTCAACATTATACTATTATCAAATGTTTTAGGTGTGATTTGGGTTGAAATACACCTCTAATGAATTTTATAAGTTATTTGCCTTAGATGAAACCATTCACCAAACTTCATGTATAAATACTCCTAAGAAAAATGGAGTTGCTGAAAAAAAACCTAGGCACATTGTCGAAACTGCTCATTCTTTTTTATTGTTTGTTTCTGTTCCTAGTGAGTTTTAGGTAGAAGTTGTTCTTACTGCTATAAGTTTGATTGATACAATTTCATCTTCTTATATTTCAGGTTTTTCTCCTTTCAAGAAGTTGTATGGGTATGCCCCTGATTATTCCTACTTTAAAGTTTTTTGTTGTGCTTATTTTTTTCTTTGTCCTCATGTAGAATACAGTAAGTTGTCCTCTCGATTTGTTATTTGTGTCTTTCTTGGTTAAGGTGAAGGTAAAAGGAGGTATTGTTGTTTTGATCCAATAACTCAGAAACTTTATATTTCTCATCATGTTGTCTTTCTCGTGCATATACCTTTTTTTTCTATTCCATCCACTACTCATAGCTTAACTAGATCTGATCTTATTCGTATATATCTTTTTTCTGAGGATTCTAATAGTTTATTATCTCAGATTCCTAGTACCTCAGATACCCTTCTCTATATTCGACCAATTTATACTTATCATTTTACAGGTATTGACACTTTACTCTCCAGCACACTTGAAACTTCATTCTTATCTACAGTCCCTCAAGTTTCATCTGAAATTGTGGTTCCACATCTACGTCAATCCACACACATTCGTAAGTCCACAAAGCTACCATATTTTACTTATTCTTGTTATTCTTCATCATTTATTTTCTTTTTAGCTTCTATTCATTGTCTCTTTATGCCTTCTTCCTATAAAAAGGCAATTCTTGATCCTTTTTGGCAGTAAGCTATGAACGGAAAACTTTCTGCTTTACATAAGACAGATTCTTGGGATTTGGTTCCTCTGCCTCCTGGTAAGACTGTTGTTGGTTGTCATTGGATGTATAAGATCAAGATTCTAATAGGTCTATTGAGCAATACAAATCTAGGTTGGTTGCAAAAGGATAGTCTCAATAATATGGTGTGGATTATGAGACATTTTTCCCAATTGCAAAAATAACCACTATTTATACTTTTATTATTATAGTTTTAATTTGCAAGTGGCATATCTCTCAACTTGATGTTAAAAATGCCTTTTTAAATGGAGATCTTCAAGAAGAAGTTTATATGGTGCCCTCTCCTTGTGTTTCACATGACTCTAGGTATGTTTATAAGCTCAAGAAAACGTTATATGATCTCAAACTAAACACCTCGTGTTTAGTTTGAGAAATTCTCTATTGTGATCTCGTCTCTTGGATTTGTTTCTAGTAGTCATGATTCTGCTCTTTTTATTAAGTGATTATTACTGGTGATGACATTGATGGTGTTTAGTTTTAAAGACAGAGTTAGCTAGACAATTTGAAATGAAGGATTTGGGTTATCTTCAATATTTCCTAAGTATTGAGGTCGCTTATTCACCAAGAGGTTACCTTAATGAGAGTATCTATAATGTTGCAGATATTCTTGAGCGAGATAGACTTACTAATAACATGATTATAGATACTCTCATTAGGGTTAACGCAGTGTATTTTTCTTCTGATGGTTTACCTTGGACAGATCCTACCTTATATCGTACTATTATTGGACGCTTAGTATATCTCATTATTACTCGTCTAAATATTGCATATATTGTTCATGTTGTTAGTTAGTTTGTTGCTTCTCCTACTACCGTTCATTGGGCAATTGTTCTTTGTATTTTGCGATATCTTTGGAGTATAGTCTTTTAGAGTCTTTTACTTCTGTCCACCTCTTCCTTGGAGTTGCATGCATACTTTGATGCTGATCACAGTAGTGATCCCACATATTACAAGTCTGTTACTGGTTTGTGTATCTTTTTAGGTAATTCTCTTATTTCTTGGAAGAACAAGAAACAATCTATTATTTCTCAATCTTCAACCAAAGCAGAATATCGCGTTATGGCATATACTACAAAATAGATTGTTTGGTTACATTGGTTACTTGCGGATATGGAAGTTTTCTTTTCTCATCCAATTCTTATGTATTGTGATAACTAGAGTTATATTCTAATTGCTCACAACTCGGTTTTTCATGAACGAACTAAGCACATTGAGATCAATTGTCATCTTACTCGTCATCATCTCAAGCACGGCACCATTACTTTGCCTTTTATTTCTTCTTCTTTGTAGATTCCAGATTTCTTTACCAAGTTGCATTTCATTTCTTGTTTTTGTTTTCTAGTTAGCAAACTATCGATGCTTATAACTATCGTATCGTGAGTTTGAAAGAAGATGTTAAGAAGTATATTTTTTTTGTTTTATTTGTTAAGGGTAGAATAATATTTTTAGTTTAGCCTATATATAATCTATTTGTATTTAGGTTAAAATAATAACTTCATAATAAAATGATCAATGAAAACCCTAATCTTCTTCTCTCTTACTTTTGTATTTTTTTGTGTTAATTTAGATTTCTTTAACAATTAGAACACTCTATTGTTTCTTTAAAGTTCATTAATTTTACTCATTTAAATCCAATAAAGATTAAGATAATTAGTTGATACAAACATAATTTAGTAGGATACTATATTATTTGCTTAAAGTTTATCAATTTTTTTCTTCTAAATGAAATTAAAACTTAAGATAATTAATTTAGATAACATTAATAATAACAGGTAGTGATTGCTCTTTTACCTCGACGTGCCAATTTTATTTTGCAACCTTTTACTTGCTTTTCTCTGGCTTTGACTTATATGCTGATAAAAAAAATTGTTACAGGTAGTGAAGTGATGGCAGCACGTATTTGCGTGAGGGGAGAACCAATGGCCGATTGCACATAACAAAAAATATGGTGGAGATCCCAAAAAACAAGGAGGATCCGGGGGACAGTGTGTTGTTTCTGGTACTTGCAGTTGTACTTTTGATTGCGACCCTAGACTTCATTAATGTTGTAATGTTTGTACTTCAAATAATATTTCACCTCATGTTATAAAAGAAAAGCACGATGAGTTGCTGAGCTTTTAAATTGATTGTACTTTTATGACAAATAAACACAAAGTTTATTAGAATATCTTCATTTTATAATTACAAAGTTTTATGTGTAAATTTTATTAGGCCAAAAGAGGAAGATTGTACGTCGATTCAAGATACTTTACAAATCCGTGACAATTTAGAGAAAGGATGAATGCCAAGAGAATATATATATATATATATATATAATTTAACTCCTGTACTATGACAAGTATTTCTAACAACTAACAAGACAATGAAATTGATTGATCCACTACATTTTGTTTGGAATCAAACTAGCAACTAACATAAAAGAAAATAAAATCCAAAAATAATTGTATTCTAAGAAATTTACCAAAAAAAAAGGAGAAGAATCAGACCTTCAAGAGGTTTCTTCTCGTCTGGAAGTTGAGTGATACTGTAAATAATAGCAACCAGCACAGACTTGGGGTTCCTCCTTGTATCAATCTCTTTTTTTTTTTTAATTTTACACCTCCAAAAACATTGTTTTTAACACAAAAACCAGGATAAAAAGTCCAAAAAACCCTTAGATGGCAACTTATAAATTTTCAGACATAAGAGCACATAAGTTATTATAAGTATATTAAAAATGAATTTACAAGCAAAAAAAACCCTTTCATGATATCCGAAACAATTTTGGCCATAAAGGTTTGGCACTAATTATATTGTGCAACTAAATACAAAATAACCAAAAAGAGTACAAATTATTTTTTGCCTTTCTTCTAAGGGTATTATAATATTTGTTCTATTTATTTTTTGTTTGGAAAGTATAATCTGACCAGTAAAACCACCAATAACAACGAAGTCCCTTTAAAAAGACAATCTCACCCCTCAAACCAAGACTAATTTTTTTAATACAGGACTAAAATAGTTATTTCACCATAGTAATCACATAAATAACCACACCCTTTAGAATATATATATATATATATATATATATATATATATATAAAATCTCTAATATTTACCATTAATATTTGATAATTAATATTTAATTAAAAAATAATTAATAGTAATTAAAATATAATCTAACAATAAATTTATTTTAAGAAAGCAATTGTTTTAAAAAATATTCAGGATGTAAAGATCGAAAACAATACACACACACACACACACACACAACAATCAGGTTCAGGTTATTCATTCCTCACCTCCATTCCCATTTTTTTGTTTTTTTTTTTTTTTGGAGAAACACCCGATAGTTGTCTCTATATCAAGTTTTTGAAAATACTGGTGGAGACGAATAATTTTGCTATCATTAGTTAAAATTGACTGATTTTTTTTATAAAAAAAAAAAAGTCGTTTCGAGACAACACGGGCTATATTTTCTAAGACAAGATTAATCCTTTAAAAAACATGGTTTGAATCCTGGTTGCTAGGGCTTGGAATTAAACACCAAACCACAAGACCCCGGGAACATTGGTTTTCAGCTC
>Ga0325402_1007708_pt1 | contig 10230 bp, 4 predicted proteins | sample PopdelMetagenome_22_FD_207212 | JGI IMG/M metagenome (GOLD analysis project Ga0325402, IMG submission 207212) | Populus deltoides microbial communities from Bellville, Georgia, United States - Xylem-PdKOR-R3 | ecosystem: Host-associated > Plants > Phyllosphere > Stem > Wood/Secondary xylem... | reverse complement strand
AATGATCTCAGCAATGACTCTGGGTTGCCTGAGGGGCTTGAGAAGGAATGCAAGGGTCCTTGTAAAAGCGACGACCAAACATATCTGAAGGATCAACAAAGGAAGCGCATAATCTAATGGATTCTCATGCTGAAACGCTCCATTTGACGTTGCCTTCATAGGCTTTGGCAATGCAGCTGTTACATTACTTGTGTTGGTGGCCATATTCTCACACGAACCCTAGAGAGCTTGGAATCTGGGGTTCTCAACACGAACACTATTTTTTACATATATATAACATGAGCAACAGAACCCCACAGGTTAATTACCAGAGAGGAGGAAAAACTGGGGTTCTCAACAAGCTTGGAATCTTTTCAGAAAAAATAATAATTTATCCAACGTAAAACTATTTATAGAGCACGCATATTATTGCTAATACATTTAAATTGAGGGCTAGCTAGCTGTGGGGAAGAATGCATGAGCTGTGCGCGCATTTTCTGCCAGAGAAGGCAACCTTCTCCTTGTCGATCCTTAGTCATAGCAATTAAATTAGGCAAGCTATTTATGAAATATTCCTCAAGGGGGACAGCCCAAGGCAGTTAAAATGTGGAATGTCTACTTGGGTATATCGAGTTAAGGCCCTGGAGAATATATAGGATGGCTATGAAATTAAAATTTTTTAGTATTTTCAGATTATTTTGATATGCTGATGTTAAAAATAATTTTTTTAAAATAAAAAATTTATTTTAATATATTTTTTTAAAAAAATATTTTAAAAAATAATCGCTGACACACTCTCAAATATCTCATAGCTGTGAAGTTAGTTCTCCACGGGCTTTGCTTGAAACTGTTTTTTTTTTTCCTTAGACAGTTTTGAAAAATATTTGGCAAATCAACGTATATTATAGTTTTTATAGTGTATTTCACTTAAAACTCTAAAAAAAACCCTTTGATTATAAATTTATATATTTTTTAAATTTATTTATTCAAGCTACAATCGCGAAAGCCTATTACAATACCAAAAACACACTAACCCCATCTTTGTATCTATACGTATACATGTAAGCTTGATCTGCTGGCTTTGTTACCCATATAACTTCCTTTAAGGAAGCAGGTTTCAGTTCTGGTGAATCTTTTGTACTCTTGGTTCTAAAAATTAAGCACAAACTTCTCAATTTCTAGCAAATAAATGTCTAATGAGCTGCAATAGAAATAATGAATTAATTAATTGATAATAAATACTAAAATAATTTGAGAAAAATAACAAAAGAATCATCATACAAATGATAGTAATCGGATTGAAGTGGACTAAAAAAGAAAGCATGATCTTTTAATTTTTTCAGATTAAATCACACATCTTCAAGTTCTACCCAAATGACAGATTAATTTATAATCCCAACCTCCTATGCAAGATCCAAATCAACAACGAATTGATTAGTACAACAATGGTTGGATATGATGGTGATCGTGATTAGGAACAAAAGTCATTGATTAGAAGAATTGTGAGTAAAATTGTTCAGTGTAGCAAGATCAGATCAGTACGTGAGTCATGAGTCCAGCAATCCCAATGCCAGAACCTTGTCGTTCGGCAGTTAAAACAAGGATGACGTTACTTCCTGTAACAAAACAAGGAACCGTACTAGAAAGCATCGCCAATCCTTAATTTTGTAGACAGGATCGGATCTCATTTTGTTGTGGCTGACAATATTAACTAAAATTATCGCATGATGCTGAACAAGCTCACATAAATAAGGCTATCATTGTAGCTTTTATTCGTCAAAAAAAAAAAAAAAAACTGCACCAGATCAGAATTGTTCAAATCAACTACAACAACATGCCTGCCCCATATCAGGTGGGTTATCATGTGGTGTTTCTCCTGGTATTCAGCTTCTCCAGGATGGTTCTTTCAGATGACGTGCATGCAAGCATCAAGAACAGATTAGGCAATGGGGAAAACTTGAGCATACATTGTCAGTCGAAAGATGATGATCTTGGCCAGCAGGACATAGCCGATGGAAGTGAATTTGGTTGGGACTTCTCAGTCAATGCATGGGGAACTACTCTATTTTATTGTGATTTGGAATGGGAAAATGCTAGGAGATCCCATTTTGATGCATACTCGTTTTCAAGGGATCACACAAGATGCGAGACTCAATGCTCGTGGCTAATATCAAATGAAGGTATGTATGGGATGAATGGACAGACTGGATTTTGGGAATTCATGTATGATTGGCCTAACTGAGATGTGCAATATTTAACCATGTAGGCAGATATAATACCTACCAATTATGTTGAAATTAATTTGCAAATAAATGAGAGTATTAGTCCCAATACTTGGACCTCTCAGATGCTAGATCAAACAGAGCTTCGTTACCATAGAGATAACCACTTAACTCAAAGGCCTTCACCGCTATGTAAATATGCTAAAGATAGGCTTTTTGCCTCTATATGCATGCTCAACATGAAGCCTTCTATCTACATTTGAATCTAGGGATGTGATATATCTAAATACTTGGCATGAGAAAGGTTGTTCCAAGAAAAACAACAACTTGCTTATAGCCTCTTCCTATCAAGTATTCAAAGACAACAAAAGTCGTCATAATCAAAGACACGATTTCAAGTGACATTGTTTCTTCACAGAGCTTCCATAGAATCGTTTGCTCCTACTTTTCTTTTCCAGCATAAATGCTCCTATCACACTCCTAGCAATCAACTTTATGTTGTACTAAGCTGCCACTCCAAGCGATTATGGGCTTATGCATTTCAGCTCCCAACCCACTGGTGGGAGAGGAAAGAATAGTTGTCAAGTTCAATGTGAATTCCATCCATCAAAATAAGAGGACACATTTGAAGTTGATTTCGTTTTTTCAAATATAAATGATATGAATTGACCAAGAGAACTAAAGAACTTTTCCACTTTCAGTAATTAACAAAATTACAGAGTTTCACCAACAAATTCATACATGATTCCATCACAAAGTTCAAAAAGAAAAGGAAAAAAGAATGCTCAAAAGTGACTGACCAATCACATTTCTAGAATTGAAGGCCATTTTCCCGAGCTGCATCTGCAAGGGCTGCTACACGCCCATGATAAGGGTACCCACCTCTGTCAAAAGCCACCTTAGTTATCCCCTTCTCTAAACAAGATTTTGCAATGACTTCACCTACCTTCTTAGCTACATCCTGGTGAGAAGGGAAAAGGTAGTAGAAACAACAGCTTAGCTTGCAATCAATGAGAAAAGGTTTGGCAAAACGGCTGCAGCACAGAAATGAAGTGATTCAGGGAGGGTTGGAGGTAGGGGGATCATAATTCAGTCAGCAATGCATCAAAAAGCACAAGTATTAAGGCTCCGTTTGTTTCCGTCGTTTTGCCCCAACCACATATTTGAAAGTGTTTGGTTTACATCACAGTTTTGCTCCAAACTCTCTTTAAATCTTGGTTAAGAAGAAGCTACAATTTGCAGATTTTCAAAAAGACCATCACAGAATAAGAATGAAGAAGTTGGCATGACTAAAACTATGTAGCTGTAACAGACATTGGAAAGGAAAAGAAAACATCAAAGAAAGACTGTAGCGTTGGTAAGCTTACAATGGTTGGACCAGAAGAGTAATCAAAGTCCTGAGCGAAGGGCTTCTGCATGGTTGAAGCGGAAGCGAGCGTGTGCATCTTTGTATCATCAATCACTTGGACGTAGAGATGCTTGTTGGAACGGAAGACACACAATCTAGGCCTATCTGGAGTCCCTTCCACCTGAGACCAAGATTCCACAGCCAACTCAAGACCAGCCAAGACAACAATCCAAAGCATTAATTAATTATGAAATAATGTGGGGGAAAAAAAGGATTTAGCTTTTTATATACAAGTTAAGGGAATTTTAAGACCCCATCTGAGGTGGGATTATCTAAAAGTCATCACATCACATAAAGAAGTGCAAAGAGAGAGAGACCTTCTTTCTGATACGAATATGGCGAGCAGTCCTGTCTTCGCGTCTAGTTTTGGCTTTGGCTTCAACTGTTACAAAGCTTAGACTTGGGCTTGTCCTCTGCTTGGCTGCTGCCACCGATGCCCAGAGCTGCTGCCCCCCACTTCCTAAGAACCCACTCCAAAGCGAACAAGTACCGCTGCTCCCCATTCTTCTCCTTTCTATCTTCTCAGAATCTCTGTCTCACCCTTAAAACAATAACCCGCCTCACCTTATCCTTCCTCCTCACAAAAAAAATATTCTTTCAAAGGAAGACTTCTGGGCCTTCTGTGGCCCATCTCTCCTTAGATGTTCATATTATTGGTTTATTAGGAAAAATTAAATTAAGAATTGAAAAGTTACCAGTATTTAGCGTAAATACAGAGAAAATTAAATCAGTTAATAAAATATAAAAAAATTATTAATATTAATTGAGTATTAAAATAAAAATTTGAAAGATATATATATGATTTTTATGCGGGGTATTCTTTGGAATTTTTTTATTTGATTATATAATAATAAAAATAGATTTTCATTACAAATGTCATAATTTAAATTTTGTAGAAAATATTTAATTATTATTATAATTATATCTTTTTTAACTAATTTATTTTTTTTAAAAAATCATATATCTTTCTTTAGCTTTTTTTTATTGCTTAGAAATTGTAAGCAATTAAAATCAATATCAATTCTAACAATTTGAAATAAATATAAGAAATTAACTTAATCAAAAAATGTTCCCTTACTGATGCATTTTATTTCCTTAACAAGATATCTTTTATCAAAAGACTTTTTTCTAGACAAAAATTTATTATAGTCTTAAAAGCAAGTTTTAATAAAAAAAAAAAACAATGAATTATTATTTTTGATAGAGATGTGTTAGAAAAAAATATTTAATAAAATTAATATTTAAAAATTATATAACAAAATTAAATAAAATATTTAAAATAAATATTTCATACACATTTAGAAAATCATTTATATTAGATACATATATACCTATTCAAAACAAAATCACTAATATTACCATAGAAAATGCTAATATTATTTAAAAATAATAGCATGATTGGATAGTTATTTAAATAATTATTTAAATAATTTTATTAAAAAATAATTTAATGAAAACAAATATATAAAAAAATATAAAAAAACTAGGCGCAAAAGGGTTGGACATGCATGCCTAACCCAATATGAAAGTCTAAGTGCGCTTGATTTTTCATTTTTTTGTCATCAAGGGTCATCCTCTCAATTGCTTTTTCTTTCAAAATTAAGAAAGATGTGTCACCTGCTCGATTCGGCCTCCTTTTCCAATCATTGGAGATGCTTTCAATGATTTGAAAATCGAGGTTCAAGTTTTTAAATCCCTAAAACCCAAATTTTAACAATTTTTCCATAAGAAAATATGAAGAATTCCATAAACCACTATAAACCCGTTTCAAATGGCAAAACATATTCTAATCGGATTAAAAACATAAATCAAATAAAAAAAACTTCATGAGTTTTGATATACTTTTTTCGATGTCATTGAAAATGAAAGCCACCTTCGTTAAGTTATAGTTTCAAAGACAAATCCATAGTCATCAAAATAAAAGTCATTGGTTGTAGAAAACATCAACCTAAAAGCTTTCTCTTTGTTCTTGATTTTTTGAAAACTTTCTCCATGTTCTTTTAAATTTTAGGAATTGAAATGCAAATCAAATAAACTTTATGATATAAATGAATATTTTGAAACTAGAAGATACTAAACTTTAAGAAAATTAAAATGGAGGGATTAAACTATATTTTGAGGCATCTTATTAACAAAAAGTCTACATTTATTTTTTACAAATATCAATTTTGATGGTTGTTATTTAATTTTAAATTTTTACAATAATTAAATATTTTCCTATGTAAATTTGACATGTTATCAAACACCAAAACTAACTCACATAAAAAATAAATCTTGATGACTAAATTGAAAGAAATTGAATTTGGATAACCAAAATAAAAAAGAGTAGTTTTTGAATAGTGATTTCACTATCGTGATGAACAAGAGAGGGTGTCATGGTGTTCTACTATTGCGTTGTGGTTTTTTTTTATTAAAATAATGTTTATGAATTAGAGTTTTTAAACCCGGCCCGGTGGTCAGCTCGACCCAAGGCCCGGGTCCACCCTAATTTTTTTTATAAATCAAAACAACGTCGTTTTGGTAAAAAATAAAAAAATAGTCAACGGGTTACAACCGAGTTTTTGACAGGGTCTATCGGGTCGACTGGGTCAGCCGGGTTTTTAACTACCCTTATTTTTTCATAAATCCGGCCCGGTTCCAGTCATGGATCAGCCGGGTCTAGGATCGACTCGCCGAGTTTTAAAACTATGTTATGAATACTAAATTTTGAAGTGATGGACAAAAAAGGTACGCCAAAATGTCTTACCATTCTATTTTAGTTTTTGTTTTTGTTAATCAAGTGTGTGCTTGGATTGATAAATACGGAGTATTTTATATATAATGTTAGAGATTTGGATTTTTTTTAATTATTTTTATATGAGCCAAAAGCCCATCATCAATCAATTTAGCAAAATTATAAGCCCAAATAGTAGGCCTAGGCTCATAATAATAATAATAAAAAAAATCCAAACTTAACCTAAGCCCATACCATAAATAGGTCTACTAGAACCTAATAGTCTATTTTTGTTAGTTTACCATGTCATTAGAAATTAGCTAATCCAACTAATAAGTTCCTTGTCTTTTGTCTTCAGTTTTTTTATATTATTTTTTAAAGTATTTTTCACTTGAAAATATATTAAAATAATATCTTTTATTTTTAAAAATTTATTTTTAATATTACCAAATTAAAACAATATAAAAATACAAAAAAATACGAGTGATTTTTTTTTACAGTTCTCATAGAAAAGTCTACCAAAATTTCGGCAAAGTCTCCCTAGGTCCCAAGTTATCGGCATATACCTTGTTTACACTTCTAATATCTCACATCTCATAACTCAATCACGACCCAATCGTCTTGGGTCTCAATCCCACAATTATCATCATCATTACAACCATAATATTTATAACATACATTGAACAACAAATATCATTATAGAGGAATAAATGAGATAAACACGCATACATGAAACATGATTATATGAATTTCAGAGTTAAGTTCATGTATTCAAGTTTAAACATCAATTATATAAATTAATTTATATAAATGTTTTAATATTTCAAAATACAAGGATATACTCCTTAGAACTACATAACAAAAAGTGAACAAAAGTTAGGATCTACTCCTGTCGTGCACGTGATGGTCCTGAAACAAAATACATATTATTGAAACATGAATATCACAAAAAGTATAGCAACACAAATATCCAACAATTTAAAAAGGCAAACATGTATTCATATTTTATTCACTTTTCTATTTTTGTTTCTATTGGAACTCTTTCTCATTCAACTACTAAAACCCTTTCATCTTCCATTTTCAACTCCAATCCAAGATTCCATAAGATCAACCACAACTATTTCTGCCTAACTCATTGTCAGTATTAATTTCATTGGTATCATCATCACCTTGTAGGCGTCGATGCTTAACGATCCTCATACCCGAAACCCTAACATACACTAAATATATGCTAGTCGATACATGGTGATCCCCTTACCCGGGATCATAACATACACTAAATGTATGCTAGTCCATGCCTCATAGACATCGATGCATGGTGATCTCCTTACTCGGGATCCTAACATACACTAAATGTATGCTAGTCGATGCATGCTAGTCCATGCATGACGATCTCCTTATCTGGGATCCTAACATACACTAAATGTATGCTAGTCCATGCCCCATATGCATCAATGCATGGTGATCCCCTTACTCGGGATCCTAATATACACTAAATGTATCAACTTATCCAGGATCCTAACATACACTAAATGTATGCTAGTCCATGCCCCATAGGCATCGATGCATAGTGATCCCCTTACCCGGGATCCTAACATACACTAAATGTATGCTAGTCCATGCCAATTTCATCTATTAATATTGTCATTCTTTGTCTGACCATAGTTATCATTATAAATTTTCATTTCGAACATGGCTCGTTTCTTTTCGAAGTTAAGATATAATATCACATGTTCCCCGAGGGGAAAGGACCTAAATTTTCACCCTTTAACGTGTCTAAATAGTCATTTTAGCAACTTTCCTAATCTGCAAGCAGAGGTCGTATTCCGACCTCTCCTCAGATCTTTGACTATATCTAGAGTTCCAGGACTCCGTTTCAAGCGCGGTTAGTCTCATCAAAAAGCTAAGACATGAGACTACAAGTTCAATGAAGGGAGGAGAACTTAGTTCTGCCCCCAAGACACTTAAAATTATTTGTCAACAAATCAGACTGACTGCCCTATAGGGTCTGTCATGACCCAGTCTTGGTTGGTGACCCATAACTGGAGTTCTATAGCTCCAAATTAAGTAAGACCAGTTTTTTTAGTTAGTAAACATCTAAAACTATAATTACTATGAAGAACCTGATCCTAATTTTCTCATCCTCCTACTCGAATTTTCTCCACAAGTCAGGAGATGAATCTATCTAGATTCATCAACCTTTCCATTTACCCACAACATCCACAATTCAACCTTTTTTCTTTATCTCAACCCCTAGCCATATCACACTGTATAAGAGTGTCAAAAATATCTTTTTTAAGAGCCAATTTATCCAAACTAAAACTCTTATTCATTTCAATAATATCATCACAAGTTTGATACATATCAATGTACATAAGGCACTCGTATCCATTCCAATTATATCATAACTAGTTGATACACATCAATGTATGCAAGGTACTCATATTCATTTCAATATTTATCGAAGCAATAAAATAATAAATTCTGAAATTTATCAATGAGTTTACACAAATTGAAAAGACAAGGTGCGATGCACCTACCTGTTTCCCCAACTGATTGAGTCCCTTCAACTCCTGATGACCCTGCTCCAGGCTTCTCTTTTGTTTGAGAATCAAGAGATACAATTAGTACCCTCTTCTAATTTTATCACAATATATGTTCTCATACTATTTCAATATCCTTCACATGAATTCATCACCATGTTTTAATTTCATTTTTCAATTATTTCCTTCAACTACCTCATTACACTAGATCAGACTTAACTCGAAAACACTGTTTACCATTTAATTCTTACGTAAAGTTATAGAATTCGGTTTTAAGTGTGGTTTGGCTCCTTGAAAAGGTAAGACACGATTCTATAACTCTACTAAAGGATCGGAAGACCAATTCTGACCTTAACACCTCTAGAATTATCTGTTATAGTACTCAATAAAATCTATCAAGTACAAGACAGTTCGACCCTTCTTTCATTTTCAGTCTATATTTGGAGTTCTATAACTCCAAATTACACGAGATCAGTTTTGTTTAAAAGATAACATCCATACCTACAATCTTTGTGAAGAACCTAATCTGGAATTTTATCATTTTGGTTCCTTAACCACAGCTGAAAGGTGGGTAATAAAACTGTTAAGTCCCAATACATAGATTGGGACACCCAATATCTCCATTTTCTACTTTCAATAATATGGCCGAACATGCCTATGGAAAGAAACTAAGGATTTTCTTCAATTTAAATCATAATTAGCATGCTTTTGATGGTTAAACACAAATCAAGCCACCACACTTTCCATTCATTTCATTTCTGTTAACCTAATTTAAACAAATGTTTCAATAAGGTTGAAGTTTCTCCCAACTCAATCTGAATGAATACAATCCAAACGGTGAAATTAACTAACAATATACCATGAAACACATACCAAACAATCATAGCATTTTAAGGTGAAGTTAACTAACAATATACCATGAAACACATACCAAACAATCGTAGCATTTTAATGATTAGATCTGTCTAGATCAAGACAAAACCAAAACAGAACTGAAAATTGACAATATATTGTTCTCCAATGAAAAACTTCTTTTTCAGAGTCTCTAATCCAGATCTCCACCATTCATAATGAAGATGGTCACTGTAACATCTTGTTTTGAAGATCTCATTGTTCTGAATTTAATAGCGCAATCCATTCATAATTCCAGCTAGCGGTTAATGTGCTATGAAATATTAAAGATTTTGATTCCTTTTCTCTTCCTTCTCTTGAATGCGTGTACATCTTGGCTGATGCAATATTTTCTTCATTCACGTTCAAATGCTCTTTCCTATATAATTCATTCTCAACAGTACAGGAAATTTGTTGTTTCCTTTTCTTTTGGAGTTAAATGCTTTTACTGAACAGGAATTGTTCTCTTTAGCC
>Ga0325402_1007707_pt1 | contig 10230 bp, 6 predicted proteins | sample PopdelMetagenome_22_FD_207212 | JGI IMG/M metagenome (GOLD analysis project Ga0325402, IMG submission 207212) | Populus deltoides microbial communities from Bellville, Georgia, United States - Xylem-PdKOR-R3 | ecosystem: Host-associated > Plants > Phyllosphere > Stem > Wood/Secondary xylem... | reverse complement strand
TTGTCTTTATTTTCTATGTTGTATTTGGAATTATTATTTTTTACCTAAGACTTTTAATTTAATTAGTATTTTTGTAACAACACGGCTTTTCAAGCCCAAAACAATTGTAACAACCCGGCTTTTTTTTCTGTACTTGACACCCATCGTGTCGGTAATCGGCGAACATGTTCCCTCACATTATCAGGATACAATCCATATACCAACAACAATCAACATTTCATTTAAAAGTGAATCTTACATAAACACATAATATTATGATTGCATGATTAGAAGTTCACATTAAAAAAAATATATACATACATAGACATGAGTTTGTATTCTATCCTATAAATAGTCATCACGAATTTAAACAAAAAGGATCTAATAATAGTTATACAATTCAGTACATTGATTCAAACAAAATACATTATGATTTAGAATGCAATTACATGATTCCTTGCAAAAGTAGGTTCTCGTGTATTGGGTTTCGTAGGCACCTTATTGGTGTGACGTCCCTACTGCAGTATAAAATATTTACAAGAATGCAATTACTTAATAATAATGATGATGAGAAACGGTCTGGTAGTTTAATGAAGCATAACATTATCTCATATTTGAAGTGTGACATTTGTAGTTCCTTCATGTTTCTGGTATAAACAACTTGTAGTATATATAGATGCACCAATTCTTACAATCAGCTATAATCTTAAATCTGGTCATCCTCTTAAGGCATCATTTGTCGAGGTTAACCGTTCACTCACCCCGGCCATCCACTTGGAATGCCATCAGCCAAAGCTACTCAACCGTTTGTCCCAGTCATCCATTCGAATGCCATCAGCCAAAGCTAATCCATCATTTGTCCTTGTCACCTATTCGGATACCATTAGCCGAAGTTAATCAATCATTTGTCCCGGTCATCCCTTCGAATGCCATTAGCCGAAGTTAATCAACCATTTGTCAACATTTAAGCATTTGGCAATCTGATATTTGAATTAACACAATACAGTAACATTCATGATAAAGTATTTTATTATTCAAGGTCATCCCCTCATATACCATTAGTCAAAGCTAATCAACCATTTGTCAACATTTAAGCATTTGGCAATCTGATATCTGAATTAACACAATACAGTAACATTCATGATAAAGTATTTTATTATTCAAAGTCATCCCCTCAGATACCATTAGCCAAAGTTAATCTTGTAAAGTATTTCCCGGCACTCCTATCACGGATGTCATTAGCCGAAGCTAACCGTGTAATTCATTTCCCGACACTTCTATCACGGATGCCATTAGCCAAAGTTAATCTTATAAATATGCTAGACTTTATTTACATTGAACACGATATTTATTGTAATTACATTCACCAGAGAAATTTTAAATTGTATAGGTGCAAATAGGAGGGGGAAAATCACGCACCTGCTTCGCCTGTCTCGTGACCTCTCCTAACAGAAGATCCAATCCTGGTTGCTCCTCCTAAATCACAAGGAAGTTTTTGGTTATGATTCCTTCAAGTTGATATTATAAAGGCTCCATATTCATTCATTACTCATATGTTACTTTCTATGCATGTTCATTTCCTCATAATAATAAACATACATATATCAGGTATACTTTTAAAGTTAGTATCTCAATGTGCAAGTATTTTTATGACTCATTTTTTTATATCCTTACATATAATATTCACGGGAAAGTCTACTGTTACTGTCCAACGGTTGTTGTCCAGCCGTTGTTGTTTGAAAAGTTGATGTCCAATGGTTGTTGTCCACCCGTTGCTGTTTAAACAGCTGTTGTCCAACTGTTGATGTTTGAACAGTTGATGTCCATCGGTTGGTGTCCAACCATTGTTGTTTGAACAGTTGTTGTCCAACGGTTGCTGTTTGAACCGTTGTTATCCATCAATTGCTATCCAACCATTGTTGTCCATTGGTTGCTATTTGAACAGTTGTTATCCATCGATTGTTGTCCAACTGTTGCTGTTTGAACTCTCATCAGATTTTTTAACTATATTTAGAGTTATAGACCTCCATTTCAAGCGAGATTGGTTTCATTGGAAAGCTAAAACACGAGACTACAAGTTCTTTGAAAGAAGGAGAACCTAGTTCTGCCTCTAAGATAGTCAAAATCGCTCATCAACTAATCAGTCCTACTCCTTATAGAGTCAGTCATGACCCAGTCTCGGTTGGTGACCTATAACTGGAGTTCTACAGCTCCAAATTGGGCAAGACCAACTTCCTTAGTTATCTAACATCCAAGACTACAATTGCTATGAGAAACTTGATCCTAATTCCCTCATCCTCCTACTTAAATTCTCTCTAAAATTCAGGAGACGAATCTGTCCAGATTCATCAACCTTTCCATTTACACACAATTTAACTCTTTCTCTTCTAGCTCAACCCCTAGCCATATCACATATTGTTTAAGAGTGTCAAAAATATATTTTTAAGAGCCAATTTATCTTATTTATTTCAATCTTTCCTCTGATGCATAATTGACCAAAAGCACGGCCTTAAGGAACCAAGAGTTCCTTCACTCTTTTCATGCTAATTTCATTAAATTCACACAAAATCAATTTTGACAATAGTTTCAATCAACTATAAATAACAAACGAATAATATTCCAAACAATCCATACGATCAAGTTATAATGCATTATTATGACTAACATATTCAAATATCAATTTCATCAAATGGTGAAATTTCCAGAAATATGGGTTTATCCGAACTAACTTCAAACTTACAGACATATTGTGCGAGAAGCACAACTTCTATATATAGTGTTTCCTTCTGATCTCCACAGCTCAGAATCTAGACAGCATCAGGAAGAACAACATATCTAAATTATAGCTCGATCCGACGGTGGCCGAAGGAGAAAACAGTCGGTGACGAAGACTATCCAGAAGTGTATTTTTCCAGAAATATTCCTTCGGCGATATCTCTCAAACGGGGTCTGATATAAAAGATCCCTCCAGTAAAACTATACATGACATGGAGGAGAACAACATATCTAAATATCGTTCTGATCCAACGATGAAAGGTGGAGTTATAGCTGTCGCATTTTCTGCCATCAATATGTCCTTTCTCTAGCCTCTATTTAAACTCTCTCTTGCTCTTGCAAGTACCTCCAAGATAAAAATAGAATGATATTTATAGTGCTATCATTTTGTTAATTGTACATTTATCCCCACCTCTTTTATAATTTGCACATAAACTCCTAACCTTCTGTTACTTGAATATTGACCTCTCTTGGTCTTACGTATTCATTATGTCCCAAAAAAATGTTTTTCTTTTCAACAATTTAGTACTATATTCACTTTTCATTTCATTAATTTCACTATTTTTATCTTGATTTAGGTTTCTTTAATTTAATTTAACCCATTTTACTATTGGTTAAATTTCTTATATTTTAATAACCTAGAAAATTATAATTAGGAGTTTACAATTTTACTATTTATGAATCCTAATTTCAAATGAGTTCTATTAGTTATACAAGTTTTAATTAGAAATAATTTTCTATAAAGAATTCTAGTTTTAATTAGGAATCATTTCTCATAAAGAATTTTAAAACTAATATAAATAGAGGTGTCTAGTTTATTTTGAGAAGAATATTATTATTAAGAATTTTAATAAAATATCAAAAATATTTCTCTAAATTTCTCTACCAATATATAATCCTAGGGTTTAGAGAACCCTAGCTTCCAAGCTTGTTAGGCACGTCAAAACCAAGCTTCCAATTATTAATGTACTATGGTCGGGTTTTGTAAGGAATTGTAGGCTTGTGTTTGGTTCCTGACAAAATTAAAGGTCAAGGCAATTCCGGGTTGCATAATACTCCATATTTCCTCCACTAAAACTAAAAATAATGTAGATTTCTAGACCAAGTAAACCTCAGCATTTCAGCATCGATGAAAGTATCATGAAATTTTATTTCATGGTTTAGTTATAGTACAACAAATTAAAAGAAGAAGAAGTTAAATAACGTATAGTAATTTACACACGTACTTAAAATATACATACAACTTTTATTTTCATAAGGAAATTTATCCTATATATTGATCTGTTCAGCTTTGCATTCTTGATGAGAAAGGTCATTTGGAAATATTGTTGGAGGACGAGAGAAGTGTTGGGGATTTCTCCCCCTATGGATCGGTGGTGTTCATGATCATTGCCCAAAGAAGGCTAAGCACACTGACACAATATTTAATGTGATTTGGCAAATTGTATACATGCATGAGAGTAGTTTATATTATTAGAGATAGAGAAAGAATACAACATACAGAGGAGGATCACATCCACTCAACTCAACTCCTATCTCTCATTGTTGCATAAAGCTGCTGCTGGCAACCCTTCTTTCTTTTTCTCTTCTTCTCTATTTTGTAGCACTACTACTGGACTTTCTCTCTTTTTATGTTGTATTCTTGGTGCCAATTTATAGGCTTCAATAACAGCTTTTGCTACACTTGTCAACAATGGTGGCTACTCTTTGTTAATGGTTGGTGCAGCTTCTTTTGACATTAGCAGCTGCCACCAACAACCCATCATTGTAGCCTCCTTCTTTGACAATGTCAATAGGCTACAAATGTTGCACCAGCAGCCCTCTTTGACTCTCACAAGTTGGCCTTCTTTCTTTGACAATGGCAGTCAGCTTTTTCTAGCGGATGGGATGCAGATGCTGCCACATAAATGAAAATATCCCAACAATCACCTCCTTTGCCATTTATGTAGGCAATTGTCTTATTGCTTCTTCTTCTTCATCGACCACCATAATGACCTTCAGATGCCTCCTGATCGGGCAATCTCTCTTAATAATTCACTACCATTACTTTCGATCTCAATCTCAATGATCAGACTATACCATTGCATCCAGAACAATCAAATTAGTTGGAAACAAGTCTGAAATCGTCCAAATCGCATTTCAAACGGCTAAGATTTGATCAACACAATTCTGGCCTAATGAACGACCCAGATTCAATCTCAAATCCGGTTGCACATAGGATCAGCTACACTGGATCCTATCCCTCGGCTCACAGCTCGGCTCCAACTCAGCTCCTCTCGGCTCGGCTCACGGCTGATGACGTGGTAAGTGGGTCCACTGAGCTGACTGTCAGCTGACTGGGCGCTCACATGGCATGCCAACTGTGCATGCTAACGCCATGATTATGTCATGCTGACATCATCCTTATCCAGGTCAGTTACGTGGGTTGGGTCATCTGGTATTCGGGTCGGGTCAGCCCATCCGGGCGAAGAAGACGTGTGGTATACGTGGAGCGTGTCGGCGAACGTGAGCACCAGTGTGCTTGTCTCCTCCTCCTCTACACGGTGGTATGGTCATAACATTATTTTGACAACTTTCATTTTTGAGCTAAAAATCAAACACCACTTTAAACCATAAGCTCTGATACCAATTATTAGGGATTTCTCCCCCTGCAGATCGGTGGTGTTCATGATCATTACCCAAAGGAGGCTAAGCACACTGACACAATATTTAACGTGTTTCGGCAAATCGCCTACATCCACGGGAGTAGTCTATATTATTAGAGATAGAGAAAGAGAAAGAATACAACATATAGAGGATGATCACATCTACTCAACTCAACTCATATCTCTCATTGTTGCATAAGGCAACAGGGCTGCTGCTGGCAGCCCTTCTTTCTTTCTCTCTTCTTCTCTCTTTTGTAGCTCTACTACTGGACTCTTTTTTTTTTTTTTGCTGCACTCTTGGTGCCAATTTATAGGCTTCAATAACAGCTCCTACTACACTTGTCAACAATGGTGGCTACTCTTTGTTAATGGTTGGTGCAGCTTCTTTTGACAGTAGCAGCTGCCACCAACAACCCACCATTGTAGCCTCCTTCTTTAACAATGTCAATAGGCTGCAAATGTTGCACTAGCAGCCCTCTTTGACTCTCATAAGTTAGCCTTCTTTCTTTGACAATGGCAGCCATCTTCTTCTAGAGGATAGGCTACAGATGATGCCACATAAGTGGCAATATCCCAACAATTTATGTGTTGAACTGCTAAGTGGGATATTTTAATTGCCTTAAAGAAAGGCAAAATTAGGACACTCTGGACACCTGATCATGTGGACAATTAGAGGTGTAAAGTGAAAATTGACGAAGACTAATCTTGAAGAATCTAAGCACTGGTAGTCTAGCCGGATGTTGAGAAATCAAGTATAAAACCAGGATATTCCAGATCACTTGTAAAGGAAAGCCGCAACAAAGCTAGCAAATGGTTGTATATATGGAAAGACAGTCCGATGGATAGATATGACCTAATAAGTTCTATCTAAGAGATTGGGTTTTAAACGGGACCAATGTGACCCTTCCAATCTTTCCTGGGAACTTGCTTAGTGGAAGGATTATCCACACGGTACTATTTTCGTATATATAGCAGTTTGCAATGAAACGACTAAAGACTAGCAAGACGATGACATAAGAGAACGGTTGGGTTCTGTATGTTCAAGGATTTGATGGAGTGGTGATTTCTCGAGGGTAGAATTGATGAATGGAAGAGAAATACAGCAAAGAGATAAAGATTGGAACCCTATTTTGACTTGGATATGTGTTGTAACAGGATGAGCTGCTGTCAAACATAAAACAAAGAATAAGGAGAATCTAGAGAACAGAAATTGCACGATGGCACACGGAGATTGTGCATGAGTACCCGTGATCCAACGAGGTACTGTAATGAGACAAGTGCAAGGAGGAGGAGAGTTCCCAGATGAAGCTCAAAGTAGAGACTATGTGAAAAGTTATGTACAACAGGAAGTCTTTTGTGCTCTTAATAAAGACAATAGGCGAAGACCTTTCCAATACATGCAAGGATGGAAAGAGAGCTATTGCAGAGACACCTAATTAAAGTGGTGCAAACGCCTGTGATAAAAGGCGACCGCCTATGATGAAAGGTGAAGACACCAAAACAGAGTTGGTGTGGGTGGAGTTATCAAGTAGAAAGGCGTAGAAGCTCCAGACATAGAAATTGAGATGGAGGATTGTGACAAATGTACCGCAACTCTCTTTTTATATGATCAGTGGCAGTTATCTCTCCCATAGTCCACATGGTGGTAGAGAATTTTAAAGTCACTTTGAAGCATCTCAATTGTAGGAGGATGTGACCACCTATGAAAGGCAAAAACACCTTAGAAAGAAGGTGTGTAGGCCATGATATGAGCCCAAGATCAGATCGCCCCCCCATGACAATAGGCGAAGACACCTCAGAGGTGTGAGGGCCACAATATGAGCCCAAATTCAAACTGCCGCATGACGATGAGTTGAGACACCTCAGATAGAAGGTGTAAGGGCTACCATATGAGCCCAAGTTCAGACCATCTTATGACGACAGGCGGAGACACCTCTTACAGAAAGTGTGAGGGTCATGATATGAGCTCAAGTACAAATCACCCCATGACGACGGGCAGAGACACCTCAGGAAAAGGTGTGAGGGCCATGATAGGAGCCCAATTACAGAACGTCTCGGAGCCAATATGATGGCTAGATATGAATGGACAGGTGTATGGATAGCCAATGAAGTGGCTATGATGAGTATGAAGATAGATATGGATCAACCTTTAATGGGTTGCCCTCATGGTTAAAGGTAAAGAGCTACCTGGACTTGTAGGACTAAGAGCAAGAGATTCACGGAGAAGTAAGGCGTGGTTCATAGGGTGGAACAGAGGGCATACGTAACTCTGAGATGAGTAAACTCTTGGAAGAGTGGTGAGCTCGTGATCTCATTGAAATACTCAGATAATGACTGTCGTACTCGGAAATAGATATTTCCATTTGAGAGTGGTGTTTGATTTTTACCTAAAAATAAAAGTTGTCAAAATGATGTTTTGACCATACCACTGTGTAGAGGAGGAAGAGACGAGCACACTAGTGAAAACGGTACAACATTTAGACGTTGAAAATGGTCGCACGCACCATTACGCGCCGGCGAGGCATCTGCCTACAAGCGCCGACGCACCTCACGCGTCTTCTTCGCTCAGATGAGCTGACTCGACCTGAAAACCAGATGACCAAACCCGCGTGACTGACCTGGATGAGGATGATGTCAACATGACATAATTATGGATCAGCATGCACAGTTGGCATGCCATGTCAGCGCCTAGTCATCTGACACGTTAGCACAGTGGACCCATCTTCCACATCATCAACCGTGAGTCGAGCTAAGTTGAGCCGAGTCGAGCCGAGCCAAGAGGAGCCGAGTTGGAGCTGAGTTGTGAGCCGAGGAATAGGATCCAGTGTAGCTGATCCTACGTGCAAACGAATTTGAGATTGAATCTAGATCGTTCATCAGGCCAGAATTGTGTTGATCAAATCTTAGCCGTCTAAAATGCGATTTGGACGATTTCAGACTTATTTCTAGCTAATTTGATCGTTCCGGATGCAATGGTATGGTCCAATCGTTGTGATTGAGACCAAAAGTGGTGGTGGTGAATTATTAAGAGAGATTGCCCGATCAGGAGACATCTGAAGGTCGTTATGGTGGTAATGAAGATGAAAAAGCAAGAAGACAATTGCCCACATAAATGGCAAATGAGGTGATTATTGGGGTATTATCACTTATGTGGCAGCATCTGCAGCCCATCCTCAAGAAGAATTTGACTGTCGTTGTAAAAGAAAAAAGACCAACTTGTGAGAGTAAAAGATGGTTGCTAGTGCAACATTTGCAGCCTATTGACATTGTTAAAAAAGGAGGTTGCAATGATGGGTTGTTGGTGGCAGCTACTAATGTCAAAAGAAGTGCACCAACCATTAACAAAAAATAGCCACCATTGTTGACAAGTGTAGCAGGGGCTGTCATTGAAGCATATAAATAAGCACCAAGAGTGCAGCACAAAAAGAAAAAGAGTCTAGTAGCATAGCTACAAAAAAAAAAAGATAAAAAGAAAGAAGAGCTGCTAGCAGTAGCCTTTCTGCCTTATGCAACAATGAAAAATAGGAGTCGAGTTGAGTGGATGTGATCCTCCTCCGTATGTTGTATTCTTTTTCTATCTCTAATAATATAGACTATTCCCGTAGATATAGGTAATTTGCCGAACCACGTTAAATATTGTATTAATATGTTTAGCCTTCAATTGATAACTATCAGAATATCACCGGTCGGAATTCTCAACAAGAAAAGGAGAGGAGCTTGCAAGTAACAACCGATCTCTTTCTATCTGACTGTAGATGAAAAATGATATTTATTTTTGTCATCTGCCAAGCTTCAAGCAGGCCGAAATAAGTTTCAGCGATCGCAAGAGAAAAATACCATTGGCTAGACTTCCTCAGTACTTTCCGTTGCTGACTTGAGATTTTTTCTCCTTCGGCTAGCATTCCAACAAAAAAACAAACACGAAACAATTGGAACATCATGCTGTCTAAGACATTAATTGTCTAAATTAAGAAGTCTGAAGTGCAAGAGTTTGAGTTGTAAGTTCATTATGCATACATTATCTATGAACCAGATGTTCATATGCTTCTTGAATAATAATTTCCAATCAAAAGTTCAGTTAATTTAGATTTTTTCCAATTATATCAAGATAGACCAGATGTTATCATATGCTTCTTGAATCTTAATTAATTAGGAAAACATAAACAAAATAACATTTCAAAAAAAGATGGCTGGAGAATAACAAAAATATATATATATCTTTTTTGAAAAGCAATGGCCATGGAATCCCCTTTCCAGCACTAAAAGCAACAGCCAAAAACTAATGGCATCGAGAGCAAGTTAAGCCAAAGAAACACACCCTCCAATAATATAATCTGATCAATTATGCAGCAGCAAGTAGCAACAAGGAATTGCTTACCGTTGTAGATTGAACAGGAAAAGGGTCATCAAGATTGATGGTGGAGCTAATAGAAAGCTTGGCAATCTCAGAAACAGCAGCATCTCGAACAGCAGTCACATCACTTGCTAAAGCCTCATAAGCAGCTTGAAAAGCCCGTTCCCAAAATCGAGGCAATCTTGTACCCCTACTGCTATGCGTGTACACGTCCCACATGCGCCACACCAGTTTCTTCTTCTCCTCCACTTCCTATTATACATGTTCAGTAATCAACCCCGTAGAACAAATCAAATGCTAAATCTTTTGTTTTTTGTATTTTCAAAGAAAAAGACATGAAATCAATGAACAAGATCACATACGAGAATGTCGACATCATCTTGAGTTTGGAAGCCGAGGTTGTCAGGGTGTTGTGAGAGGTCACCAGTGGACCATTTGAGAGTAATAGAGCCAGTGAACATGGACCAGAAAGCAAGG
>Ga0325402_1007705_pt1 | contig 10232 bp, 1 predicted proteins | sample PopdelMetagenome_22_FD_207212 | JGI IMG/M metagenome (GOLD analysis project Ga0325402, IMG submission 207212) | Populus deltoides microbial communities from Bellville, Georgia, United States - Xylem-PdKOR-R3 | ecosystem: Host-associated > Plants > Phyllosphere > Stem > Wood/Secondary xylem... | reverse complement strand
TTGCTTCTTTAGATCCTTCTCTTTCCCTTCCTTTTTCACACTTGGGGTGTTTGTGTTTCACACTGGGTTTGTTTCTTATATTCTTGTTTATAAATATATTAAATTAATAATTTTTTTATATTTTAAAATTTATTTTTAATATTAATATATCAAAACAATTTAAATATATAAAACAATTAATTTAAAAAAAAATAAAATTTTACAAAACTCTAGTTGCATTATAAGGCTGAACACCCCACTGCTGGTATTAGTAAGAGATTTTGAGCGTATTTGGCAGTGTGGTTGTGAGTATTTTTTAAATAACTTTTCGTGCTAAAATATATGTCAATGATTTTTTTTTATTTTTTAAAAATTATTTTTGACATCAGCACATCAAAACAATCCAAAATATACAAATCATATTAAATTTTAGTAAAAAAATTTTAATTTTTTTAGAAACGCGGATATGCGTTCCCTTTATTGGATTCTTCTTGAAAAGGGTAATTGAGAAATTTCAAGTCTTGCTTAACAATTGAAAAGATGTTTATACTTTTAGGAAGGGGGACTTCTTCTCCATATTTGTGTTTTTCTAATAATCACCGTATAAAATATGAGTTTTAAAAAAAAACTAACACAGTTAAATAAAGTTAATAAGAAATAACACAGTTTAAAAAAGATAGTATAGTTTGTAAAGAGTTGTTATTGGAAATTACAGTTGTTGAAAAACCACTATTTAGAATAACAATCTAAATAAAAATCATGGTTCAGAATCGCGGTTTTAATGCAACTATTATTCCCAATAGTGTTTTTTTAACAACCACGATTCAGAATCGTGGTTTCATAACAAAACCGCAATTCTGAATCATGATTGCAATGAATTTATAAACACCTCTTTTTCTTTATAGTCGTCGCTCATGAGAGGGAAAAACCCTAGAAACCAAAAAATCCTAGAGGAAACAGCCTCCAACCGCCCAAAACACCATCCAATCCTCCACCAAAATATCAAAATCATCTTCCGTTTGTCTCCACGAGTATTTCTACCATTTTTTTATAGCTTCTGTGTCCAACCTCCCTACCACCACAACCAGTGGAACTATCACTTATATTTCCATTAGGTTATAAGCAATGTGTTATTGAACATATGAATTATGTTGTTTAAATTAAGAATATTTTTCATGGAAACCTTATTTAATAAGTTTCATTGTTTATTTATTAACAAATGGTATGGGGGTAGATATTTTGAACATCCTGTCTGACATAGATATGAGTGATCAGTTGCATTTTATTATTCGTCCTGGTAGGCATGCTGATTATAATTGGATGATCCACCATCTCCAGTATATATCGATATGCAATGCATGGAAAAATTTTATTTTGGAGAGGTGCATCATGTAATTTTTTAGGAGGAATACATGGGCTGGTACTTGAGTATAATACGTCAAATCATTACACCTAACTCAGCGCAAGTTCCTCCATGCGAGGAGATGGAGTATGAGCCACATGCATGTCGGATTTCAAATGTTGTAAGTATTTGTTACTTTTTATAGGCTTTGACAAAAAAAATGTTGTATTTTATTTATGGATTGATAATTTCTATTTGCTTCATATTAGGTTGGACAGTTGTTAAAGGATGATCAATGTGATGCAGCCTCGATAATGATAATGGACTTACTCGTTATTATGCATCTTCTTGGTTCGAGACACGTCATACTACACTTGACTTGTTAGGAGAGACATTGAGCTTCGATAAGGTTGTCTCAGAGGATGAGACTATACAAACATGTGGAAGTCGTGTTATTGATGAAGTTAGTCCTTCCACTCGTCGTCGCAGAAGACATAGATAGGCTCAGATATATTATTATGTTGTGTTAGTTTTCTAGTTAAGAGTCATTTTTATTATTACTACTTTTATAATATTGTTGTTATTAATTGTCATGTTGATTTTAAAGTTGTCTTGCATATTATGTATTTTCATACTTAGTTTATATAAACATGATTTAATATCGTTAATTAACAAATGAACATATGAACATGTTGTTTAAAATTTCAAATCATCAACTAATAACTTAAAAAATACACATAAATAAAAACAATGTTTAAAAAACACACGCAATAATTTGGGATTATAGTTAACGAATAAAAATGATGTTAAAATAGCTTATGTTTCAATTACGGGTTTGAGGTTTGATAATTTATGGTTTTGTTTGGCCTTTAATTATGGTGATTTAGAATTTGTGGTTTTGTTTGGCATTTGGTTGTGGCGGTTTAGATTTTGTTTTTATGTAAGATTTTAGGACGGGCTATATTGCTTGACACAACCGCCATTAACAATAGTAGTTGTTAATAAAACCAAGTTTCTCAATAGCGGTTAAGTCAAGTTTATACTATTTTCCAGATACTTTTCTCTCATGTGCTATTTCTTAAAAAATTTTATTAAACTGTACTAGTTTGATAAAAGACCCGATAAATACATAAATGACTTTTTTTAATCAAACTAGATATTTTTTTGTGCTAAATTGTAACATAGATTGATTTTTTTATCATGAAAAAAAATAATTAAACATTGCTAGCAATATTTCTAATAAAAATAAATTAAAAATCATGCAAGAGTTGACCTGATGTTAACTTAGTCAACTTAATAACCTCAAAAGTAACCTAGATGGCCGCTAAAAACATATTTTTACTAAAAAGAATTCAAGATGATGAATCTTTTTAAATATTGACATGACAACATATTAAATTCATCTGGATCAACTCAAGTCAACCTGTCAAATCATGAAATGGACCATGAGATCGTGATAATCCCTTAGAAAGTAAATCGAAATACGTTATGAAATCTAATTCTCAATCAACTTATTATTAAATGATAAAAAAATATATATATGATACAAATAGTAATCTTGGATATAGTACTAATTAGATTTTTCTAAGCAGAGTCTTGATACTTCATTTTATTGGTCAAAACAAGCTAGTCATAAATTATACTAATCGATTTTAATCTCAATACCTCTAAAATATTTCACAACTCTAAATATGAGATATGAGATTGTATACAGAATATTTAGAGTTATATATATATATATATATATATATATATATTAAAAAAACCATTTTTTTTAGCATGAAGAGAGACATGGGCTAATTAAAAAAATGGACCAAGACCCCGTATATTTCATAAAAAGTAGTTTTTAAAAAATTATTTTCTAAACTTTTCTATATTTGTTTGTTTTTAGAAAAGTTGGTTAACGAAAAACATTTTTCAATAAAAAATAAATTTAGCTTGGTTTATAGGAAAGCGTTTTCTTTTTATTTTGAGTGAAAAACACTTTTCAGAAGTTGTGAAAAAATTAAAAATATCATTTTATTTGCTAATTATATCAAATTTGGTCCTCAAACTTTTAATTGCTATAGATTTTGTTTTAAATCTTTTTTTTTCAGTTTCACCCCTTAAAATTTGATTTGATTTTTTATAACTTTGGTTTTTTTATAATTTTTATTTGCTTTTCTCTTATTATTTTTTAATTGAAATTTCTTATTTATAAAATTTGGTCCTTATTCTTTTGATTATTATTTTTTTATTTGAAATAATTTATTATATTGTAATTATTATTTTTTATTTCATCATCTTTTAACTTTTTTATCTCTTAGTTTTGATCTCAATTATTTTGATTGTTATTTATTTTATTTGAGATAATTTATCCAAAAAAATCAATTTAATTCTCATTTAACTTTTTAATTTATAAGATTTGTTTCTAATTATTTTAATAAACTTAAAAAAAAGATTAATATATTATTTTTCAGCTCATTTTTTATAAAAAAGTTAAATACTAGAAAATATTTTCTAATTTATTTTTCATAATAACATTAAACATAAAAAAAAATTTATTTAAAAAGATATTTTCTAAAAAAATTTATTTTTCAATAAAGAAACTCAAATCCATAAAAGCGAGTAAATGCTGTTGTGACTTATGACAGCTAGCTAGCAAATCACAAAGGTAAAAATGAACATAATTAAGCATCTGATGAAGAAAAAGGTGACACGTGGAGAAGTGTACTATGCTCTGCCATGTTCTGCAATAGTACCGTAGATCTCTATGGCCTGCCTAATTTCTCATTTTCATTTTAAGTTTTTTTTTTTTTCTCAAGACTGAGTTGGTGAGTCACTGTGACCTCACCATCTTGCTGCTTCAGCTGTGCAAATTTCAGTGGTGAAAGTGAAAAGTAATTCGTCACCGTATAGTACATAATTGATTTTCTGCTACCAGCTACCATTTTGTTGTAGAGAAATTGAAAATGGGATATATTTTGCGGATTTTTTTAAAAAGAATAAGATAGTTTAGTAAAAATTTTGAAAAAATAATATAAATTAAAAAAATATTTGAAAAATATTATAATTTAATAATAACTATATTTTTAAATATCAATTTCATACACAATTATTATTTCTAATATCGGTTCTCTGTAATCAAAACTAAAAAATATTTCTCATGCAAAATAATTAATCTTAACAAAAATCAATCCAAAACTTTATAAAAATCTAATAATCAAAATATAATATTTAATATCTAATGATTAATATAAAAAAAGACAAATGTAAATTAATGTGGCATATAAAAGAAAAAAAAATGGTTATCGGAAAATAAGAAAACTCTATTTTAACGCATTCAATATTGTTATAGGTACTTTGACAAGATGATTTTAATTATATTTTTTTAAAAAATAAAAAATAAACTTGTAATTAACTCTAAATCTACCTCAAATAAAACTCTTTATTAATCATGATCAATATTTTAAAAAAATGCTAATGACCGAAAGAAAATAAAAAAAATGAAGCCATCAAGAAGAAGGGGCGCCTCCGTCCGTTGTTGAAAAAATGGGCATCAATTTTCACGAGGACTGGGAGGCCTAAATCTACAGGTAGATTAGGCATTAGGAGTCTAGCATGCATAGAATGGTCCCTGCAATAATATCCATGGGTGTCCAGATCGGAAATCACTTTTTTAATCTTCATTAATTAAGGTTAATAACCCATCTAATTAATTACATGGATGCCACTCGAAGCTCTTTATATTTATATTTTGAACATTTTTTTGCCTAATCTATATTCTAGGCTGTCCCTGGTAATCATAACATTAAGTGCACAAGTGGATCTCACACGGACACGCACAAACATGATAGAAATAGAGGATTAATCAATAATCCTGGATTTATTTCTTAATTGGTATTTCGTTTCAAACGAATTTTAAATGGGTTGGATAAATTTTGAATTTTTTTATTTAATATTAATTTTTTTTAAATATATCAAAAATTATTTTTTAAATAAAAAAATATTATTTTAAATTTTTAAATAAAAAACATTTTTAAAACCATCTTTACTGCACTTAATAAACCGCACAAAAGCATGGTATTTTTTCTTAATGATGATTAATTGAAAAGATGCTTTCAGTCTTTTTGAGGTGGGTCTGACGTGATGTTGGGTTTGAACGGCACATATACGGACAAGCAACAAGCTCGGAAATAGCGCTTCCTATTAAACAACGAAAAGGATATTGATTTTTGTGTTTTAAAAATATTTTAAAAAAATTTAAATTTTTAATTGGCTTTTTATAAATATTCTTAGGTGTGTTAATATAAAAATAAATTTTAAAAAATAAAAATATATTTAAATATAATTTCAAATAAAAGATATTTTAGAAAACAATCAATAACAAAATATAAACGAACCCTTAGGCCCCCAGGCTCTCACTTTCACATACAAATCATGCAAATAATTTTAGATACTTTTGCAGTGGAGGAGAGAGGGAGGGGGTGGGGGCTCAGACTGCTTCACACGTGTGACACAGAAACCCATAAGAAAAATTAAACCCCAACGCATCACACTGGCTGTGTGGGGACCGCGTCATCTCCTCGACGTGTCGACTTCACCACAGAACACGTGATTGTGGGCCATTAAGACTCTCTTTCCTTGTTTCGGAAAACGAAAATGAAGAAATCGGCTCGGCTCTTTGCGCTTTCTTTCATCTGGTTTCGCCTTCAATCACTATACATATTTGTTTTTGTGCGTTTAACAGTATAATAATGGTTATTTTTTAAAATATATTTTTTTATTAAAAATAAAATTATTTTTTATATTAACACATCAAAATAATTTAAAAATAAAAAAATTAATTTTTAAAAAATATATTTTTAATAAACAAAAACAAACGATAATTACCTCCTAGCATACATTCTCAATATATATTGAAAATAAGCTCCTCATCTAGTTGCTATGAAAATAAATTGTCAATTTTATTTGTTGTGGTGAAATATTTATGATAATTGTTGTTGTCTAAAAATTGACTTAAAATATACCTAAACAAAATCAAGCTAGGTTAAGAAAGGTGTCAATTTGTTTTGCAGAGTTTGTGCTGAAAAGGCCAACTTTAAAAAACTATTTTTCAACCTTTTTGTATATGATTTTGGAACCAAAACTGATATATAATTAATTCCAGTAATTTATAGAACAAATTCTCTCTATTGCTGGCTTTAATTACTCACTATAAAACAAAAGATAAACATTAATGATTTGACTTTAAATCATATTTGTTTAGCTGAAAAAATTATTTAAATTTTTTAAAAACTGTTATGGAAAAAACTGACTATATTTTTATATTTATTGGTTAAACAAACAATTAGGCCAAAATAAATAATTATTCATGGACTAAACTCATTTTTAAATTTAAGTTGATAAAAAAATATTTTACAGCAAACTCAAACCTAGATCAAGCGCAAGCATATGAGTTTAAACTCCAAACTTACTTTGTGTTTTTATATGGGATAAAAGTTTTCATACGGTTTTAAGTTTCTTTAAAATATATCGATTAATTTTTTTTTGAGATTAGCTTTTCATTTATCCATAATTTATTAAATTATTTTAATATTCTATATTAAAGGGCTTATGTTAAAGATTAAATTTCAATGAAGTTTTAATTTCAAGATTGAGTGGATTTCACTTATAATTCAATTTCAAATGCATCTATTAATTATGTTTTAAATAGATTTTTCAATAATTATCATACCTGCTCAAGGCTTGTTTTGTAAGCTTATCAAATTAATTCAAATATATGTTAACGTGGTTTAGATTTTTAAAGAAAGAACTAAACAATATTTTTTGGATAAAATTTTAAAAAACTAAAATGATGTTATTTTAAACAAAAAGTTATAGGAACTCACCCGATTAGATGTTATTCAAGTTTGTTCGAATCAATCAGGTTATGAATTGACCCGTCAGTCCACCCAAATTTAAGCGAATCAACTTCCAAAATGATTTGAAAGAAAACCCTTCCTAGACTTGAGACAGGCTCTAGGTCAACGAGTTTATCTAATGAATCGAATTTAATAACTGATATATATCAAATTAATTTTAAAACTAATAATTAGTATGATGATTAATACCCATGAAAATTATACATTCGGTTGGCGTCAAGGATATATTTTTAAAATTATCTTGAAAAAAAACTAAACTAAACTTAAGTTGTAATTGATGTGCAATCTAGCATAAGGTTTTGAGACAAGTAGTAGCCTTTGTTATAATATAATTAAGAAAATTGAAGTTTTTGATACTAAAAAATGTATCTATTGAAAGAAAATGATCAGATATACAATTACTAAAACACAATTATAGTTAAGATTGATCGCTCCATAACTTGTCATTATTAAAAAAAAAATACACGGTTTTTTCATTAAATGGTGTCAAAATACAATGCTATCATGTTATTAAAATATTTTTTTAAACCTGAAAAGAAAATACAAATTAATTTCTAATAACATTTATATCATTATTATTAATTATTTTATTGAGATATGATAATTCATTTATAAATTTGCTTTTATTGATGAAATCAAATCTTTTTTTGAAAAAAAAGAGAGCAAAAGATTAACAAGTTTAAAGTGCTAATAATAAGTAGTGCTTCGCCGAATTAATTAATTGCAAGAAAATAATCAAATAAAAAAACATAAATAATTTAAATTAATTAATTGAGGCGTGCAGATCTGAATATTTATGTTAATAAAAATAATAAAAAATATAAACAGTCTAATTCAAGAGACCCAATAGTCGGGCCATGGCCACGTGCGGCTCCAGCTAAGGTGAAGGAGACAGGACAGCTAGCTGGCTTGCGTGCCCATGCCCCAATCCATCCCTCCTCAAAGGCATTAAAAAAAAAAAAAGAACTCCTGCACGTGTGGTATTAAAAAGATCATGCCATGCGCGTGTTCCTTTCATACGGAAACCATGGACCGTGTCTTGTTTGTTTTTCTGGAAGTTGCTATTGGCACACCCTGTGTGATTTGTTTATACTTTATACGCTGCTGAGGTTGTGTTTTTTTATTTTTTAAATAATTTTTTAATTATTTTAACATATTGATATTAAAAATAAATTTAAAAAATAATAAAATATTATTTTAATATATTTATAAACAAAAAAAAAATTAAAAATCAATAACTACTATAAATAAGAAGATATATCCTATTATTTGATTTGGTAAATGAACTCTTTTTTTAAAAAAAATATTAAATTTTATTTTATCATAAAAAAAAAACCATTTTCAGATACTAATATAAGTTATTGTTAACTGATTTTAAGATGGGTTAAAAAGGTGATGATATTGTTGGTAAATATACTAATTTGTTTAGTGATTATAAAAGGGTGTGCAAAAATTCTTCATAGTTATAAGATCTGAAATATATTAAAAAAATTCTGAAATAATATTATTTTAATAAAAAAATTAAAATATTTTATTAATCTGACTTCAGCCAGCCCTTGGTTCAGAGGGGTGTGCCGAGAGCAACCCCTCATGGTCTTCCATTGGTAGCAGAGAATCACGGGGTGGCTCTATCCTTCCAATGCTTTTTTTTTTTTTTTTTTTTGTTTTCTTATGAGCGGGTGAGCGATTCCCTAGTAAGATAGGGAGGATCAATTTAATCAAAAATGATCATATTATATTCATTTCTATGTTGGATGCATCTTGCTTGGATCGAAGTATCATTAACAAAACCCTAAACAAGCTCATTTAGACCAAGACGCGTATTATTATGGTTGGAATAGTAAAATAATTATTTTTTCATTGCCAAGTCAAAGCCAATAAACTAGCTGTTGAGAATAATACTGTTGTTTTACAAGAATTTATTAGTTATTATTAGGATGATTAAAAATAAATATTTTATTTTATTTTTTTAAAATAATAAAATTACTAAATTACAAGAAAAAATATTTGTCTGGCATACGAGGGGTCATACAGGGTCATACAGTGATTAAATGGTGGTTTTCAGTTGACATTTGAATTGTCTCGACAACCCTTTTATTTCTAGGTAGCGTGTGTGAGATAATCATCTTTCGTTTTCAAAGCGGCTCTTAAATTTGTTTTGCCTTCAGATTTGGTTTTTTTTTAATTACTATTTGTTTTATTTAAAATAATTTATAAAATAAGGACTTCTTTCAATTTCATTTTCCAATTTCTTCATATGTCATATTTTGTTCCTATTATTTTAATTACTATTTATTTTATTTGAAATAATTTTTAAAATTGAATATATTTTTTTACGAAGCTTCTTGATTGAGTCCGGATCTCAAATTTTACGGGTTGCGAGTTTGAGAAATTAACTCAAGTTTATGATATTTGCTTAGGTTTACTTGTTTTTTCTTTTTTTTTTTAAATTGAATAATTAGAGATTGGATTTTGTTATTTTTTTATGTGTTTTCTATAAAATTTTTCTTTGATTTTAAAAATGACCCAAGTTATATCATTTTTTTATTTTTTGTTATTTATTAAATTTAGTTTTTTTTAAAAAAAATTGTGAGACTAATTATTCACAAATTTTAATCTCAAGAGAAGCTGTAAGAAAAATAATTCCTTATACATTGCCAATCTTGCTTTTTATACACAATTAAAAATATATCAATAAAAAATGAATGGAATCAATCGTATGATATGTCAAATTTAGCCGTTGTCAATGCTTTATAAAAATAATGTGTCCGACCCCACATTTGCTTATTTTTTCAACAACCCATGATGCAAGATTGCAGACTTATCATCGATCATGTGGTTTCCATGGCAGAGAGGTGGCCACACTCCCACATTTTCACTTAGCAAACTGTGGATTGCTTTTATTTATTATTCTTGGTGAATCCGACAAAGATTGGGGTCCATACCCCACGTGGGCTTGAATGGACTTTAAAGCCCACGTGGGGGAGACGAGCTCTGTCCAATCCAGG
>Ga0325402_1007702_pt1 | contig 10234 bp, 5 predicted proteins | sample PopdelMetagenome_22_FD_207212 | JGI IMG/M metagenome (GOLD analysis project Ga0325402, IMG submission 207212) | Populus deltoides microbial communities from Bellville, Georgia, United States - Xylem-PdKOR-R3 | ecosystem: Host-associated > Plants > Phyllosphere > Stem > Wood/Secondary xylem... | reverse complement strand
TTTTGCTATATTAATTAGTTTATTTATTTTGACGGTATGTGTGCATTTGTTTTAACAGAGGATGGATGGTGTAAAACATACGAGTGAGGATTCAGAGCTGATATCTGAAACAATTGAGAAACTCCCAGTAAGTGTTTCAGTGGAAGGGAAAGGGAAGAGATTATGGAAGAAAGTTAAGTACCAGCTTGTAGAGTACAATTCCTTGCCCGCATATTTAAGGGACAATGAGTTCATTTTGGGCCATTACCGTTCTGAATGGCCTTTGAAGCAGGTTCTGCTCAGTGTCTTCACTATCCACAATGAGACATTGAATGTTTGGACGTAAGTTTCCCATCTTATGGCAACAACCCCTTGTTTAGTAATTCTCATGGAGTTAATTCAAAGTCTCTTGTTTTGGTGTTTGTGCAAAAATCTGCTGTAGATGTTGGCCGTACGTGGATTTTTGTGGTTCTTTACTGTTTAGAGAAAGACTGGTCACATATGTTTCTTGCTTGATTTTGTACTAAAAGGTTTGCGGTTCCTTTTGATTTCATATTTAGGAAGAAAGTAGTGTGCTGGTTGTCTATGTGACAGTGGCACTTCCATTTGGAATGAGGAAGCGAAGATACGAGAACAGAAATGAAATATGGTTTTTATTGCTGGCTGATAGCATACAATATTTATAAAATGAGTAGTTCATATTCAACAAATCTTGTGGTTTCGGTATAGAAATGTTTGAGAAATTATCTAAAATCTCATGTGGGTGGATTAGATTTACTTTTGAGTCTACAAAGAGGGATGGTATCAAATTTAAATTCCTGAATTTTTAGTCAGTAACTCAGCTTTTGGTTGTTCAGTGAACTAAAGGTTTGTGTTCCAAGATTTGGTCGTTTCAATATGCCAGTCGTATTTTGTTATCCTGACTTATTTCCAAGATCCATGAACTTGGTGATGCCAATATTTGAAGTGCCCCAGATGTTCTGTTTCGGGTCTTTAATATCAGATTATTGATTCACTGCAGGCATTTGATCGGGTTTTTCCTTTTCCTTTCCTTGACCATATATACTGCAATGAAGGTTCCAAAGGTGGTTGATCTTCATTCTCTACAACTACCTGAGGTGTTGAAAGCTGATTTGCACAAATTGCAAGAATGCCTTCCCTCGTTACCCAACATGCCTGATCTGCACAAACTTAGCGGAGAGTTGAAGAGTACATTGCCTTCAATTGATTTGCTTCCATCATTCTCAAGATGGCATGTCATGGACCTTCTATACAATTGTTTGCCTGAGCGGTTCTCACATAGCAACCAGACTGATGTGTGTGTTCTGGTAATGATCTTTTTCCTCAATGCTGATATTACAGTTAATAGATGACACTGGTGGGCCACATTCTTGGTGTTTGGTGATGAAACTGGAATTTATGCCCCTGTCTGTGGTAACATGATATGATGCTGGTTGAAATTAGATGGCTGATTTGTGAGGGAGAATTTAGAATTCATACTTCTGATTAAATTGGATATTCTTGTTCCTTGGTGCATTGAGCATCAAGATATCCTCACATGTTTGTAAGATTTTGGAATACTGAAATTGCAACATTCTATGAAGTTCTCCTTCATCCTTTTGCCTTTGTTGTGGTGTGTTGATTGGTACCGATGCTGTCTTCAGAACCTTACCTCTGAAGGATTGAATTTTGCTTTCTTTTGTGTTTAAAGATTTATTAAATTTATGTTTGTAAATCAGAAATAGGCAACTTGCCAATTGCATAAGCTCTGAATTTCAAAACTTCTCAACTAAGACTCTGAGCAACAGACAGCCTGCAACTGACATTTGTGCTGTTTACATAGAAGCCATCTGTATTTCAAACTATATTGCGTGTATCAATTACTTGTTTTATAATGAAAGGTGAAAACAGCATATATCCACACTCTTAGAGTGTATTGTTTGACAAGTTACATGTAACATAGAACTATGTTCTACATTTCCAAAGTTTCATCAGTTCACCTATTTGATGCTGAAGGTTCACTTTGTTGCATGGGATGTCATGTCTCACACTACAACTTTTTGCCATTATTTTAAGATAGTCATGCTTTATCTTTACACGTATTGCTGTGATGTTTCAGTATATTTATAACATATATATTTTAGGAACAAACATTGATTTATTTTTCTGTTTGTATTTAAAAGATTGAATGGTGTTTGTATTGCGATAATTAGAATGGTAGTCCAATCCATCAGTAGTTGCAGGAAGAGAAGGGTTTAAAAGAATATTCTTTATTGATGCTGATATTATTTTCCAGTTGCTTCTTTCTGCTGTTTTGTATATTCAGCAATTTGCATGTATAGAATCTCCCATCTAATCTCCTGTCGTCATTTGGCTAATGTTCTTATTACTATTTTTCCCTATTAAATCCAGCGTAGCATGAAGAAGGATGTTGCGAACATGATAGCACCCCTGATGCTGAGGCCAATCACACGTTGGCCATTCTTTGCTTTCTTGGGTGGGGCTATGTTTTGCTTGCTAGCTAGCAGCACTTGCCACCTTCTCTCTTGCCACTCCGAGCGCTTAACATACATCATGCTTAGGCTTGACTATGCTGGAATTGCAGCCCTCATTTCCACCTCGTTTTACCCTCCTGTGTACTACTCCTTCATGTGCAATCCTTTTTTCTGTAACCTGTACTTGGGATTCATAACTCTCTTGGGGGTTGCCACAATATTGGTTTCACTACTGCCAGTGTTTCAAAACCCTGAATTCCGTACCGTTCGTGCATCCCTTTTCCTTGGCATGGGTTTGTCTGGGGTGGCGCCTATTCTGCACAAGCTTATCTTGTTCTGGCATCAGCCTGAGGCCCTTCACACAACTGGCTATGAGGTCCTGATGGGGATTTTCTATGGAATCGGAGCACTGATTTATGCCACAAGGATTCCAGAAAGATGGATGCCTGGGAAATTTGACATTGCAGGGCACAGTCACCAACTTTTCCATGTATTGGTAGTGGCTGGAGCTTATACTCATTATCAGGCAGGGCTGGTTTACCTCAAGTGGCGAGACCTTGAAGGATGTCGAGGAACGTAAATCGTGAATGCTAAAAGTAACTGATTAGTGGATGAGATCTTAGATTAATGTCATTGTGTCACTAAATAAGTAAAGCTGGCCTAGATATGTAAAGGCAGTGGAAAAGCAAAATACTTCTCTGCTGTTGTTTTTGTGCGTTACAACGAATGTCTATGAATAAAATAATTGTATTCTCTTGTACTGTATTCTATTATTCAAATCGCCGATAAGAACATGTGCTGGAACAGAAAATGGTGTTCAGTTTCTACCTCTTGATTTGAAACTGTCAAAATGATGAGAACTGTAGCGAGTTTGGGTTGATAAATTCAGTCCTCAATACACATGCAGCAGGCCATGATAGATAGTCGTCTTTGGTTTCCATTCCGTAATAAACTTAGATAGCGTGAGGTAGAAGAATACCGAGGGACAATACAACACGGAACAAAAACGGATATAGAGTTGTCTTTGGTTACCTGCTTCCACGTTCATCTTCCTGTGAGCTTCCGAAGAAGAGTATATATATATATATATAAAAAAAAATAATCGAAATGCTTTCATTGAGAGTTGAACTCAAGACCTCCCGCTTACTAAACGGGTGCTCTAACCAACTGAGCTATGAAAGCCTTTGCTGGCACAGTGTTGGATTTTATATTAATAATGTTTACATAAGTGCTAATCAGACAGTGACAGGAGAGACCTAGGACCCAACTGTGATCAGAACGGTCACTGTGTCTGCAGTTGGCTCATCATGTTGTCAGTCTGAATTAAATCGACTGCCTCACATGGAGGTAGGGCAAACAGGGTTGCGAGTTTGGATTAACTTTGCTGCTTAGTTTTTTCCCCGTAGTTTAGCCATTAATTTCTTTTTCAAATAAGTTACTGGGGCTCTTAACTGTAGTTGCTAGACTCTACTTGAAAATTAATCCGAAAAGGGATCTCAGTCACCAAGTTACTAGTTCCTCCATGGATTTTCATCGAGTCAACCAAATGAATTGTTTTTATTAGAGCAATATATTTCATTATTTTAAAAGAATTTTTTTTAGTACCGATTCGGTAGGGTTTATACAGTGTTTGACCAGGTTAAATAAAATCTAACTAGAATCAAATTTCGAGATCTGAATTTCTAAAGTCATTTAACAATTATGCTCCAGACATGATTTGTGAATTCCAATACTAAAATATACCTGCAATAGGCTATGCAAAGATGGATGCAACCTTGAACGGAGCAAAGAAACAAGTTAGGAGACATTAGAGGATAGCTCAATTGATTATTTTTTAAATTTATTTTTAAAAATTATTAATTTGAATTTTATAAATTTTAAGATCATTAAAGATTTATATTATTATTAATTTCAGAACTTATAAAATTAATTAAAACAGAAAAAAAGAGAAGAAAGTGGAAAAAAATAATAAAAACAAATCTTGAAGGAATACCAAAGTTTTGATTAAATTATTACTAATACCATAAAAAAATCTCGATAAAACAAATTTAAAAATACTAAATAACATCATCAAATATAATCTAAGTGTGTCATATTTGTTGCTAAAACATGATCGTGTTTTTGAGGTCTTTGTTTGTTTTTTTTTCCTGTATTTTCTCTTCTTACATCCAACCAATTTCATAATTTTTTTTTTTGAAATATCACAATTGAAAATAACTACAAGATTAAATATTGTGTTTCTCAATCTTTATATATACAAATTTTGCCATTTCATCTTTTTTTTTTCAAACCAGATTATTTCATTAATATTAAAAAAAAATAGCGGAGTATTGTTGGGTTTAGTGGTCACGGTTAGGAGAATTTATAGCTAATTATAGTGAATTGAAGTGCTATTTTTGTCCGTTTGGTTTTTCTGTGTGTTGACTTCTTGTGTGCTCTTTTAGAATGGGTTTTCAACAATCGATGGTCACGTGACACTATGGCTCCCATTTTCCTCATTAAACTAGAATAAGGCGTTTCTTCTTTTTATTCTACAAATTAAAGTCAGACAAGTGTCCGAGCTTCATAATAACCCCTTTTTCCCTTCAAATTAAGAGGTTTTAAATTTGAGGTCCTCTCCCCATACTGTACATAACCAACAATTAAAAATTAAAGATTAATATGGTGATGAAGGAGAATTACTCTATTTTTTTAACTTCTTAAATTACAATTTTAAAATTAGTATTTAATAAAATATATTAAGATCTTTGATGTACTAAATTGACTTAATAATGCATCTTTAAAATTGTTTGATAAGAGATTTCTTTATATATATATATATAATCTCTAAATTACTCTTTTTATGATTATATGTGATTTGGAGATTCGGATTCTAGAACTAGGGGGTCGTTGTGTTGAAAATAAAATAATTAATTATGTAATACGAGAGCTAAATTCAAGGAGCCCCAGGGTTTAATAAAATAAAATGGAACCCAATTCTTGAGGCGAGGGGAAGACGACCGTAAGGAGGATAATAATTAACTAAAATAAAATAAAACTTAAGACAAAAGTATCGTAAATGACGGAACTTATACCGGAAATGTCCAAAATCATACCAGAAATTCTAGTTCAACTGGGAAAGTGTCGGTGATGCACTGTCACGTGTAATAGTCTACGTGTCACTTCTAAAACCCCACACCTCATAAACACGCGCCCCATTACTGCCGTAGTTCACGCCTTACCTTATCGTTTCATGTCTAAAACTCACTCTCATTTGTCCCTCTATTCTTACCATTTGCTCAGTGAAATTTTTAACTTTAAATATAATCAAATCAATCCCCTTTTTTTTAAATATACTCAATTTATAACCATCCCTAGACTCCAATAACAGAGGAAGGGAGATTGATTTCATAAAATTGTAAGTAAGAGCACCTATGTGAACAAAAACATAAAGCAAGGATCATATTATATAATTATTATTAGCCCTCAATTAACAAGCCCCGGCGCATTTTAGCCTACAAGGCGCCATGACACCGACGCTCTCCACCCTCCAATCACAAACTCATTTTCTTGCTCCTAAATACCCCACCAGATTTTTGCAAATTATATGATAATCTCCCCTGCATAAACCCTCTCCTCTTAACTTGCGGCATCAATACTGGTCAATGCATTAAAACCTACCAAGTCCAACACATCTTTCACTCTCACTAGTCACGACTACTAGCCAAAAGAAGATCCAATATTACTAGAAAAATCTAACCTGGTTAGCCTCTCTCTTTCTTTCACATGTAGCTTAATGTAAAATGATCACACCAGAAGTGCCCCAAAACAAGTCTCAATACTCTCCAATGGCAAAATCAAGTGTTAGAAACAAACCCTTGTCCTGTTTCAGTGACGGGTTTCTCTATCTTGGTGGTGCTCTATTAGCTTTTTTACTAGTCTGGTCATTGTGGTCTTACACAGTTCCGCACAGTTTCGAACCCAGGGGTAGTACAAAATCCGCCACCAACGACGCCCGAACCCAGCAATGCGTTCAAGAAAATCCTGCTGTCAATCTAGGCTACGACCCACCAGACCAAACCTTCTATGACGATCAAGAACTGAGTTATTCGATCGAGAGACCGATGAAGAACTGGGACGAGAAGCGAAAAGAGTGGCTCAAACGTCACCCTTCATTTGCCCCTGGCGCTCGTGATCGTGTGGTTCTCGTGACTGGATCACAATCGAAGCCATGCAAGAACCCAATAGGTGATCATTTACTTTTAAGATTCTTCAAGAACAAAGTTGATTACTGTAGAATCCACGGCTACGACATCTTTTACAACAATGTTCTGTTACATCCAAAAATGTCTAGTTATTGGGCCAAACTACCCGTCGTTAAAGCAGCCATGCTAGCTCACCCAGAAGCTGAGTGGATCTGGTGGGTTGACTCGGATGCCATGTTCACCGACATGGAATACAAGCTCCCGTTACGGCGTTATGATTACAGGAACCATAACTTGGTGGTCCACGGCTGGGAAAAGTTGATCTACAAGGAGAAGAGTTGGACGGCTTTAAACGCTGGCGTTTTTCTGATAAGAAATTGTCAGTGGTCTATGGATTTCATGGAGAAATGGAGTAGCATGGGTCCAATGAGTTCTGAATATAAGAAGTGGGGTCCAATCCAGCGGTCAGTATTCAAGGACAAGCTGTTCCCTGAATCAGACGATCAGTCGGGCTTGATCTATATGCTTTATCAGGATAAGGGTTTGATGGACAAGATTTACTTAGAAGGGGAGTATTACTTTGAAGGGTATTGGGCAGATATAGTGCCAACGTACGATAACATAACGGAGAAGTACACGGAGTTGGAAAAGGAAGATGGGAAATTGAGGAGACGACATGCAGAGAAAGTGAGTGAGCAATACGGCGTGTTTAGAGAGCCACACTTGAAGGAGGCAGGGAATGGTAAAGGGAGCTGGAGGAGACCCTTCATCACCCATTTTACTGGCTGTCAGCCTTGTAGTGGGGATCACAATCAGATTTATCACGGGGAGACTTGTTGGAATGGGATGGTCAAGGCTTTGAATTTTGCTGATAATCAAGTCTTGAGGAAGTATGGTTTTGTGCACCCTGATTTACTGGATTCTGGCACGGTCACCGAGACCCCCTTTGATTATCCAGATGATGGGCCTTGGTGAATGCTTCACCGACCAAAATATAGGAAAAAAAGGTAAGTTTTGTTTGATTTTGACAGAGGTTAATTTAGTTGCTCATCCGTGCATGGTGTTGTATTTTGGTTTGGTTTATACTGTTGTTTTTTTTTTTTTGAAGTATTTGATCATAGGTTTGTCTGTTTTTTATAAGAGCGTCAAGCATAAATTTTGAGTATTCTTTTTTATACCATATACAATAATTATTAAACTCAGTAGTTGACCCGAAAACCCATATAATCCTGATTGAAGCTGAATTTCAAATTAAATTGAAAAAGATATTAATATAATAAAATCTTTTTGACTCATTCACGTTTTCATGAGATTAGCCGAGTTAATTTTACTGAATTTGTTTTTATAATAAAAACAATGACTTTTTTTTTTACTGGAGTTAATTTGTGGATTGATATATGGACTGAGTTACTCAGATTCTTTTCGAGGTTAGTTTCAAGTCGGGTCTCACAAAAATATGTTATATACTATGATGATTGGATATTTGTAACGCATGAAATAATTGATTGACCATTTTAATTATTGAATTGGTGGCCATTGTTTTTTTTTTCACTCTTTTTTAAAAAGGAAAAAAAAAACACTACGGCCATAATTGAAGGCTTTGTTTGAAAGTACTGAAAAGAGAGAAGCATATAGTGGCACTTTTTTACATGGCTTAAACTAGTGCATGATTGGAGGATAATGTTCCACTTATCGAGGACTTGGTATGATAGAAGAATGATTTTGTTAGGTGGTGGGGTGACTTGAGTTTATGTGCATAAAGAAGAGAATTGTTTGCGTGGCACTTGAGCTTGTTTTTGACTAAATCATGGTGCTTTTTGTGCTCGTGATAGGGACAAGGATCTTCGTTTTAAAGTGACCAAAAACACCTTCCAGCATCCCTTCAACCATGCCCAAGTGGCTGTTGTGATCAAAAGAGTAGTTATTTTTTTGGATTTTCTTCTCTCTCTTAAAACTTCCAAGTTTCTGTTATGGTGAAACAGTAATTGCCTTGTGGTGGGTTGCTAGCTTGCTACAATGCCTATGTTTTCAATATCAACATCTTATATCGTTGGGTTTGAATAAAATAATATATTCAATGCGTCAGATGGGAATTGACATGGCCTCGATTCTCAAAACGTAGGCAATCTAGACTCATCCCTACCTTATGATCCCAGTTCCGAAATCCTTTCCGGCAGATCTATCGAGCCTGGAAAAATTTCATTACATAGCTAATATACTAGTTGTGGATATTAGTTGTTCCTGAGCAGCTGAGCAGAATGATAAATCATTAAATTATTTAAAGACATAGTGGCCTATCAATTCATTCTAGATTCATTTTAGATTTACCCTTGTGATCGAGCTGTATTATTTCATCTATTATCTCGGATTTTTTGTTTTTTTCTGAGTTATTCCGATTTCATCATTCCAATCCCGACGTGTTACATGTATTTTCTGATTTCATGGATTCATCTATGCATGCGGACAGTTTTCTACCTGACTTTGATGTGGGGGCAATGCCTCGTATCTGTAATCTATGACAAGGTTTTTAACCCCGTTGTTTACGAGATTCATGTGGATTATTGTCATAAACACTGCATAAATCGAATTATATACACATGATTTCTAGCACTCAGTGCTCATCCATATGTCTTGTTGAATGACAGAAAACCTGAACTAGGGTGGTTCAAGCCTTCCATTCCCGTGCACTCACATTCAACATGGCTGTATATTTTCTGTTGGCAATTAGGGACGAGTGAATCAATATGCAGCAGTTGTCCTCAAGTAGTCTTGCTTAAGGCAGTGGATTATGTTTCATCAGCATGTCTGCACACACGAGACACTCTTGCAAGATTCATGTCTTTCTCTTTCTTCGTAGGTCTATCCTCCCTTTGATGAATGATTGTCTCCATGCTTGTAAGGTATATATAGCAGTGATTGCCATGGTTGAATCTATGTTCTTCATCCAGAATAGGATGACTGTCCTGCTTTATTGAAGCAAGTTTTGCTTGCCTTGCCTGTGCCTCTGTCTTCTCCTCATGCCTTGATTATGTAGAGAACTTGTGTAATAATTGGCCATTGTATCCTGTCACGCTACTTCACCCAAAAATTGGGATCCATGAGAAGAAAAATAAAATGCAAGTTGTCTGTGTATTCAACGATTCTTTTTTGAAAATCAGAACGGTTTTTAGTCTTAAATAACGCAAAACGTAAAAATATAATTAATTAGCGCCACTTATCGTTGGTTTTTTATGCCTAGTCTATTATGTTTGATTGCTTTTGATTTATATCTGAATAATCATCCGTAAGTATTGTTACCAGAATTAATGAAAATACTTTCGGGTGAGAAACTTAAACCTAACCCAGTTTTAGAAAGATATGTGTATTTCTATTAATTTTTGTGAAAATATATATTAGAAGAATATATCGAAGAATAATTTAAAATGAAGAAAATATTAGGAACAATTATATTTGTATGGATATATTGGAGATGAGGGGATAACTTGAGCTAATTCTCTCGAAAAACATGGAGTTGTCTTATGCTTAATCACTGTTTTTTTTTTTTTTTTTTTTTTTTTTTTTAACTTAAAAACAAAT
>Ga0325402_1007700_pt1 | contig 10234 bp, 5 predicted proteins | sample PopdelMetagenome_22_FD_207212 | JGI IMG/M metagenome (GOLD analysis project Ga0325402, IMG submission 207212) | Populus deltoides microbial communities from Bellville, Georgia, United States - Xylem-PdKOR-R3 | ecosystem: Host-associated > Plants > Phyllosphere > Stem > Wood/Secondary xylem... | reverse complement strand
TACACTCTCAATGTGAACATTTTTTGCTACATTCAAAAACCAAGTCTTACATTACAACGAACGTAATCAGCGAAAACACAACGACAACATGGGCAATAGTCGAGTGAGTGCATAGCAATTTTTGCTCCTTTTTTTTCTGTGTATTTTTTATTTCAATTCACCCTCCAACAACCCAATGTTTTTTATTATTTTTTTTTTAGTTTTTTTTTATTTTATCATTTATTATTAGATTATTTTAAAAATTATGTTTGATATATTTTTTTCTATTGATTTATACACCAATTTTATTGATTTAGTTTTCTTGCTCAATTTCAATCTTTAAAATTGGATACATTGGGAGTAGATTTTTTTAAAAATTTTTGAATTTATCCCGATTTTAAAAGATTAACTTAAGTTAATTTGGCTTATTTTTTCGAGCTGTTTTTACTAATTAATTTTTTTTCGATTTTATCATTGAACATTGAGTTAGTTAAGAATTAAATTTCATAATTTATTTTGATTTACCTTTTATGGAGTTCTCCTAATCTCATTAACCGGGCATAGGTTTGACATGTTGATTTAGGTTGAATGTGTTTATTTTTTCGAGTAAGTTTTTAATTGAGCTTCATAATGTTTTTCGAATTGCTTTTTACGAGATTATCTAGTTCGATTTCATAACTTGGATGGTGAGTTTAGCAGGTTGACCTGGTTTGACTTGGTTAAATTTTTTTGGTCCATTTTAATTGAATATTTTTTTTTTAATTTCACTCTTAAACAACTCAATCTTCTTCTTCTTTTTTTAATTTCATCCTTCAATATTAGGTTATTCAAGAATTGAGCTTTGTAATTTTGTTTAATTTGCTTTCTATAGAGTTATCCTGATTTCATGGATTTATTTATTTTTTCTTAGTTTTCAACATCGAATATGTTAAAAATAGAGCTTCTAATTTTTTTTATTTTTTTATGAAGTTATCTCAGTCTCATGACTTAGGTCGTGAGTTTAACAAGTCATCTTAGATTGACTTGGATTTTTTTAATTTTATATTTTAATACTGGAATGGTTAGATATTAATTTTTTTTTAATTACCATTAAACTATTTTGCTTACCATGGATTATTCGTGCAATAATTTCTATTGAACCGAAAGCCACATTTCCTGTTAAACTTTAGGAATATACATGGGCTCAAGCCAATATTGGACTAGGCTCTGAACTCCTTCAAAGGCCAAGAAATCTATTGGGTTTAACCTCACTCGTTAAGATCTTTCAGCACCGGCCTGACAATATCATCCAGTTAAGATGCTGTGTATTCACACTCGCACAAAAAAACAAAATAAAATGAACACGCAGCGTTTTCAACACGTTTCTTAACATAAAAAAAATAATTGTAAATAAAAAACGTTGGTGCATGTATTTAATTAAATAGTATAAGAATCATATGTTAATAAATATAAAAAACGGTTAAAATTAACTAAAAATTAAATTAAAATTTTAATAAATAAATATAAATCAAGATATTTTATATCGCATTCCTAAATCCAATTATGTTTAATAGTTTTAATTTTTGAAACTAATTTATTATTTAATCAAAGAAAATTTCAAGGAAAAAAAATTATATAGGGTTGAAAAAAAAAAAGCCTGCTAAGCCTGGATGGCCCAGCATATCTGGTACATTAAAGAAAAGGTCGTGCGAGCAAGCTCCCAAGGCTAGACACGCTCTCTTAACCTTTTGTACAGGTAATTATAAACCTGAGAACCATACGGGTAAACCAATGAATCATTTACAAAAATGAACAAGAGCATTAAAGAGTAAAGAATTTTCAACAGATGATCAGATAAGAGTTGCAGTAATACTGTGACTTTCCATGCCGGCATGTCAAACAAATTAGCAATGAACAAGATCAACATGACAATTAAAGAGGGAATTAACTAAATTTATACTTTATTATTGAATACCTTAGGAATTACAACTGCGCCAACGCAAGAACACACTGCATTCTGTTGCCTGTGCTACCCTCGCGGCTACGCCCACATCAATCACAATTCACGAAGCAGCAGCTTCATCAAGAAACAAGTCATCGACATTGTATCCGCAACTCTTGCTCAGGAACACCTAAAACAGTTCAAGAAAAAAGATTTTTTAAGTCATTATTTTTCATCAACTGGTTGCATATTTTGGTAAAATCATGCTGTTATGAAAGAAAGCAAGTAAATATGAATAGGCTTGTTCGCTACTAAGCCTAAGAAATTATAGCAACACCCAATCCGGAAAACTAAGAAATAGTGGTATCAAACTAATTGACACCTAAATTAGTAGTGATAATGAATCCCAAAAATCAAGGCTTTTCTGCTTAGACAACCTAATGATTTGTAGTAGTTTATCCCATTGCAATAATTTGTGCTGCCAACTTTATGACCAAGCTAGAGTCAAGGGCAGCGTTCTCTGCATTTAAGATTTTGTCTTTTCTTAACAAAACAAACAAGTTATACTAAAATTAACAGTCTAAAATGAACACAATTAAGGAGGGGGGAAAACCCAGAAGAACTGATAAAAGGAAAATCCTAATGCATTAACAGAGAGAGAGAGAGAGGTATATTACCAATGGATGTTTGAGACTTGAGAGATGAATCAAGACACGTGCTTGGCGTTGTGAAGGAAAGCAGCGGAGCAAAGAATGGAAGCAATAAAAACGAAAATACCCAAACCAATCACCAAGGAAATCCCTGCTACCACTAAATCCATTATGCTTAACCCCATCAACAGCACCATCTTCTTCTTCCCGGTCTTTACTAGTTTTTGTCTACTCCTTTTTCATATAAAAAGGAAATGAACCCAATAAAAATGAGAGAAATCTGATGTGGGTTTCTTTAGTTCAAGAAAAAAACTCAGACATCTCAAGAAAATCTCTTTGAAGGAACTAAAGTTACAAAATAACTGTATCCACCTGTCATAAAATTATGAACTACAAAATCGACTGTGGCCCCCTCGCAGGATTTATCTGAACAGGAAAGGTAAATTCTAAAGGATTGAAAGACAGTATCAGGATATGGACATGGAGGTGATGAAACCTGTAATATTTATCTTCTTGGGATACATTTTCTTGGTATCGGTATGTGCACCAGGTCTCCTCCTCATCCACAGTAATAATGTCTCTGTCCTCCGTGCATGTTAACATCTCCACAAAAACATTTCCAGCACATTTTGATCATAAATTTTGAAGTTCACATGACCAAACTTTCGAGTTACAAATGTTTTTGTGCTCTGAAAATTAGTTTCTATACTTTTAATTTTCAATTTTGACCTTTTTGTACTCTTCATATTTTGCATGTAAAGCTAATGACATAATTGGATACCCTCAGCTTCTTTAACCTTTAACCTAATTATTTAATTTCTTACTTTTTATTATTGATGTTGATGATATTTAAGTCATTTCATTAGTTTTATAGTACTTTTCAAATATAGGAAAGTTAAAAATAAAACTGAGAGTATATGAGCTAATTTTCAAATCTTGAATGATTTTTAAGTCATTTTCATAGACTAGAGACACGAATTCATTCTGTAGTGTTAACAACCTTTAAAAAGCAATGATGCTGCATCAGAATTATATATATTCAAATCACGAGCACAGAAGGCTTTCTACAATGCATGTACAATATTCAGAGCAAATACTGCAAAGCTCACATTAAGTGACAAGGAGCTACCATGTCCGGATCATTGGATGCGAATCATGTAACAGTGGCCATTTCTCTCTTGCCCGTTGTTTTTCCCATCTCCCTCTAACAAGCTTCTTGAGTCCTTTCTTTCCAGAAGTGAGTTAAACTGCACGACCACCTTATCTTAATAAATCACTCTGTGGACGGAGTGCATTTCCTCTTGAACTAAATTTAAGGAGGCGACACCTTGTTCTTTAAATGCAACCAGGCATGCTTCATGAGAAAAAATTATACTCCATATAGCTGCTGGGTTCTGGCTAGTCTTTGTTAAATATTCAACACCATTTTATAGGATAACTTGGAAAGTTTGGTTGTGCCCCTTCTACGTAATAATCGTTGCCGATTCCTTCTCTTCCTTAAATGATCCAAGATTTCAAAGATAAAAAACGGAGTAATCGGCATGTATTTAAAACTGAAGTTACCAGACTATAAGTATACGCCAACTGGTCCAACACCTGATTCACGATTCATTAGAATTTACCATGATCAGATAAGCTTCTAGAGATAAATGGAGCATCGATGCTCGTATATGCAATTATGCATTCACTAGTTTGTATCTATTTGTATGAGGTAGATAGACTTACCTGGGGATTTTGGCATAGGAGGAGGGGCTACTGGTGGCATTCGTTTCCTCATTGGGAGGGGATCCGATTCCTTGATGTCAACTACGACAGCATCGGATGTCAGGAATGTCTTGGCCACCGATGCTGCATGCTCCAAACAACATCTAACCACCTGCTTTCAATTCATTGATTGAAATTAATGAAAATTTTGACATCTTGAATATATGTTATCAACTGCAAAGTAAATGGTCCAAAAAAAGAAACAAAAAGTGGTAGTTCTAACAGAACAAAGAAATGGAATTGCAGAAATAAATCTTCAGCCAAAGTTGGCACACCAACAGTCGAGATACACTAGTTTTCTTCTTTTCTGGTGGTATTTGCCAGTTATCATATCATTCAGCAGTTAAATTTCCTGCTAACTAAATCACATTCAATTATTGAATGCGCTGCTTTGAACATATTATCTAGGTACTGGCATTGATACCTATTTACTATGCCACATCACTTTAGAGCATAGTGGTCTGCATATGCAGTCGCAAATTAAGCCCCTTTTCTTTTGTAGTGGTTGCAATTTCTTATCCATGTTCGTCACCTAAAATGGATATGTCATAAGCAAGGTGCATTTTTTTGGATGATTCACGTGATCATATCATTGAAATACCTTTGTGGGATCTATAATTCCAGCAGTTATCAAATCCTCGTAAGTGTCTGTTGCAGCATTGTATCCATATCTTATATCAGCATTTGACAAAACCTAAAAAGTTCACAAGTTTTGGAACCAAATTGTTGTTATAATGATTAAAAAGAATTCAGAAGCACAGATTTTCAAATTTCAACATCTTATAATCTTAAAGCACAGTGAAGAATCAACACGCAAAGACCTGGTTTATGACGACATTTCCATTTACACCTGCATTCTTAGCTATTAATCGTGCAGGATAGCTCAAAGCTCTTTTGAAGATCTCAGCTCCAATCTGCATGAAATTAACTTAAGATCACTTAACTTTAGTGAGCAGTTGAAAGAACTGACATCCGTGGTGAAATATTTTGTACCATCTGAAATGAGACACGACAAGATATTACAGCATATATATAAATTGTAGGTGTTGAATTCACATTGATCAGACAAACTTTTCCAAGTCTTATCATACTATCCACACTCTTTGAATGGAATTAAATAAAAGAATTACAGAAAATAATTTGAAAGAAAACATGCCTTCTGCTCTTCATTATCCAAAAGTTCTTTAATACCATCCACCTTAGTTGATAGCCTCAAAAGGCTACAGCCACCTCCAACTACTACACCTTCCTCAATTGCTGCCTGCAATATACAAGCAAGCAGCTTATTATCTATAATTAACAAAAGACCACCTGAAAGATCGATGAATTAAAACAACAATTTACCTTGGTTGCATTTAAAGCATCCTCAATTCTCAGCAGTTTGTCCTTCAACTCGACTTGTGTTTGTGCTCCTACCTGTAAATCAATCGATAACAAAAGAACAATGAGGAGTTACATACGCGAGATGATCACATCTTCAAGATGAGAAGTTGCTGATTACTACAGAGCACATGATTACCTGCAGAATAGCAATCCCTCCAGATAACCTTGCTATTCTTTCATTCAATATTTTCTTTTGAAATTTTTCTTCAGTGTTCTGCAAACACGAGAGACAATGGTTCCATGGTGGTCGTCATTGTCAGGAAAATTTTTTACCACGTGGCAAGTATTCTCAAAATTTTTGGAACCTTAACTTCGAAACTGGATTATGCATGTCTTAGGTTATAGTCAAACTGTGATATTCCATTTTTTCACCTACTCTTGATTACTCAGTGAGATTTTCACCGAAACATAGAAACTTATTTTGTTCTGCGAAGGAAAACATTCTTGTTGCTGAAAGGAATTAACTTTCTATTAATTGCTCACATAGGAGAGATTAAAGCACGGATCAAAAGACTGAAAAAGGTTTCCTATTTTTTGTAAAGAGTGATTGGATTGATAATCTGCATAAGCCAAAACTAAGATACCTTTGTACTAAGAATATCTGTTCAACTTGGAAAAGTTTTTCTAGCATTTATCATCCTAATTATAAGGCCAAAGGAATAACAGATTTGACTCAATGTGTGTACAAGTTGACTGTCACTGATGATAATGCAATGGATGCTACTATGGAACTTGGAAAGAAATGAGAATGCTATAATGGAAGGGATTACATTGTGAAGAGCAGATGCACCTCAACAAGACTACATATCTGAGAAACCCTTTTCTCCACAGCTTCTCGAGTGCTCCCATCAGTTACTATCAACGTAGAATCTTTTGTTATCACCACCTTAGTGGCAGTGCCCAACACCTCCTTCCCAGCCTTTTCTAGCTTCAGCCCCATATCATCTCTAATTACAGTGCCTGCAAAACATGGAATCATCTTGTATGCATCCATGAAACCAAAGTTATATACATGTGTGTTACATTTCCTTTGCATTCACTTATGCTTCACAGGGAAATGGAATTAGAATTAACATTCATTTGGCATCTCATGGAGGAATGAAGATTGCCTCAATGACTCCCAACTCAAAAGGACAAAATATATATGAGATGCTTGCCTTTATCCTTATAAACCTAGAAGCTCGGACATAAAACCCTGGTGGTAGAATCGGACAACTTACTTAACAATGCAATAAATAACAGCCAGAATTGATGCACAAAGTATAGGAAAAAAAAGAAAAAAAAAACAGGAGAACTTAATCTTCTACCTCCTGTCAAGATAGCGATGTCATCCAAGTAGTGGCTCTTCCGTTCACCAAAGGCAGGAGCTTTAATAGCAGCTCCCTTCAATAGACCCTTGAGTTTGTTCCTAATGATTGGAGCCAGAGCTTCCTGGTCCACATCCTCTGCAACTATTACAATTGGGTACATCTCTTTAACTGCATTATCCAATATTTTGAACACCTCCTTTGCATTTTGTATTTTTTTGTCAACCAAGAGTAGCTGCATCCAAAAAATCTCTTACTTTCTGATAATTTCATGGAAGAGCATGACAGACCGTATAAAGTTTCCTACCTTGCAGTTGTGGAACTCCACTACCATTCTTTGCCGATCAGTTACGAAGTAAGGAGACAAATATCCACGATCGAATTGCATTCCTTCTACAATTTCTAGGATGTTCTCAGTACACCTTCCTTTCTCAATTGTGACTACTCCCCTTCTTCCCACTTGTTGAAGTGCATCGGATATCATGTTTCCCACTGTATAATCATTCCCTGCGCTAACTGCAGCAACATCTGCAAGCTCATCGTTCTCAACCTGCATTATGTTTCTTAAGTATGATATTTGCTTTTCCTACAGAAATACATTTTGCTCTTCACACAAGCTTTTTGCTTCCTCTTAACCTGGATATTAATTATTTCAAGCGAAATTGAAGAAGAAAAGCTGTGTTACTGACCTCCCTCGACATCAATTTGAGTTCAGATACAAGAGCTTCCGAGGTTTTCACAATTCCACGAGCAATTTGAACAGGATTCATGCCAGATGCAATCACCTGGAATCAGTGTAATCTTTAATGCAGAAATTTTTCAGAACTTTTCATAAAGAATTTAAGGATATTCAAAATGAATGCTAGAATCCACTTCATGAAATAAATGACAAGCGTATGCCAACAGCCAACTAATTTTTTTTCCAAGATAGCAAACTCTCAGCCACAGTGGAATAGCATGTTCTAGGCCTTCAATTATCAAAATCTGAAACTTCATTGCACGAGACGCTCCACTTGTCTTGTGTGAAGTAGTTGTTACCTTTTGACCCTCAGCGATTAAACCATGAGCAAGAACCACAGATGTTGTCGAACCATCACCAGCAAGGTTATTTGTTTTCGCACCAGCTTGCCTCACCAATTTTACTCCAACATTCTCCAAGGGATCCTCCAGTTCAATCTAAACATTAATCCAGGCATAGAAGAAGCAGTTAACTAGGAACATAATAATGCCAAGGAATTAATAATGATCCATTATCATAAGAAAAGACTTTTTCTTATGGCCAACATCGTTATTTTTCCCACCTTTGTGATTCATGAAATCAAATTCAAACAAAGATAACCAAACTGTAGATGCAGATACGAGCATTAGCAGGCATGAAAGGACAGTACAGAACATCAATGGACTATTCATTTCCCTGGCTCGTGACGCCAGCGAAATGGTTAGCAAGAAGAACTTCACAAGCATTTGAAACACAGAATTGTAGTTTGTTGCATTTGAAATATCATGAACCCATATCAAAACTGTAGACAATGATACATTCAAGTCTGCTTCTGTAATGGAAAATAGATGCATCACAAAAGGTGTTGATTTCTACACGGAGTTTGAATGGAAGTTGTACCAAAATATAGAACATAAAAGGCAATATGTGTGCAATTGCAGAAAATAGTACCTCTTTGAGGACAGTTTCTCCATCATTAACAATCTTGGGAGGTCCATACTTGTTTTGCAACACCACATTCCTTCCTTTCGGTCCTAAAGTCACTCCTAATAACTCTGACACCATCTCCACCCCTGCCTGCACAGCACGAACCAATCATCATCGAAGGCAAAACTCAATTTGAAAAGGGAAGGTTGTGTAGTGACTTGAATTGCAAACCAGAAGTTTCTTCGTGGTTGAACCATCATGGTTGAAGTAAATTTCCTTGGCCATGGCTTTCGGGCTTAACATAGAAGGAGAGGAGACCCTCTTGAGCCTTGTTGGGTTAGTGAGAGATATTGCAGAGATTAGAGATGGAGAGCATGCCATGGTTAATGCACCACCAGCAAATAACTGTTCGGTTTTGTTTCTTTGGGATATCAGGTCCTTTGCTATTTGAGGGATAAGGGAGAGAAAAAAAATATCTTGGAGTGGATTTTGGCGCTATTTCAAGAATCTTTCCGTTGTATTTTCTTATGTTTGTGTTTAGAGCAGGAACAAAACATTTCGAAATTCAAGTGATAACCAATGGGCCAAGTCCATAGATTAAAAAGAGACTCGAAGGACATAAATACAAGTGTCAGTCCCAAAGCCTATAAGGCCCACAAAATCCCAATCCAGCTCATGAAAAAATCTGCACTCGATTATTGAGATTTGAGGACCCTTGTAATTTTCATGGGTTTTGCTCACTTTATCCCTTTTTATTTGTTTGAAATATATAAACAAAATTATAAAAAAAATTTAAATATTTGTTTGATAAAAATTGTGGTTGTGGTTTATATACAGTAAAAAACATGTATAAAATAATTTTTTTATTTTTGATATCAGCGTATTAAAATGATCTGAAAACACAAAAAAAATTAATTTGAAGTAAAAAAAATTAAATTTTTTCAAAAGCGTTTTTGAAACGCAAAAACAAACAGAGTTTGATGAAACTCAGTTACAAAAGCATGTAAAAATTGCTTCTTAAAAACTGTGTTTCAAACTCAATTTTTTAGCAAGCCCCACAATAAAAAATACAGTTTAGTGTGTTACCAGATACCTTGCTGTATTTTTTGCATCGCAAACGCAAAAACTCCAAGTAAACAAATGTAGCCTTAATTGGTGCGTTGTGGACATAAATTGGCTTTCCTCTCTAGTTTCCATGCATGTTCTTGCCAAATTATACAGTCGTCAGCTTATTGTAATGGGATTCGAATTTCGATCTTAACTACAGTAGAGTTGATTAGTTTATCTAGACAAATAGCAGTAGAGTCTGATGGGAATTGTAATCGATCTAGCTATCTAAAGTCAACGTGAAAATAAAAGTCAAATAGCCTCGATCGATAAGCAAATTAAATGAAGCACGATCTTTGTTAATTAATGTTCAAGATGCTTCATGTTTGCCTTTTTGAAGCCCTCTCTTGTTTTCTGCTATTTAAATGCCAATTACCTCTTCTTCTTATTATAGTGTTTCGCATTGCCAAGCGTGATGACATCTAGTTCAATGAACTGCATGGAAACTTTCACACAATTCTAGATATAGCCCGAATTC
>Ga0325402_1007699_pt1 | contig 10235 bp, 7 predicted proteins | sample PopdelMetagenome_22_FD_207212 | JGI IMG/M metagenome (GOLD analysis project Ga0325402, IMG submission 207212) | Populus deltoides microbial communities from Bellville, Georgia, United States - Xylem-PdKOR-R3 | ecosystem: Host-associated > Plants > Phyllosphere > Stem > Wood/Secondary xylem... | reverse complement strand
CCATGCTAGCACTTAAAAAAAAGCAAATATAAATAGGAAAAACCCTAGATCTAAAGTAACATTCAGCAGCCGCCGCCCCCCCTCCCTTTTCTCTGCCTCTCATCATCTTCTCACAGCCCCCCCCCCCCCTTTTTTTCTTTTTTCTCTCCTTTTCTCTCTACCTCTCATTTCTCCCCTTAGCCCCCCTTTCTTTTCTCTTTATCTCTCCTCTCTTTAAGTTCACCTGTGCATCAACATTTACTTTAATCAAACTACATGGACAGATAAAAAAAGAGATGGCTTTTTTATGATTAAGATTCAAGTTCATCTCTGCATCTTGTGGGTTTTTGTTTTTTTATTATTATGTTATAATTTGCTTGTAGTTTGTGGGCAGATTTGTTTTCTTGAACAACAGAAATCGAGATTTGCTTGTAATTTGTGGACACTGGACATCGAGATTTGCACACTGGACATCGAGATTTGCTTGTAATTTGTGGGCACTGGGCATATCTATTTTCCTGAACAACAGAAACCGAGATTTGCTTGTAGTTTGTGGGCACTTGGCATCTAGATTTGCTTTTCAGTTTTACCGGTTTTTGAACAACAAAAACCAAACCGAACCGAAACCAATCGGTTTGAACCGGTCTTGGTTTTAAAATTCATAATGTTGGTTTGGTTAATTTTTTTATGTAAAAACCGAACCGAAAAATAATTACCCCTAGTTTTTTCTTTCTTTTGACGGGAAAGATATCAATGTTTTGGGCTGTGATGACACCAAGGCTGGTCATCATGGATCCTGAACTGATGAAAGAGATTCTTTCTAACAAGCTAGGTCACTTTGGAAAGCCACCATTAACCCCACTTATTCTAATTCTCTCAAAGGGACTGGCATGTCAAGAGGGTGAGGGGTGGGCGAGACACAGAAGGATAATCAATCCTGCTTTCCACCTAGAAAAACTACTGTATTTTGTTTCCAATACCTTGAACTTAACTAATCTTATATGCTTAATTACTGACATAATTGACTGCAGAGCACTAATTCATCCCATCATTTCTAGTGTACTAAATTATTCTTGGAAATTTCTCTTAAAGAGGATGCTACCGGCATTCTCAATCAGTTGTAGCAAGATGATTGAGCAATGGAAGAAGATGGTCAATCATCAAGAAAGTTGTGAAGTGGATGTATGGCCTGAACTTCAAAAACTCACTATGGATATCATTTCAAGGGCTGCATTTGGAAGCAATTATGAAGAAGGGAAGAGGTTATTTGAGCTTCAAAAAGAACTGATTTTTTTTGGTTTTGGAAGCTATGCAGACCTTGTACATTCCCGGTTTCAGGTACTAATTACAAGCCTTCGAAGTTAGAAATGAGAGGTTAGCAATTATCTGTAGCATTTGTTTCTAATTCATTGTCTTGTACAGATTTGCTCCGACAAAAAAGAATCGAAGAAGAAGGAAATTGAACAAAGAGATCATAATATCAAACTCAAGGAGCGCCTCTCTTATGTTCCTATTCCGTTTTTCACGTGCGTTTTCGCTTTGGAAAAACTACATAATTGACCAGCGCAATGTTACGGTGGACTCAAAAAAAAAATTAAGTGGAAAGAAAAATGTCTAAGTATTTTCAACAGGGAAAATTGAAGAAGATCTCCAGTGAAATAATATAAATAAAAACCTTAAGTTAAAAGGTCCAACAAAAAAAAAGAAATTCTAAGGATAAGGGTGAAAATTCTTGACTTATTTCACATGAAACCCCGGACGAATTAAAAATATAAATTTGTATGGTGATGATGTTCCAAAATTCAAGATGTATAATTAAAAGGTTATTTAGTGTTTGGGATAGTGGTTAATTAATATATTCAAGTGCTTAGATTTCTTCTTCTTAATTAAAAGGACTTCAGGCTAATAACAGAAACTGCAATACATGCAAAATACCTGCAAAAACAGTCCTAATAGGAGAACTTAAAGATCATCTAATAATAAAGTCAGTATATTTATGGGAAATGTATAAAATGACTTAAGACATTAAATGATTTAAAAGAGTCTTAAATTCAAGGAACAAAGATATTTGTTCTTGAATTTTAAGTTGATTAATGATCTAAAATTTATATATCTTTTATCTTAATAGATGAAAAGTTATGAGCATTTTACCTGGATAGTTTGGGGGTATTTATATCCCCTGAACCTTGTCGTTTTCAAAGAAAAGAAAGATTGGAAACTTCTCTGCTCTCAGCAATATTAATGGGAAGCAAATATTTCTTATATATCATTAATGAGATAATAATTATGGTATATCCCTTAAAAAAACCATATATATACCTATAAGTATAGGGAAATTATTACATTAATATGAACGATTATTCTAGAAAGAGAGGCATAGCAGTTTATCATGTATTTAATACTTATATTGTAGAAGATCATCCAAGATCAGACATACAGCCTTAGAACTTGGTAATATCCAAGTTCTTTGGGTCTGGCATGTTTGCCAGATCCACGATACCTTGAGTTTGGATGACTGTCAAGTCCAAGTTCTTTGGAACTGTCATATTTGTTGAATCCATATTATCTTGGACTTTGCTAACTAACAAGTCCAAGTTTTTTAGGTTTAGAATGTTCTTCAAACCCACGTTTCCTTGAACTTAACCGACTACCAAGTCCATGTTTTTTTTGGGTCTAGCATGTTTGCCAAGCCCATTTTATTTAAGAAATATTTTTATAAATAAAAATTTTTACCAAAAATTAACTCATCGATTGCCTCCCAAGCCTTTCATGTGTAATCTTGCATTAAAAGCTTAAGAGATTTTGAAAGAGACAATTGGTCAATAGACATTTTATCTTTTTTTAAAAAGAGGTGATACGGCTTTATAGATGTAAAAAGATTTCTAAAGAAAAGAAAAGGGCTTGCTAGGCATGCTCTTGCAATCTAATGAACAGAACAATCTACCAGAAAATGCAAGCGGGACAATAAGGGATGACTTGAGTATTGAAGAAGTAAAAGAGGAATGCAAGCAGTGCTACCTGGCTGGGAAAGAAACAACCTCGAGCTGGTTAACATGGGCAATGATAGTACTAGCTCTGCACCCAGAATGGCAAGAAATGGCTAGGGAGGAAGTTCTACAAGTTTGTGGGCAGAAAGAACCTAATTTTGAAGCTTTGACCCATCTCAAGATTGTGAGTAATTTCCCATTAATTGGATACCCTTTCCCTTTTGTCCTCCTGAGGAGCTTCACAGACATGTCTACACACAAAAAAAAGCTTTGTCATGCGACTTTTCATGTTAATTTGTGATGGAATTTCTCAGGCTGCTGCACTTTTCTCCCAGGTACTAACCTCTTTTATCAAATACTATTTCTGTTATATTTAACTGCAGGTAAACATGATACTTAATAAGTCTTAAGGTTATATCCGCCAGTGATTTCTCTATACCAACATACTTACAAGGAAACCAGGATAGGAAACATCCATCTTCCTGCACGTGTCGACCTTACGCTTCCTATGCTGCTCATTCATCATGATCCTGAACTCTGGGGTGATGATGTAGAAGAATTCAGACCATAGAGATTCCTCGGAGGAGTTTCAAGGGCATCTAAAGACCAACTAGCACTCTTTCCCTTTGGATGGAGCCCCAGAACCTGTATTGGCCGAAACTTTGCCATGTTAGAAGCCAAGATGGCTTTGGCAATGATTCTGCAGAATTTCGAATTCAATCTCTCACCTTCCTACATCCATGCTCCTCATACTGTTACGATACTTCAACCACAGCATGGTGCTCAAATAATAATACATCAACTCTGAGTTGTAAACTCTTTCAAAGGTGTGATTTTCGCTGCATTGCAGAATAGGTCTTTCTTTCTGTCTTGTTGCGGTGTTGTAATATTTCCACATGCTGATTTCTACAAATAATTCCAGCAAAACTTGTATTGTGTTCAAGACTATTCTATCAGTTAAATAGATCCTAGTTTTTTGCCTTGTTTGTTTCTATTAACTATAACTTCCCAAAGTTTAAGCAATTCAGTGTGCCATTTTTTTTACAGAAGTATAATAGCAGCCCAAACCTTCTACTTTCTTCAATAAGAGATTCCCTGTTGAGGAATCATGTAAAGAAACAGAATCTCTAACATCAGCTATCTCAAAACATGATTCCATGCATTGTCAACAATAAGAGAATCCCTGTTGAGGAATCATGTAAGCATACATCATTTGAATTTCAAAATGCATGTGTTAAAAAAACCAAGTAGAAGAAGTGCTTCATAGTCAAATGTGGTTTATAAGTTTTCATCAACGCAATTTGACTCGACTTGACATGAGAAAAGGTCTAATTTCACTCAGCGTTTTACATTAGAAATTTATGTTCTAAATTCAAAATTCTTCGACAAACAAAATATAAGAATCACAATCAAAACCAATTAACTACCAGATTCACTTCATCAATTAATTCTCTCTTAAACGAGTAATCCATACAGCAACTTGTTATCTTTATTCATTTGATAGTTTCTCATGAAGGAATGTTAAATAACAGCTTCTTTTGGGCAGGGAAAAAAAAAAGTAGATTGCAGTTTCATCTTATATAGGATAAACCAATAATACTATCACATTTCTGCTACTCTACTTATAATGGCATCCACATCAGGGATTAGTGTAACACGCTTCTCAATCTCCGCTACCACACAACAAGTTTCCTCTCCTCTATTAATAGCTACAACATCTTGAGCAAATATAGAATTCATACCTGGGGAGACCTGCATCGAATTCAACAATTAGATCACTTATTTAAATGTAAAATGTGTATCAGCATGCAGATTTTATTTGCAGTAACTCAGATACCACAAAAACTTGAAACTTCATCACAATATAGTAATCAAAAAAGTTCTCATGCAATTTGCGTAGATTTTGTCCAACAAAGGTTTCTAATGGTTGAGTTTTAGTTGTGGGTAGTTTTTGCTCCAAAAGGAGAAAAAAATTACTTATGTAACTTTTAAGTTATTAGCATGTCCACAGAAGTAAGACAATAAACCTTTTCCAGACCAAAATAATTCTTCATTCGTCGGTTTAACTGCACTCTTCATTTTATTTATTTAAGAATCCAACCGATAAAACGAAAGCCACTTTGATCACGCAAGCCAGCAGCAGCAGAGGGGATTTTTTTACTTCGGCCATAGGTTACTCCTCCAGCAGCATCCTTCTTTTCCCTGCAGAGGTTGCACTGGTCGTAGCAACACCGAAGGGCCATCATTGAGACAATCAGCTTTCAGCCAGCAAACCTGTCTCCACACGCCAAGTTTTATCGGTTGGATTCTTAAATATATGGAGTCCAAACCTCCACAAGATGCCCAGAGGAAGGTCTGTCCCAATTTCATTTTAATTTACTTCCTCATTAACTTCCTATGTATTCTTTTTCTGATGAATTGTTTAATCTGATCGTGTTGCAGTATAGGTTTATGCCTAAAGCTCCTCCACGCCGAGTTCCAAAGCCGGAAGTTAAAACGTAATATGTCATTTTGGTTAATCCCCATTAGTAATGTGCTTGCTTGGAAGATTTTTTTTAGTTGTCATATTTTCGAATATGTTCGTTGTTTGCAGTGCAAAGGTGGAGAATGTGGATACTCTACAGGCCATGAACTTGATGAAGCAATTCCAGGCATGTATTCCTCAATTTTGTTATTTCCTTTTATTACGAAACCTGTGAATTATTTGATTCAATTTCCTTCTTTTTCGGTTTTTTTTTATTTGATTTCTCTGCATCTTTCATTAGGAAAGGTCCCTAAAGCAAAAGATTACAAACGAAAAGAAAGGTAAGTCCCTTTCTTAATAAAGTGAATTGTATACTCGTGGATTGACATTATAATTTAAGTATTTTGTCATCTCACTTTCTGTTTTGGGATTTGGTTATCATCACAATTTCTCGAGTTGTTTATGAAAGAAATCCAGCTATTTTTCTCGTACTGTGTATTTTGTTCTCAAATTTGTACTGTGTATTTTGTTCTCAAATTTGTGCCTCTTGATCTGTCAAATGCATACGTGCCCCAACTTCTAGTGTTTGTATCTCTGCCTTTGTTATTAATCCACTTTAAAGCAGCCAATGGATTGTCAAATCCTGGCTACATTATAATTTGTATCTTGTTTATGAATCATTCACTTAGTCCCCACTAATTTTTAAACATAATGATGTTAGGCCATAGCACAATCCTGGAAACCATACCATTTTATGGTTGGTAGGGGCGATGACTTTTTCTGTATCAAGAACTCTACTAGAGAGAGAAATACCACATCGTGTTCTTGAAATAAAACCGTGTGGTTTCTTAGCTCTGGAAATCATGAATGAATGCGGCTAGTGTGTGTGTTCTTGATGAGAAATTAGATGGAAATAAAATGAATTTGCGCAATTTGTTGGATAAATAACTAAAAGGAAACAATAGGATTTGTGCCAATTTGGGCCACCTATTTCCAGCGCACAGCAATCTAAGGGCTTACTTTGCATGAAACCATGTTCTAGTTAAAGCCTCTCATCTGTCATCACAACCAACTTAGCAAATTGCAGATCCAGATGCAGAACTCCGAAGGAATATGTGCTTCAGAAAACAATGTTTTCACCACAGCTGTCAGCTGCATCCTTCTTTTAGAACCTTAACATCTAATTATTTCAGAACTAGCCAAAACTTCCATGGTACAAAAACAAATACTAACAGAAGCCATGACAATTGGATCTAACAACACCTGATTGAAACCTGGATGAAGGATGCAGTGATGTTTTAATGTTCCCTAGTTTCTCACGGCTTGCACTGACTGAGTCGCAATTAGTTGAGCCATGACAGTAGCATACTGCACAGCTGTGTGTTGCGAGCTATAGTGATCTGAGAGACCGTACTCCACAAAGTTTGGTTCCATATGCATGAAATGGCCTGGTAATGATCTTTTTGAGATGGCTTCTTGCCATATATCAACAAACTCTTCCATGACTTGCCTGGATTTGTCCATTGATGACAAAGGAAGATACTCCACCTTCAACAAAACAAGCAAGTTTCATTATGTTTTGCCAGCTTAGAACTTTCCTTTTTAATTTTACACAAAGATTTCAACCAAGTAATATACCAAGACACCAAAACAGTTGTTACAGTCATATGAAACAGATCGGAACACTTTCAGAAGAACATAGCATAACTAATCCCAAGAATAGCAATTTTCATTATATTATATGATTTTAAAATTTTACTACTAAACTAGTAAATTGCTATCCTTGATCCTCGAATAATAGAACAACACTTGAAAATCCTTCTCTTCTCCAAACATTTGAAACATGAATTCTATATATGGATTGTATCCCACTTAGTAGCTACAAAACCTTTACATTTGATATGAGAGAACTAGCGACCAATCTCATTAGACACTTCATATACACACATTATTAACCAAAATTAGGCTAGTATTTTAGCATGCCAAATCCTTTCTATCAGCCAGGACTGGAATTGACATCCTCTGGCAAAAACTCAACTTCAGCTAGCATTTCATGGTCTACAGCATATTCTAACAAAGGTTAATTAGAAAAACTTCGCCACAAATTGGTTTCTAATAGGCATTAAGCAGCTAGCTCCATGTACTGGTGACAACAGTGGATACTAGTGCACCAATCCTACCACTTTAACATTCAGATTCAACAGTATGCAAGAAGGCATGCTAAATCAAGTCCTAAAGTTTATCATACTAACATATCAAAAGCAAAACAACTCCAATGGTTAATGCAAGAAAATTAAGATGAAATTAAGCTCATTATTACCTCCATAATAATTCCTCTCAAGTTGTCGGAATGAGTTGGGGTAACTTTCCCCACTCGCAACTGAAAGTCCCCGAGTTGATACTGAAAACCCTACATAATAATAATAATAATAATAATTCAATAAAACCATACATCAAAATTATAAGAGCAGAGCATCATATCATAAACAAAAGGGGAATCGAAAAACCTCAAAGTAAAGAGCAACCCTCGACTTATAAGACTGAAGCTTCTCCATTATTGTTTGAATGGAGGAATCTGCCTCGAGAACAATCCTTTGACCTCGGATTATGAAGTAATACTTATTTGGCTGCTCTGGCAAAGAAATACCCAAGAAATCTCGCGGCAATTCAGGAGCTTGCGATTGGTCTGGGTTTTTCAATTGAATTGATAAAAAATCAACTTATATTTATTAAAAAGAAAAGAAAAGAAAAGAAAAGCACCTCGTAGTATGGGTTTATAGTAGGTGAGAGTAGCTTTCCATCGGCCTTCTTTAACGCCGTTAATGCTCTCCACGCACTGAGTTACTTCATTGAGGATTTGGGTGTTCACGGTTGTTCCTGCGTTTGGTTGCCAATGCAAAACCCTGTAGAGAGACTGGCACAACTTCATTATCCAATTTCAAAAGTAAGAAGAAAACTGTGATTAGGGTTTTGGTCAGCTTTACCATTTGAGTGGCATTGTTCTGGAAAGTGACGATGCTGAGATATTCTCCCTTGATCTTCTCTTATCGGTCAAGTGTGAACTGCTGAGTCTCCAAAGATTTTAAGAATAATTTGATTGCATCGACCCCATTCCCATTTTGGGTCTAACAGAACCCAAGACCTAATTCAGCAACAGCTAGTGCCTTGTTTGTTTTGCTGGGAAACCAATTCCTAGGAAAGCAATTATCGGTCTTTCATAATATAAAGTAAAGTGTTATCGCTGGCCGGATCGATTATTTTTAATGTAAAGAAAAAATGTTTAGGTGATAACTTAACTTAATTTGGTGTAATTTGACGACCACGGAATTCAAGATATTAAATTTAAATAATTTCTTAAAAAAAATAAAAATTTTCTTAAATCTCAAAGTTTAATAATTTAATGTCAAATAATAAAATAAAAAAAATTCAAAAAGAATTTCAAAATAAAAAAGCTTATATCTACCTGAGTTAACTAACTTGTCACGTGCGATATAAAATTGGAATGAAAAAAATTAAATTTAAAAAATATCAAAGTTAAATCAATAAAAAAATTACTAAAAAAAATATAAGTTAACCCGAATTAATTTAACTAACATGCGCTTGGGATAACCCAACAGAAAGAAAAGCAAAAAAACCATAAAGCTCAAAAATCAATAATTTAATGTCAAATGATGAAAGAGAAAAAATCAATTTCAAAATATTGAGAAAAAAACCCAAATCAATCCACAAAAAAATATTAATTCGACTAACCCGCTATTTAGGATATGAGATTTGAATAATCTCACAAAAAAAAAAGCAGAACAAACCATGAAGCTTAAGGTCAATAAACCAATATCAAATTAAAAATAATCAATTCGTAACAAAAAATTTTTAAAAAATTGAACTTAAACCAGTATAATATTCAAAATCAGTAACTCCGATCATGAACCTGGAATTACCTTGTAGAAGGAAAACATGAAGAGATAATGAAGCAAACTTACCAATCATAAGAGATTAAAAAATAAACAATTAACAATTAAAACAATAAGGACCGAATTTGGTATAAAAATTAAATGAAAAAAATTAATTAGGGATTAAATTAAAAAATCAAAAAAATAAAATAAATAACAATTAAAAGAATGAGAACCAAATTTGGATACAAAAATTAAATGAAAACAAAATATTAAGGGATAAAATTTTAAAAAATCAAGGAAAAAAAGATAAAAATAGCAATTAAAAAATGAGGATAAAATAAAATAAAATAAAATGTTCAGGGAAAAATCATAAAATAATAAACTTCAAAAAACATTAAAATTAACATAAATAACAATCATATTATTGAGGGTTAAAATTGAAATAAATATAAATTGGAGGACAATTGAATTTTAGAAAGGCAAACATGGATCTCAAGATTTGGAGAGACAGAAAAGAGGGAAAATAAAATATTCGTAGTTGTTGAACCACCACGTATATCAACACACGTGTCGTTTCATCAACATCAACGCTACTATACACTTTTGAAGACTTGATTGAGGGTGGTTTTTCTCTACAAAACGACAATGCTTGAAGGAAACAAGTGCCATATTAATTATTTTTTAAAATAATATTCATATTTGTTAAGTTACTATATTGTCCCCAGCTAAAATTGATAATAACGGAAAAATCATAAGAAAAAAACGAAAATGATTTTAAGATAACAACCTTAGTTTTTAAATTTTAAGAATAAATTTATAATTTTACTATTTAAAAAAAACTGAAAAGACAACAAAACTCTTGTGCGAAAGCTTAATTTTATTTTAAGAGTAATTAAGTTGTTTTGAAAAAAA
>Ga0325402_1007695_pt1 | contig 10239 bp, 3 predicted proteins | sample PopdelMetagenome_22_FD_207212 | JGI IMG/M metagenome (GOLD analysis project Ga0325402, IMG submission 207212) | Populus deltoides microbial communities from Bellville, Georgia, United States - Xylem-PdKOR-R3 | ecosystem: Host-associated > Plants > Phyllosphere > Stem > Wood/Secondary xylem... | reverse complement strand
GTGCCAAATTTTACACAAACATTGAAGCAAACTCCATGGCATGCCAATGTGTGTTTCGTTGTTTTGAATCCATTGTTTTAACTCTTTCACAAGTTTGTGTGGCATGTCTCTATATTAAAAAAAAAAACCTAATATCATGTCTCTTCCCCGATCATGTGGGAGACAACCCGTCAACTCGTGATTCTTGATCGATTAGCTCACTTAAAAAGAAATTACTGAAATTAGTTGGTAGCAAAGTCCCACATGCTTTAAGAAAGCTAGTAAACTTAAGCGGCTATAGGAGCCGGCATCACATGATAAATGTTATATTCTCTTTGCATACAGGGAGGCAGACAATTTGAGTTATGCACGGGAAATATTGATATATCACCAATCTGGCAATAGACGTGTCATGGTGTACGTATGAATCAGGATGTTGACAATTCTTATATAAACTATACTGTATTCACAATTGACACATAATAATAATAATAATAATAATAATCAAGACTCGAACGGATCAAAAAGATGGTGCGCGTGCTCGCTCTAATAGTCGTATTATTCTCCACCCATTCCATGATTTGAATGTTCTCTCCCTTGCTCCATGGGTAACATGTCATGTTGCTATATATATTGCTGCATGTGCATGACCCGTCATGGTCAATGGCATCGTATGCATGATGCTCGTGTGACAATATTGTCCAGTGATGAGAATGTAGCTAGCGCTTATTAGAAATTGTAGGGCAACATGGCCAGATTGCTAGATGCATGTGTGTCATATAGATGCCATCATTTCACGATTAATTCGTGCATGCCACATGATAGATATGAGGAGTGAATTAATAAGAATGATAAAGTGCAAGGTGATCGTTGATGGAAGTGAAGTTTGGTACATTTGAATAGATGACTCGGTCCAAATGATCTTGTATAAGGATCGATGCATATAAAGGGCTTCTATGGCTTTGTTCCTAATTATATATAAACAGTGTACAATCAAGATGGATTTAATTGCTCCTAATTAAGGTTATCATCTCTAATTAATTCAAATTAATATGAATACTAAGGGTGTTAAGAAAAACATCACACCTGTAACATTTGTAGGCGTACCATCAAGAGTCTAAAATAATTAAGTGAATGTAGCATTTATTTGTTTTTGTCTTTTGTAAGTCCATTAAAATTAAAATTAAAAAGACGTTAATTTAAAGGAGGTGTTGAGAACATTCTTTGGTGTCTTTGTAATGTCCTCGTTTTTTTTTCTTGCAATTTTGTTCTAATTTGATGATTAATTATTTTTTTATTAAATTTATCATTTAATATTACATTGAATTGAAATTGAGCTTGATGATTGATTCTAATCTTTTTTATATATATAAAATTATTACAATAACATCCTGATTTTAGCTCGATCTTGATTTTATAAAAAAAAACAATTTAATTTTATTGCTTGTACAATAAAAACTTATGGGGACCAATTTTATCACGAGGCAGGGATGCGGAGCTTTTTTTGTTTTTAATTACTTTTCTAAAGATTTCAGTCCGAAAATTCATTTAATATTGATGATTTTATTCATTTTCTTTTGTGCAAATGTCTATCTCGATCTATATATACTCATTTAATTAAACCAAAAGTGGATTCTAGAAAGTAAGGTTACTGAATACTGCGCGCTAGGGTCATAATCTAAATTGGTTTAATTTATATTAGTTTAGAAGATTATTATTTCAATATTTTTTATAAAAAATAAATAAATAAAGAGATGTAGGTTTTTTGTTTTCTCAATTAAATTTAAACCGGTTTTAATTTAATGAGCTAGATCAAATCAACTGCTATCCGATTTAATTTGAGAGCTAATTAATCCAATAAAAATAAAAACATAGTTTACATGTGATCATATTAACCCGCCGGCCTCAAGTCGGGTAGATCATAACATTAATCGTTGAAAAGTTTATTAAGAAGTCGGCAACCGGCTAGTTGGCTGTCATATGTACTTTCTGGTGACAACTCAACCTAGCCACAACTATATATATATATATCTTGAGATCTGTGGATGCCAACTATCATGGCTTGGAAGTAAGATCATCTCACATCAAATAAAACCATCAATTTTGAATTCCCTGTTATTTCTTTTCAATATTTGACAACAGATCAGAGGCAGCTAGCAGCAGGTGGGATTAAAAATCTCTTGAGGGCCAAGAAATTAATACAAAGAAAAAGTAGAAAATAAGTCAGAGAGAATATATATCTGAGGGAATCACATGCATAAAAATCATGGGAAAAATTAAAAATTCAGTAGTAGTGGTGTATACAACCATCACGCTTCCAGTATTTCTAAGTTGAAAAGAGGTTCTAATAATTAACACGAACACCTTTGCGATCACTGTGCATGTCACCATAGAAGCACGACGACAGATTTGACAAGATGAACTTGAGATTTAAAATAAAAAAAATGATCAAAACGCAGCTTTGCCAAAATTCTAGGCATCGGAAGAGATTAATCAAAGGCAGCCTTTCTTTTCAATATTTAAAATACAAAATATGTCACCCAAAGTGGCTACAAAGCCTACGACAACTTTTATTTACCTCCCCCCCTATTGGTCTCCTTTCCTTGTCAAAGCCGAATTAAAGATGTAAAATCACATTCGTTTGTCCCGTGAAATGGAAGATGACGGTCCAAAAATCAAATTCTTTGTCCCCCAAGAAACTAGCTACGTAGATGCTTACATATTATTTGTAGTATAACTCAATATCCAATTGGCCTGTCAGTGAAAACAGCTCTCATCTTCTTTACTTTTTGGTGTTTTTTTAATATATTATTAATAATTACATATAAAAGTAAAAGTAATCCTCCCCCTCTTTAATATCTCTTTTTTCTTGATGTAACTAGGGCTTGTCGTCTCTCATCGTTGGGTATTTCTAAGTGGAGCTATGATTCGTGGATAAAATAGTAAAACATAATGAAAAATATTATCGCATTTAAAAAATTATCTCAATTTTGAGATTTCAAGATATATTTTAATATTTTTTTAAGTAAATTTATATAGACTTACACTATGTCTTGTTTAAGTTTATTTATTAAAATAAAATAGTAAAATTTAAATTTATAGACGTTTGCATTAAGAGTCTGAAATCTTGTTATAAAACCATATTAAGTTAAAAGCTAGTGAGAATTTATTATTCCTTAACAATAAATAATAAATAAATATGAAACATTAATCTGAAACAAAAGATTGACTTGGAATAATTAATTAACTTTAAGCATGAGAGAAACTATTAGGTGAATCTAGTTCATTATTTAAATTCATGGATCAAGCCAATAAAATTGTTAAATATCAAATTAAATTTATCCAAATTATTTTGTGATTGATGTATTTTTAATTATTTTATTTTATTTTATTTTTATGATTTTTCTATTGCATCCTAAATGTGATTCACTAAATTAATTATTTGAAAATTTAATGATTTGTAAGCGAACATTTTTTCGAAAAACCTATTAAATATCATGTCAAATTACTCAACCATCTTAAGCAACTAGCTTCCACTAACATCATTGAAAACTATATTTCTTTCAATCTAAAATTTTAAACTAGTTATTAAAATCGAAATAAATTTTTACACCTTGCTGCAAAGTAATCAAGTATAAGCCCACCAATAAAATAATATTTTGTTTAAAGATTAGTTGTTAATTTTTTTAAAAATTCAATATATTCAATAAAAAAAAACAGACACAACTAATTTAGCCATCCAATTACGACAGAAAAAATCGGCTTTCAGTACACTTGGCCTGGAAAAAAAATTATAGGAAGAAGAAGAAGAAGAAAGCAAGAGATTGTATCTACACTTAGCCTGGATTGTTGATGGTGGATTAAAGATATTCTGACTCTATACTGTTCACCTAAAAAAAACATAAACAGAGAGAATCTGATCTTTTGATCGATGACTTTGGAATTATAATATTTTAATAAACATAGGTATATATGTTTTCAAGAATGAAATCTGGGATGCTTGAACATAGGTATATATGCATGTCCATACAGGGACCAATCCTAGTAACTAAAGAGCTTGTCTTTTGGTACACAAAAGGACATTGTGTGTATATATATAATCACCGCTTTAATTAGTCACTAATTAATTCCAATTAAGCTAATCAAGTACTATTAATTAGAATATTTTATTAGAAGAGAAAGCACTACAAGATTTAACAGTTTTACCGACGGAATTTTTCCGTTGATGTAAGACACATATTCCATAGGTAATTAAATTACTGATGAAATCACCGACGAAAATGCTCCGTCGGTGAACTTTTCATCGGTAATATTTTGTTCGTCGGTAAATCCGTCGGAAATAAAAAAATAAATTATCCGCTTCATTTCATCGGTATATCCCTCGGTAATCATATTTTTTTATTACCAATAGATTTCTCGACGGAATTACCGACGAAAATTCCATCGGTAATTATTTAAAAATATTCTAAAAAAATTTATTTTATAAAATTATAAAATAATTAAATTAACATAAATCAACATTGTATAATATACACTCAAAATGCTTGGAAAAAAGAATAGGAAAATCAACTCAAACAAATTTGTAACAAATAAATAAAATGAAAAAAATAAATTCAACTAAAAAAATTCATATGAAAAAAATGAAGTTGCAATTGCTAAAAATTTAAAAATCCTATAAATAAATCAACTAAAAATTGATCTCATATGAAAAAGAAATCTCACAACAACATTTATACAATTATTAAGAACAAAAACAATTGAAAATAAAATAAAAAACAAATATAGTGAAAAAAATCATGAAAAAAAGAAGAAAAATCTTATCTTAATGTAGTTGCAAGTGAAGCTAAGGAGAGAAAAAACATTTCGTAAAGCATATTATTTTAAAAAAAAAAAACTAAGAAGATAAAAGAAGAAAGAAGAAGAAAATATACCCGAGCATGGAGGAAAAGAGAAGGAGATGAGGAGAGAAAAGAAGAGAAAGAAATAGATATTGATGTTTTTTACATATAGTGAAGAAGATGATGAAGAAGAAGAAGAATAAATAAGTCTATCTCTTGTGAAATAAGAGGATTCAGGCTTTTTATTGGGGAGCGTTAGCGACAGATTTACCGACGGATAATTGAATATTAATATTTTTTAATTATTCCATCGATAATATTTAATTTAAATTTTCAATTTCGTAAAAAGTTTTCAGAAACCGCCAACAATTACCGACGATTTTTCAATCCGTCGGTGATTTCATCTGTAATATTTAAATGAAAATTTTAAATCAATTGAATTTTTTCAGAAAATCGCCAAAGAGCACCGACGAATTTTCAATCCGTCGGTGATTTTGTCCGTAAAAAACAACAATTAACAGTGCAATTGAAAAGTGAACGGTTCTGAAGCTCTTTGAAAAATCCCGACGGATTTTGTCCGTTGGTGATTCCCTTTGTAATTGACATGATGAACAGTATTTACAGTTTACCAACGGATTTACAGACGGATTTTACCGACGGAATAAATTCCATCGGTAATTCCGTTGGTAAATCATGACACGTCATCATTTTCTTTGCTTTGTTTTAATTTTTTTCTGACTGTAATTCCCTCGGTATTTCCGTTTGTATTTATCGATTTTCTGGTAGTGAAGTCCTAAGTTTTATTTTCTAATTTTATTTTTTAGAAAAATAAGATATTATTCTATTTCTAAATAGTTCTGTAATTTCTAAAAGCACTGATAATTTTTTGTTCAATTACAAAGACTAAGATATAATGAACCCAATCCTCTAATGGATGCTAATCTAAATAGTGTTTGGCAGTGTAATAATGATTGTTTTTTAAAATATTTTTTACTTGAAAATGTATTAAAATAATATATTTTTTTAAAACAATTATTTATAATATCAGCATAGTGAGATACATAGAGAAATGAGATATTTACAGAGATGCACCTCTTGATTGCTAACGAAGAGTATATAATTTGATACATGGGTATAACACGACGAATCATTACTCCGGATCTCGAGCAAGTTCCTCCACCTAAATATATGTAGTACGAGTAACATATCTAGCAGATTCAACATCACGTAAGTAATAAAGTTTTTTTATGATATGTTAATCGTTGAGTTTTATGTATTTATTTTTAATTTAACATTAATATTTTATTAATATTATGTTGGTTTCTTGTTACAAGAGGGTCAAGAGGCCGTATCTTATCTTTGTAATATTGATGAAGAAAGTGAAGTTCACATCGTAGCGTCCTGGTAGTTAAACGTTTATCGCACTGGACTTAAAATCTTTGAAAAGAAGCTAACTCTTGATGATGACATGACAAAGGACGAGGTCACTCAAGCGGGAGCTGAATTCAGTCGTGCTACTGATGAGTCCAGATCATCCAAAAGACGACATAGATGTTGAGTTATGTTTATATATTTTGGGATTACTTGAATATTGAATTATTTTATATTCATTTTGCATGCATGGATGTGTGTGTGTGTGTGTGTGTGTGTTGCATTTTTAGGTTATTTGTGATTATGGAATATGAGAATATATTGAGTTTAGTTAAGATTTATTGATTGCGGTTGTGATTTTTTACAGGTTTTTTTAAGCGGCATAAAATTTTGGGTATATTTCCTATACAGATGAAACTCTATTCAAGTTTTGATAAAATTATAAATGCTTTAACTCTCTAAAATCATAAAATAAATAAAATCTTATATTAACAAAAAAAAATTATAATTCTATAAACTCTTTTAGTCTTAAAACATGAAAATGACCCTAAACCTTATAGTAGTTAAAATAGTTTGATCGTTTTTGCTACTGTCCAACTGTTTTATCAAATATCCAATTATTTTTCAAAGCTATTTCCTTGAAAATGTTACAATTTTGAACCACGATATTGAATCAGATGTCGCAATTTAGAAATGCGACATTGAATTAATGTTGTGGTTCTGAAATGTGACATGTATCACATATTGCGGTTTTAAACAGCGATATTATTAAAATATTATGTTTTTGAACTATGATATCCTCAAACTGAGCTATTTTTGTTAAAAAATATATATCCTTTAATGTATCAGCATTTAATTATATTTTGGCTATTAATTACCCCATTTATCAAAATAAAATCGTTGCAGTACTTCAACATTATTATTGACATTCATGTGTGATTCCGCGCGCGTAAGATTTTTTGACTTTATAATTGTACTTCTCTCGTCATAATTTAGAATCATCTAGGACCCTACTTGCATGGTATCATAACTACCATATATATAATTAAAGACATTAATTATCAATAATAATAAACTCGGAATAATTATAATTATTATCCCTCTGGATTGTGTGGCTACAGTATTGTATATGAAACCTTCAAATATATATATATATATATATATATATATAAGTTAGAGACACTTTTGATTTTTATGGTCTTATTCTTGAATTGTTTTTATTAGATTTCAATATTAAATATTTTTTTTTCAGTCTAGTCAAAGATATACCATTTATATTAGAATGAGAAGACTAATCAATTTCTCTAGTTTTCTCCCTAATTATAAAATACATTATCTGGTTTTTCAAGTCCATATTTTAAGATAAAAGGAATTTATTTCTTGAAATTAATGCATTAAACAATATAAAAATATATTTTTAAAATTAAAATAGTAGCAAATACGTAAATTTAGTTTTTGATTGAAGTGCAAACTAGTGGTAAATGAACAAAAAGAAACTTTGATAAATATCAAGGGCACACACGGGGTTGCAATCCAGTCCAAGAGTAGGTATGCTGCAGCCATGGTCAAAAATCCAAAAGGCGGAAAACATTTACAGGAGGAATTCGTTTGAATAGTAGTTATGTTTCCACATCAGATTTTCTTAATTTCATACTTAGGAATAATAAGAGAAGAGAGACTAGAAATTTGACAGCCTCAAATCAATGAAAAGGCAGGTTGGAAAAAGCGCAAAAAAAAAAAAGAAAAAAGAGAGAGAATGTTCAAACTTAAACCACGTAATGGGGCAGTAGTTTCTCTAGTCAAATCTCCGACATTTCTGAAGCCTCTCCTCTCCATTTATAAATACCCTTTTGCTTCCTCTATCTCTCTTATCAATACGAAAGCTTGAACAAGAAACACTAGTGCGATTTATATCTTCTGCCTTGGAAGATATCGTAACATTGCTTTTAATTGCTTGTTTTTGTGCGTGAAAGATAAGAGAGATGGGAGTGTTAATATTTCAAGTGCTTATTTTCTCCTTTCTTGGTAGTTTTTTTAACGTAATATGGAGAATATTGTTTTCTTGCTGGATTTTGCCTGGTAGGGCGCATATGAAGCTAAAGAAAAATGGGTTTCGAGGTCCAACACCAAATTTCCCTTTAGGAAATCATAGGGAAATCAAAAGGATTAGTAGAGAAGCAACAGTTTCTTCTTCTTCTTCTTCTGGGTCCTCAAAAATCTCTAATGATATTCATTCTTCAGTTTTTCCCTACTTCTCTCAGTGGCAGAAGTCTCATGGTAAGACTCATGACCTTCTTCTTCTTCTGAATTTTTTCGTCTTCTAACGTATGCAATTTTCACATTTGTTGCCGTGTGTGTCAACTTTATACAAGGAATTAAGGCTACTTCTGTTAAGACAAGTATACAGATATGTGTATATGTAACACGAATAATAATATGTGTACATTTGATGCCTTGTAGGGAAAGTATTCATATACTGGTTAGGTACAGAGCCATTTTTGTACATAGCAGACCCAGATTTCTTGAAAGAAATGACTTCAGGGGTGATGGGCAAGAGTTGGGGAAAGCCTCGAGTGTTTAAACATGATAGAGAACCCATGTTTGGTAATGGTTTGGTCATGGCTGAAGGTGATGAATGGGTTCGCCACCGCCATGTTATCACTCCTGCATTCTCTCCAGCCAACTTGAAGGTCCATTTATACCATCTCTCTCTTTTTATTAATCCTGTTACTATTAATTCTATGTGTGTAAATCAGATAGTTTCAATGGTGAATTTTGTGGAAAGAATGCACCCAAATAGTTGGCATCGACTATTCACTAATTAACATAATAGTGTGTGTTAATGTACATGATCACCTTACCATAAATAGAAAAGGATGTGTTTCATTTTCATGTTCTTGGGTGGTCGCATAAACTTCATAGAGTAAATGGATGGATAGAATTTCACGTAATTTGTCAAAAAGGTCCTAAATGGCAATCTTTATCTCACCGTGATTTGATTTGGTTCTAGCTAGATTATAGACTTTGACTACCAAAATTCTTCCTTGGAAATGATTACTTTTTCATGTTCCACACTGATAAGCTCCAAGGGTTTTTTAATTCTAAATTTTATCTCTTTCTTGTCCTATAGGCTATGTCAAGCTTAATGGTGGAGTCCACCACAAAGATGCTAGACAAGTGGACTGGCCTCATAAATTCCGGCAACCATGAAATAGATGTGGAGAGAGAAATCACGGCGACGGCCGGAGAGATCATAGCCAAGGCAAGCTTTGGCATAAGCTATGAAAATGGGAGCAAGGTGTTTGAGAAATTAAGGGCAATGCAAATCACTCTGTTTAAATCAAACCGTTATGTGGGGGTACCCTTTAGCAAGCTCATATCCCCTAAAAAAACCATCGAGGCCAAAAAGCTTGGAAATGAAATTGATGCTCTCCTCTTATCTATCATAAAAGCTCATAAAAATTCTAATGATGGGTGTCCTCAAAAGGATTTGCTAGGGTTATTGCTCCAAGAGGATCATGTAAATGGAATGTCAGGGAAGATGCTAACAACAAGGCAATTGGTCGATGAGTGCAAGACTTTCTTCTTTGGTGGCCACGAGACCACAGCTTTGGCTCTATCATGGACACTGCTGCTTTTGGCTATGCATCCAGAGTGGCAAAACAAATTGAGAGAGGAGATTAGAGAAGTTACAGGGGATAAAGAAATTGATTTCACGAAGGTTTCTGGACTGAAGAAGGTACGTAAGATGCTAGCTAGTTGAATCACATTTTTTCTGATTATGGTCATGCATGCATCTATGATTTGTTTCTTTGTTTAATACTAATTCTTTCATCTGAAATTCTTAGGGTAAAAGCTAGAGTCCATCGATCATCCCCCATGTATGTATGTACATGTAAATGGAGAGATGAATAATTGAATATAGACTATGAGTAGGGGCCATGCACTAACAAAAAGATGTTTGCTGCGTACTTCTATACGTAAAATTTACATGCATTTCATTTATTTACAGGAACACCTCACTGACACCAACTAAATTACCACACCTTTT
>Ga0325402_1007692_pt1 | contig 10239 bp, 5 predicted proteins | sample PopdelMetagenome_22_FD_207212 | JGI IMG/M metagenome (GOLD analysis project Ga0325402, IMG submission 207212) | Populus deltoides microbial communities from Bellville, Georgia, United States - Xylem-PdKOR-R3 | ecosystem: Host-associated > Plants > Phyllosphere > Stem > Wood/Secondary xylem... | reverse complement strand
TGCTAAAGCTGTATGGATGTTGATTCTTGGTAGAATCTTGCTTGGTTTTGGTATAGGTTTTGCCAATCAGGTACTAAATATTTCTTTTTCTGTTTTGATGATTCTTGTTTTCATTTTTAGTTGCTTTTGAGTATGAGGTTATTTTATTTGAATCTGGAGATGGGTATATTTTGGGATTATTTATTATTCTTTTTCTATTTTAAGTATATAAAGAAGAAAAACAATAAAATGTGCTTCAATTTTTATTCTTTCTGTGCATAATTTCATAGTTTTCAATGGAATCGTTCTGGGTTTGGAGTTTCAAAGCATCTCATCTTTTTGTTTTCTTGGATATAAAAAATTTATTTATTTATTTTTTACCTTAGTAGATCTATTCTTTTGCTTTGATGGTTTTAAGTTTTAGGTCAGATAAGGGGGACACTCTTTTTGTTATTTTCTTGGAGAGAGAACAAGTGGGTTTCTTTGAAAATGACAAAATCACGTTTCTTATACCCAGTTGTTTCTGATCCGGACATGAGCTCCCAGTCCTTTAAAGTTGAATAGGATTTAATGTCGTGTTTGGTTCCTGAGAAAAAGAAAAAAAAGGGTGATCCAAATTTTCCGCTGCTATAGTCTATAGCAAGACAAGTCAAAGAATTCGACTGAATGATTAGAAATAAGATAAAGGGAGGTACTTTATTATTTTATCATTTTTTAAAAGTCATAGTTGCCTCGTTTTTCTTTAGCATGACATCTCTAGCGCCTTCACTTGTTGATGGTAGCTTTGAATAGAAAAATTGTAAGTTGATAGCTGCTTAATTGTTAATTAAACTTAATTAAGTATGGAAAACTGCATTTTCTGCTCTTTTTTTTGTTTATTTTTTGATTGATTTGTGTGTTTAAAGTAGTATTTGTTTTTAATCCAAAAAACATGAACAACAAGACAAGAATGTATGGTCCCAAGAAAGACAAAAGTTCTGTTCAATACCTCTGATTTGATTATTTACTAATTGGTTTAATTAGAGAAGGTGATTAGAGATTTAATTATTTTCATTTTTGTTTGTGATTACAGTCTGTGCCACTCTACCTCTCTGAGATGGCTCCATATAGGTTCAGAGGTGCACTCAACATTGGTTTTCAATTATCAATCACAATTGGTATCCTTGTTGCCAATGTGTTAAACTATTTCTTTGCTAAAATCCATGGTGGTTGGGGATGGAGATTGAGTTTGGGTGGTGCTATGGTTCCTGCCCTTATAATCACAGTTGGATCACTAGTCCTTCCTGATACTCCAAATTCTATGATCGAACGTGGCCAGCATGATGAGGCTAGAGAAAAATTGAGAAGAGTTCGTGGTGTTGATGATGTTGATGAGGAGTTTAACGACCTTGTTGCTGCTAGTGAAGCTTCAATGAAAGTAGAACAGCCATGGAGAAATTTGTTGCAAAGAAAGTACAGGCCTCACATAACCATGGCAGTAATGATTCCATTCTTTCAGCAACTTACTGGCATTAATGTCATTATGTTTTACGCTCCTGTTTTGTTCAACACAATTGGTTTTGGTAGCAATGCTTCGCTCATGTCTGCTGTGATCACTGGTGTTGTTAATGTCGTTGCTACCATGGTTTCAATCTATGGCGTCGACAAGTGGGGGAGAAGGTTTCTTTTCCTTGAGGGTGGTTTTCAGATGTTGATATGCCAGGTAATTTTCTTGGTTGCAGAAGAAATTAGCTCTCTTTGTATTGTTTCGCTTATTATACCTACGAATCTCTGATACATTTTTTTGGGTCAACTTTTGCGTGTGTGCAGGCAGTCGTAGCAGCTTGTATTGGTGCCAAGTTTGGAGTTAACGGGAACCCTGGTGAATTGCCCAAGTGGTATGCTATTGTTGTGGTGCTTTTCATTTGCATTTACGTTGCGGGATTTGCTTGGTCTTGGGGCCCTCTTGGTTGGTTGGTGCCAAGTGAGATTTTCCCACTGGAAATCCGATCAGCTGCACAAAGTATCAATGTGTCTGTCAACATGCTTTTCACTTTCATAGTTGCCCAGATTTTTCTCACGATGCTTTGCCACTTGAAGTTTGGGCTATTCCTCTTCTTTGCCTTCTTTGTGGTGCTGATGTCCATCTTTGTCTACTACTTCTTGCCTGAGACAAAGGGCATTCCAATCGAAGAGATGGGACAAGTATGGAAGACTCACTGGTTCTGGTCAAGGTATGTTACCGATGAAGATTATCCCAAAGCAGGAGGCTATGAGATGACCAAAGGAGGGCAGGGTCCGAAGAATGTGTAGCTGGGCTTGCTTGGGTTGGATTTGGTAGTCGGCTCTTTTGATTTTTGGTAGCAGTACATACCCTACTGATTTCAATGTCAAGAATTATATGAAATTGTTCTTAAATTTATCTCGAATTGAAAGGGTCTTGAGCTTTATGTCAGCAAAAATCCCAATGTATAGACAAGAATCTATTGTGTGGAAACCTTATTTAAACCGATTTCAATGCAAAAATAATTTCTTCCATCGCAATTTGTTGCATGTTTGCATCAATTATTCAACTATGTCTGCGGGCATCTTCAACCCTATAATTTAAATAATAAACCTCCTTTCCGCGATCCCCTTCAATTTGTTTCTTCTCTTTCGCTTCATCCGTGATTGAGGAAGGTGGAATTACTTAAAAAATCATAAATTCTATTCTATTATTATGTGTTGTTTTCGACTCTAATAGGTGACACACTTCTCGTTGTCCTCGTCAATCCTCATGAATTTTGCAAAGTCATGCTACCTTCATAGTTACTCTAAGCTAGGACAGCAAATGTTCAATGCGTGGAGATGACTGATGCCTAAGAGTGTCCATGGCATGAAGGGCCAAAGTTTCTCATAATCCCTGCAAATTCTTCACAATCAAGCCTTGTATCGTCAAAGTCTATGTACTCCTTGAGCAGATTTGAGAGGATTATATTTCCAAGTTGGAAATTCATCAAGATTAACCACATTGGCCGGCGGGAAGGGGGTGATTGATGAAGAGTCAAATTGAGTTTATGTCATGACGCTTGTCCTCTTGCCTAGCTGCTTGTCAATGCCATGAATTTGAAAACAGATTGTCGCCCATTTTTTGAGTTAAACAATGGATACATAGACATGATGGATATTGACTTGTACAGTATTTTAAGCAAACTCTAGAGGAGGGTCCAAATGCAGCGGAGATTACTTTTACTCCAAAATCTCTTTAGTTTTTTAAATACAATATTTGGAAGCTATATGTCAATAGATTTCCTCTGAGCACAAAAAATCTTCCACTCTTGTTTTTTTTTTTTTATGTTCACTATAGTAAAAATTGAAGGGTAAATTGGTAAATTTTAGGTAGCATTTAAATATTGTCTAGAAACATAAATAATAAAAATAGAAAAAACATATTTTTATGTACTTCATGTTTTAAAATGATAAAAGTTAACTAATACTGTACAAAATATTTCAGAAACAGTTTTATTTCATGTCTATACTTCCATCCCTCCAATCAAATATATTTTTATTTTTTTTGTATTTATTTAAAAAGAAAACTCTAACAAAACACAACCTACACAACTATTAAGGTACCGTTTGGGAATGCGGCTGTGGCTGCGTTCCCAAAAAATTTAAATTTTTTATTTTTTGCTAAAATTTAATATGGTTTGTACGTTTTGGATCGTTTTGATGTGCTGATGTCAAAAATGATTTTTAAAAAATGAAAAAACATCATTGGCATGTATTTTGGCATGAAAAGTTATTTAAAAAGCACCCGCAACCACACTGCCAAACACGCTCTAACTATTGAGGGATTCTGAATTGAATCCCCAAATACTTTATTTATAACTCAATTAAGTCTTTAAAAGTTAATAAAATCCTTAAGTGATTCGCCCATCCATAATTGTTAATGCGTTTTCATCCAAATTGTTGATTTATGCATAAAAATGATGCCATTTTATAGGCACTCGACACTAGATTAAAAACTAGGGAAATCTTGCAATTGAGATTCATCAAGAACTCAATTGAGATTCGAGTTATAGTTTCTAAACTAATTTGAGTTAATTTGCCCACTATCGAACCTCTCACCCACTAATTCAAAAGAAATGTGGATTTATCAATGATTACTACAATAAATATATATAAGGTGGGTGGCATATCACAACAAATGAATGGAGGAAATATTGCCAAAACCCACCGCTTTATTGCAAGTGGAGAATCAAGTTTCACATGCTTTATGAGTAGCATTTCCCCTTTTCTCTTCACTAACCACTAGCCTGTAACATCTTTCGGTGACAAACGTAATGGTGAATTGAATGCATGATGCCCCAAATGGATAACGCAAGCAAGAACTTTCAAGGAAAAGGGAGAGGTTACAATGAATTTAGTCACGGTCTTGCAATGAAACGAAAGGAGAATCGCATGACTAGCTACTCTTTAATTGTACTCAGCCACTTAATTTTGCCTCTATCCCTCGACGGATATGTTAGTTTTTGGATAGGATCATAGATAATGGATAAGGAATTTATTTCTTGGTTACTTGTTCTTCTCACGCCCTCTCTCTCAATTTCAGAGAGATAAAGAAATTGGGAATCATATGCTAAATCTCCTTTTTCTCAATGTTGGTTCTTATTACATGTGTTGGATAAGTTTATCGATGACATATATGATTACACTTAATTAAGAAATATATAAAAGTACAATTAAATAATTATAGAAATGAAATTTTAATCTCTAATTATTCAAAATCCTTACTTCATTTTTTAATTAGATTTCAATTCAAAATATACTATTTTTTTTTTTTTAACCCGTGGTGTCCGGGTCTTCTTACGCGCACCACAACTAATCTCCGAGCCCATTGAACATCCTGCAAACCCAGTAAACATGTAAGGCACCGCGGGGGTGATAAACGTGCACAGTAAAACTTGAACCCTGGTGCAGAGAAAGAGAACTAATCCTTTCCATCGCTGGGCCACAACCTCAAGTGTCAAAATATATTATATTGATTTGTTTACTGATCAATATTTATAAATACATTTGTTTTTTATATTGTATTCCATATTCGAGTTTAAGAAAAAATTATAAGGATAAATTTTCTCATCAATGGTTAATCTTCAAGTGGATAACTATTTAGTATTATCCCAAGGTTTAGTTTTGATATACAGATACTTTGAATAAAAAAAAGAAACACAAGAACAAAAAACTTATGCCTAGGATCAAGATGTCCCCCACGAACACCTATGTTTGGCATTGGATGCGATCCATATGTTCTTGTTTGATTAATTTTATTACAAGGGGAATAAAGCTTTGGTGTCTTATCGATCTACTGTGCTTAGCTTCCTTTCCTCTTCAATACTCAAAATAATGACGAGAAATTGCATAAAATTCGATAGCCATTAGCCATTATGGGACTTCTATAGCAAGTTTTGGAACTTCCCATTACGTATTTAAATTGTTATATCCATTTCACTCATCATCTGAAAAGAACTGAGCTCAGGATTTACAAGTAATCTTCAAATTCGTTGGGATGTCTTCTTGAGACATTCACAAGGGTAACCCACCTCTTCCATGCCATTTCCATGAGCTGCTGCCGCCAAGGACAAGCATTTTGGTCGTATAGTTACAGCACTCATGGTGTCGTAGGGATCAACTGGGATTTTATGTACAAAAATACATCAAAAACATATTTAGTTAATGTTTTAGGATAAAAATAAATAAATATAAAGGGACAAAAACATATTTAGTTGGAAAAACAAAGGCGGACATGAAATAAATTTTTTTTAAGAACAAATTTTGAAGTAAATTTTTATTTTTTAAAAAATAATAAACAGAATAAGATATTTGACTTCTGTTTTCAACTCTACGGATCTCTAATTTAAACCTTTTCTTGGAATAAAATAAAACTATCCGAGCTAATTTAGCATCCAAAGACATTGTATCTGGCCCAATTGCGTATGTAATGTACAGAATAGGACCTCTTTCTCGAAAACTTATATGTAGGTAGTGAGACAGGCCCATCAGAAAGTAACAGGGCCCATGAGTCCAGGTAAGGTACTTTGAGCATGCAAACAACATCAGTGTCGGATGAGATTAGTTATCTCCTTAAAAAATAACTATAGATTAGAACACATTTTTATTAGAAAAAGGAAAAAAAATAAAAACAAGAAAAAAAAGCTGAACTGGGAGGCTATGACTATGAGAGTAGGATTTCTCCTTAAATCATGGGCCAACCCTCCAGCCTAAAGTCGACAGATTCCAGTAGCGCAAGTAAATTGAAGCAACCATCCCCCTCAACTAGTTTGTCTCATAATTTTAAAACTCAGTTCTTGTCAATCCAAGACTAGAACAGGTCTAATTTAAAAAAATAATTAAAATCTAGATAATTAAAAAAAAACACAAGTTAACTCGATGATCCAATTAAAAACTCGATTGGAACTCACTAATTAAGTATTTTTTGTATTTAATTTTTACAAAAACATTATTTTTTATATAACAAAAAAATTAAAGGTCAACCCTAGATAACCTAATTAAAACAAACCCATGATCCGGGCATTCTGCGGGTAGATCACCAGAGCAAGCTTAAAAACTATGGCTTGTCTACACCGTTTGTTGCGTGGATAAACCTGTCTTTAATCCGAAACTCTACATACAATACCTTTATAATACCCTCACAATCTAGGCTTCAGTTTTGCAATTTCTTTCCTATTGTCACCCACTTTTGGAAAAAGAATAAAGAAACTATGAGAAATAAGTCAATTTTTACCGTGGTTATATTTATACAAGGGGTGCGGCGTCCCCAGTCACCACCGAGAAAGGAAGGGCAAATTCACAAAAAGCAAATAATGCTTGGAATCAGCTCAGAGTTTGGAGAAACCCAGTTGCGGGCCACAAGATTTTCCTGTCCTTCCGGGGTCCTGTCCAGGGTGTGGGTACCACAGGCTGTTCATGGGCCAGGGTGTGTTTCAACTATGGTGATCAACAGGAGACCACCGAATGAGATTCCATGGTATCTCAATGGATCAACCATGGAAGACTGCCATGAGAAATAACAGAGAAAAAATGAAGCATCGAGATCTGATTTCTGCCTTGAAGAAAGTTTTTCCCTCATAAGAACACTCATTCAGCTTGAAATTATGCGCATTACATTTGAGTAAAGATCAGTTTATTTCTGAAATGGGAAAACAAAATCACAATTATCTACAGAGAGCTGTTGAACGAAAAAAGTTTCAATTCCTCAAATCACAGAATTCATCTCACATTTTTTTCCTTTTTACACACCATGCTGAAGTTTCCTACATGATTCACAGAACACAAAATAACCTTTGCATTACATGAAAAGGTTGAAGGAATTTACTGAATGGAAGATTGTATCCATTCATCATACAAATGCACCTTGAAGACAACTGCCCCTCTATACCGAGTCTACTCCTTCAACCTGCTGCCGAGCAAGGTATCTTTCCCTTCGCTCTTTCTGTACAAAATGAATAGACAAAGATTAGGCATCGTACAGAGAAATTCACAGGGAGAAGTTGGGAAGTGCAACACTTGATAACTCACCCATTCATCTATCACTAGTCCTTCACCAATAATCCTCGGACCTGCATCTTCTGGAGGTTTCTTGCGTGCCTCAAGAGCTGCATCAGCATCAGCCAACTGGCGCTTCAACTTTTCCATAGCCTGTAAAAATAGCATCACACGTAGTTCTATGAGCTTGTATGGCATACGTGTGAAACAAAAGAAAATGCATGTACCATATGCGAAGACAGACAATGATCGATCCTAAAGCACATATAAATTTGATTCCATGATTATTGACATATTATTGATACTTACAGGACTAGGACGCTGTGAATCTAGAAAAACAACCCGCAATATTTGCTCTACTGCTACTTGATCTTTCTGCTCATCAAACTGCACGGACAAAGCATCCAAAGTCACTTCATGAAGTTGCAACAGAAGACTCAAAACACCAAAATAAAGTCCCAAATAGACCAAAGCAGTTTGTAAAGATATTCTGGAGTGTCCATCAAACAAAAGCACCCAGCCAACACAAGATGTAATTGAATCCAAAATCTATCATAATTATTCTGCCAAAAAAAAATAAAAAAAACAGGCACAGATTCTCCAGAACCAACAAGTGTAAGATGACCATTGGCATCCAGTGCACATCCATTAAGGGTGAGAAGTGTCGGTGCACTAGAGACTTTGACATCATAAAACAACACCCCTATGCTTGCTAGCTTTACATTACCGTGAGCAGCCTGGCAATAGCCAAATAACATCTATTATACCAGAAAAAGCCCCTAACAAAGATGAAACTAAATGAAATGACTGTGCATTCTTTAGAAACAACAAAACTAATGGTAATATGGACGCCTAAGATAGCTATCTGTCTCATAGTGTCTATCGACCTCCTCATTAACCAAGATACTTGTCTGTTGTATTTGAAGAATTCGAAATATGACATGATGCTCATTCCAAGTAGAACATGTATCGGACCCAAATAAATCAAAATAAAAGCATAGCACCAAGATCATTTATCATCAGACTGTTGCTGGCCAACATAGGCTCACACTAAAACACTAAAACTAATGAAAAGAAAAAGTTAAAGGAACCATTCTACACACCAGCTCAGGTACATAGTCCATGACACCTTTCACCTTCAGGCTCATGATTTTAAATTTAACCCTGCTCTTCTGCTCCATTGGTTTCTCGTTATTTTCTGGGTGTTCAACAAACTTGAAGACTGACATCCAAAATCAAGAAAATAATTTCGTATTAATTGGGTCAAAAAAACACATAAAATAGCTAGGTTACATCCTCTTCTCAAACAGAAAATGCAACAGTAATTAATTACCTTGTTTTCACACGTGTTCACACTTCCATGCTAAAATGGACCCCCTCAATCTGATAAAGTTGAAGACCAGACCTAGTTGATGATGACTAGATGACCACCTCGGAGCCCACTGTGGCCCGGGGGTGCGTTCTTCCTTGCTTGACTTTGAATAGTCAACCCATGAGCATGGGGGGGCATACGTACAGACCATCCTGTCAAGCCAATTGTGTCATGTATGGTCCATCTCAAGCTAGCCAACCAATTTTCAACATCCCAAAAAGGTATCCTCCTTTTAGGTTTTGTGTGGTAATCGGCGGGCCACATAGTTGATCTTACTAATCGTGTTTATACAAGCGCAAGTGGCACTGACCTCTCACATATATGCTTCATTGGGTCTTTATTGGTTTTGGAAATATTAGCTATTTCTTTGTCGAGCTATGTGCGTGTGTGGGTTTGAGACTTGTAGTTGGGTGATCATGTTGAACCCGGGCTCCAATCGATGATGACTTCAATGGGTGCCGGTCATTCCAAGCAAGTTCGACAATAATTGAAAAGAAATAAATTTCTTAATACATTTTATAGCTAATTAATTCCTTACCGTTTCAACGTATAAAGAATAATAAAAAAAATCCCAAAGCATGCAGTACTTTTTATTGAGTGAAGGTGCAAAACCCCACAACAAACACTAATTAACACACGTTACAGAAACAGGGCTAAGCCTCCCTCACGAAGAAAATATAAATTCCCTTCGGAGGACCGTCAAAAAAAAAAAAGTCTAAAGGTGGCTGGATACTAGAATTAGTAACATTTGTTTTTTTTTTTATTCATTTGGAGATTTAGAGACTTAGTTATTTCTGTGTAAAATAAATAAATATCTTAAAAATAATATTTTTATACTTCTAAATCAATTTTTTATTTGTTTTCATTTACAAACAATATTTATTTTAACACTAACATCTTCTAGCCGTTAAGTTTAGGAATGATCGTTAATTGAAACCGTTTAATTTGTATAAGAATCCAAATGAATTTTTAAATTTTGTATCAAATATTCAAACCAAACTAATGTGTTTAAAATCTTTTAACTTAAATTATCCAAAACAATTAGAAAAGTTTTTGATTGAATTAACTTTTATAGATATTTTAAATAATTCAGTTAATTTACTCACTACTGAGTAAGGATAGAGGTTAAAAGTTGCATGCAGGTTTTAAATTTTTTAAGCTTCAACTTTATTTGTTTTTGTGTTTTAAAAGTATTTTTAAAAAAATTAAATTTTTTTTACTTTAAATTAATATATTTTAGTATTTTTAAAAATTAAAAACAATTATTTTAATATATTTTTAAATAAAAAATACTTTAAAAAATAATTATAAAAACAAATTTTCAAACGCACCGAACACGGCAAATTTTATTTTGGTTGTTGTAAATT
>Ga0325402_1007683_pt1 | contig 10247 bp, 2 predicted proteins | sample PopdelMetagenome_22_FD_207212 | JGI IMG/M metagenome (GOLD analysis project Ga0325402, IMG submission 207212) | Populus deltoides microbial communities from Bellville, Georgia, United States - Xylem-PdKOR-R3 | ecosystem: Host-associated > Plants > Phyllosphere > Stem > Wood/Secondary xylem... | reverse complement strand
AAAGCTTCAGTGTACTTAAGAGGCATTTTAGTGATCCACTCATAGACTAAAATTGAAAAAATTGATAACAACCCTAAACCAAAGGCTTATAATTTCTGGTTCCAGGATCATTTAAATATTTTTAATGTTCATAAAAAGATAAAAAATTCCCAATACCCTCCTAAGCAATGCTACATTTAATTAGATTGAGGGAAAAATAATTATTTTATTATTGTAATCTACAATAAAACAACTATCCCCACCCCCTTGCCTTTTGGTATATCTAGATATTGTCATAGCTACAAGTAAGATTTTTACATAAAAATTAGCAATTTATGTAGTTTTCAAAATAAAAGTCATGGTAGTTAAGTTAGTTTGCTTTTTATTTAGAAATTTATTAAAATAATATATTTTTTATTTTTTTAAAAATATTTTTAATATTAGCACATCAAAATAATTTAAAAATATTAAAAAAATATTAATAGAAGAAAAAAAATTTTAAACTTTTTTAAAAATATTTTTAAAATACAAAAACAAAGGTTCTTCGTTACTTAATTTGAAATTATGTTTTTTTAAAAATAATTTTTTAATATATTTTTAAATAAAAAATATTTTAAAAATCAACTCGTACTAAACTGCTACTAAAAAAGCTCCTTGTTAGCAAAGTAGTCATCGTAGAAAACGTCCTCCGGCAATTCGACAACCAACAAAACAAACACCAAATCAAAATCGCTGGTGGCAAAAGATGAAAGCATTAGGATGGTGGCTGATGCTGGTGGGCTCGCTTCGATTAGCATCTGTTTGGTTCGGTTTCTTCGACATTTGGGCTCTTAGGCTGGCTGTTTTCTCCAGTACAACCAGTAAGCTTCTTTCTTTTCACTCACTCAACATCTCCTCCGAAAGTCAAACCCCCCCTTTTTTGCTTAAAATCCTGGGTTCTAACGGTTTGTGTGTTTTAATGCCTAATGTCGAATTGCATCATGCAAAATTTGGATCCTGATTATTCAAAGGGATCAAAACCCAATTAAGATTTGATCCAATGTTTTATTTGTTATAGAGCAGCAGCGAGTGGGGTAAATTTAAATCTGGTGTCCAAGAAAGATAATTTCAGTTCATTGTTAAGCAAAGCATAGAATGTTAAAATGATTTTGATTAGTTCTATGGGGATTTGTCCCCAAGATCTGGGATGTGGTTCTTTGATGCTGCATATACGAGTACGGGCAATTGTGTACCTGAAATGGAGGATTATATTAAGGGAGCAAGGCAGGATGGTTCCTAGAGTTTGAAGTTTTATCAATGTACTCAAATAGTTGCTTCCTGCGTACTTTTAACTTGGAGGGACTTTAAGAGTCCGATTGAAGAGTGTGTTGGTAAAATTTTTATTACATGAAACTACTAGCGGTAATAAACTATTTGGTTAGAAGAAAAGAACTACATCACAGGTTTCACCAATCTGAACGACAGAAAACCCAAACATTCATGCATTGTAAATCAAGTAAATCTTACCTGATCTACTTCCACTGATCCCTTTTCTGTTCTCTCATTTCCCACTATTGTTCTTTACTATACTACGAGGAATTTTTTTTGTAGCTTCACATAAGTTCACAGTAGTTCTGGATGGATGGTTAAGATGAGAGAGCATACCTTTTGATCTGACATGACCACTAGAAGTGTGTTTTCTGATACTTCGATGATTGGTGATTAAATGTCCGACGCTAAACTGGTAGTTGCTCTTTAAGTATTAATTGGATACCAAATTGAACCCGTTAGGTCTGTCTTTTCTGATACTTTATTGATTGGTGATTAAACTCTCCTAGTTAGCATGCATTAGCTGGCAGAAAAACTTTAGCCAGCAATGACAATAATAGAAACTTCCTCATTTCTTAGGTTTGAATACCAAGATCAACGTTTATGTTTCATGTAAGTGTATTTTGTTCCTTTTATTTTGAATCCAGAAAAATAACGTCACAATCTCAAAGACAAAGCAAAACACTCTCATAAAACAAAGGTGTGCAACAATTCCAAACCCAGAAGATGCATCTATTTCTTTATGGTTGAAGTTTTGTTTGTAACATCTTTTTGACTGGTTTCAGTGGTAGAGAGTTCTCTCTCGTTCATGTTAATTGATCATGGTCTGATTTTTCCCACCCTCTTTTATTAACTGTTATGCAGTGACTGAAGTTCATGGAAGAACATTTGGAGTTTGGACACTATTGACTTGCACTCTTTGCTTTCTTTGTGCATTCAATCTTGATAACAAGCCACTTTATTTGGCCACCTTTTTATCGTTCATCTATGCCTTTGGGCATTTCTTGACTGAATACCTCATATATCAGACAATGGCCATTGCAAACTTGACTACCGTGAGCATATTTGCAGGTATGCTTGTTTCTTAGCAGACCTGAAATGTTTGATTTTTCTGTCCTTGTATCACTTATCTACCAATATTTTTCATGCCCAACCAGGGGCGGAACTAGAAAATTTTAACTGGGGGTGCCATCATAAAAACTATAAGGTTGGGGAGCAAATATTTTATTCTTAGAGGGGCTAAATGAATAATTTTTATAAAAAAATGAAAATTTAAGGACTAAAATTAAAATTTTAAAAACTTTGAAGACAATTTATATATATAGTGCTATAAATTTGGCAAACAGCGGCAAACAGTTGATGATGGCCCATGCGTTAGGAAATTCTATGCATCTTCATGAACTTGGACCGCCTATAATGCACCTAGCTAGTTTCCATGCTTAGAGTTAGAGAATGTTTCAATGGAGTAAATAAAACATCCTCTTCTTTTAATGCAATGGAAGTTAACTAATGAGGGTTAATGTTTCATAGTAAAAAATTGCAGGCCTAGTTTATTATGCATAGATGATACCTACAGCAAGCTTGGGGGTGCCAAGCACCCCCCCAAAGCTTGCCGTAGGTCTGCCCCTTTGCCCAACCCATTTTGGTTCTAGGTTTAGTTTTGCATAGCCTGCTTGCAAGTTGCAAGTCTGGTTTGTTGTGCATACTGTGGAATACTGGGATACAAGTTTTTTGGTTTTCCACTAAATCCTAAGGTAAAGGTAGATCGGCGTGAGCTTACGGTTTATATTTCCAGCCAAATTGCTCATTTTCACAATTTTATTTGTTCTCTTGACAGAAGATCATCATGCAACTTTAGAAAAATCTCTTTCTTTGGTCTCCATTTAGTTCATCTGTTCCTTTCAATCAGGTACATCAATAGTGTGGATGCTTATTCAGTGGAATGCGCACCAAAAGAGCCATCCAAAGCATCCATGAAACTGGGATGTTATTTTGCCTTTGACGCGCAGGTCTTTCTTGCTGATCTTGAGGGAGGTTTTGCTACTCGTTTCCAGCTTCTAATTAGGATTTCTGACACCGCATGCCAAGGCTTATAGCTCGCATTGCTTGTTAACTGGACCGCTGTTTTAATAATGTTCTTAATTTCAGCTTTGAATGCTTCAACTATATTAAAAATTTTGGAAAGCACGCGAAAGTTTACTGGCTTCCTGCATGCTGTAATTGTCTGAATTTATTGAGCGTCAAAACTTCAATTAATCTCTGTTCAGGGCTATTGTTATACCTGCAGTCACATTATGTTTTTGGATTATTTTTCAAATGATTAAGTTTATCTTTGCTGTTACAGTCAAAGATAAACTGTTTTATGATCAATTATTAAAACTAATAAATAAATTATTAATAGAGTTAGAATATTTTTTTTTTAACTCTAAAAAATAAACTGATATAACGTATTCATAAAGAATGAACTTGCTTATAAGGTTCATAATTGAATTATTTTCAACCAAATAAAGACGTTTATATTTATTTAAAAGTACAATAAATATTGGAGGAAGCTTTTCCTCAAAAAAACCCCGAAGTTGAAGTTAAGTTAATTGGTAAAAGTCAAATCGCCTTCGGAAACTTGATGGATGGATGAGGTTATTCGGCAGTTTTGAGAAAGTCAATAAGTTGAAAGGAAATAAATAAATAAATTATATACTCGATTGGGAAAATTTAAAACTCACATGTCCTAATATTGTAAAAATTTCTTGTGTTGATGTTTGTTTAATGCAAGCTACTACTATCATGGTACATAATCTCACTGTTAAGCATGTTTAGATTATCTTAAGATTAGTTGTTTTTGAAAATATTTTTTATTTAAAAATATATTAAAATATTATTTTTTATTTTTTAAAATTATTTTTAATATCAGCGTATCAAAACAAATTAAAAATAAAAAAAATTAAATTTTTAAAAAATATTTATAAAATTAAAAAACAAACAGATGAGTTTGAGCAAAACTTCAAATACTTGCCTACAAGGTGGACTTGAAGCCCACGACTGGGCATTGCATTGGCAATCTAGGATTATTGAATGCTCTTCTTTTCTGTAAGTGAATCAAGTTTTGCACTAAACACTGTCTGGCTACACAAGGAGAGACTTCTCTCTCTACGGGTCCCTTCTATTGCCAGAGGACAAATACCTTTTCTTCCTGTACTTAGCCTCCTTGGGGTGTGCCCCTCCTTGCCCTCTCTTTACACAGAGATTGAAGGGGATGGACTCCTTTTTTTTCTCTTCTAATCACTCATGCAGATTGTTTGATCATCCAACTGCACTTATCATGTTCAATTTCAGTAAGTTCATCGAGGCATACAAGGGAATTTAGAGACATAAATAAACAGAAACATGTATGTACAATTGCTCACCCTAGGCTACAGTTTACAGGAACACAGAATGTCTAGGACTTCAAATCACCCACTTCCATAGGGTGGATATTTTAACCACACCAAATAACTTGCTTCCTGTCCCGCTATGTAGCGACGACAGGCTGATCCTCAGCAACTGAGGCGGAATCAGAAGGAAAGAGCACCTACATCCTCACTAGCAGTCACTAACTAATGCAGAGCTTTTTCTCTGCATTCTCTCTCTGATGGTTCATAAAAGTATATATCCTAAATGCTCCTGCTTATTTATCATTATTCTGGCTCATGGCTTGTAAGATCAGACTCCGACCTTCCCTGCAGCATTTGCATCAAGCTTCATGACCCGTTCTAGTATTTAATAGAAAGAGAGGCCGTGGCTTTCCCTAAAACTCCTCCTCCATCAATATGATCATCAATCAATGAACGGGAATCCAAGCCGATATCTTTTGCATCATTTCCGTATGGACCTGACCTGATTGGGTAAAAAACAACCTCCTCATCGCCATGGCTTTTATACCCTTGCTCTAATTTTATGTGTTCTGCATTATCTATCTCGTTTTCCTTAATCTTTCTCAGACCTCCAATCCCAAGTTGTGTGATTATTGATTGGGAGTTCTGCATCACAGAGCTAGATGCATCATCTCCCCTGTAATGTTCTTCTCTTAACTGTTGTAAATTCCTTTCGCCTTCATTTTGGGTTTGATCATCTAGTGAACTTACATCCTCAAGTTGATCGCCCTTCTCTTCAATTTCTTGATCTTCATTTGTTTCTTCCCTTTCCTTATCGTCTACATCTATGAGATCCTCTACTTCCTCAGTTTCTTCCTCTTCTGTTCTTACTTGATCATGTCCATCTATTTCTTCATCCCCACCACTTCCTTCATCCTCAATTTCTGCAGGTTTAATTTCTTCGATTTCTTCTTCCAATTCTGCTTTACCCTCATGATTTTCAATCTCTGAACCTGTTTCCCTTACCCGAGGATGGAGGCCTTTCCTCCCAAGTTTTACAACTTTATAATCGCCTCGAACCTCTTCTGAGATCTTTCCAGTACTGTCCTCATATGCTGCCTTCTTATGGTAAGAGTGCTTGAGCTGGTTGACCAACCAGACGCCAATGGCAAGCAACAGAAATACCTGAATGAAATGCTTTACCTTAAAGCCTTTGGACCTCAGGTTTCTACTGGATGACTGCTTCAACATGTTCAAGTCCTGAAACGAGTGTGTATCATTCAATTGTCAGCAGGAACTGGCAATTCCAATCTGTGAGTGGAAACAATGATCAAAACAGAACAATCAGTATTTAATGTCTCCATAACAAACAACCCTAAACCTTCTAATTTATTTTTTGAAAATCCTAAATTACAATATGTTCAGGCCAAGATGATAAACACAATGGATGGACATTGCACAAGGACAACGTACCCTGAAACATTCCACGACAAAAAAAAAATTTACCCCAAAAATGCCCAAGTAATTGTATCAGTCCTAATTGAACAAAATGTATACGCTTGAGTAAGACAAACTGCCAGATAATAATCCGGGATAGAAATTTTTTTCTTCGGCTATGAAACAAACATGAACAAGAACTGAAAACTAAACTTCATCTCTACTGTGTTGCTCATAGACATGTAATCATATTAAAGACATTTGAAAGCTGAATGGACAATAGAATCGATAAATGAATGAAGAAATTGAGCTGAAACTGACAAGGAATGATAGAGCTACAATCTTTTTAAGCACAAAAATAAAAGTAATTTCTAGCAGAACAGAATATTCTTCCCAAACAATATCGAATATGGACAGATGAAAACAGACGAAATGCAATCAGACAAAGATATCCATAGCTGTCTACAACACACCCAACCAAAAATTAAGAACTTCATAAAAAAATTTAGTAGAAAAACAAGAACTCCAAGCACATAAAGTCCAAGACACCATTCAAACAAAGCATGTGTGTATAATATATGATATAAGAACCTGAGATAACTTAACTCAAGTGGAAAAAAAGAGAAGCTAAAGACACAAAAGGGTACCTATAAGAGCACTGAGCAGGAGATCCCAGAAGAAAAAAGTGGAAGCTTTGCGATTGGCAGTGAAGTGTGTTTGTATGTATAGGAGACCAGTAAAGGTCGTTTTTTTCACAGTAAAAAGGTTGGTTTGTTATGTTGTTCTCAAGAGAAGTGGGTTATAAGTGGGAATAGAAAAAACAGAGCACCTGGATGATAAAAGAATAGAAGGGAGGGGACAGTTAATGGTTAAAGAGGGCGAACATTGTTTCTCTCTCCCTTTTAACTCAGCAGAGTATGAGCAAGAGAGTACAGGCTCCAAAAACGTCCATCACCACAAGGGGTGTGACACTGTATACGTGTGACTCAGAAATGTCGGCAATTCTTTCTGTTTGCTAAATTGGCAATCAATTCACTGGCCATTTTGTTTGTCTACTTTTTAAACCGACTAGATTTCACGGTTTTCAAATCTCTTCCGGTTCTGTTTTTTTTTTACTTGTAAACTATACATTTCACTTCCTTGGTATTTTGGTGTGCAGTTTTGAGGTTATACACTGTTAATATAATATCATTCAAAGTATTAATTTAATATACATAATTTTAACTTAAATATATAAAAAATTTAACTTGAGATGTCAGGTATCGAAAAAATAATTTTAAAATTTAAACATTTATATTTAATAATTAGTAAATCGTTAGATGCAGGTTATATTATTTTTTTCTTTAAAGTAGAAGAAAACATTCAGGCATAACTAATATTTTTCTAGTAGGAATTTTTTTTTTAATTGTGTGAGAGTTGATCCCATATTATCTAATTGATTTGATGACTAGCAAAAAATTATTTTAACTAAAAAAAATTCAAGATAACATACTTTTTAAAAAAATTATTGAGACGACAACATATTGAATCGACCTGGATCAATTCGAGTTAACCTTTTAAAACCGCAAACCTGTCATGAAACCTTAATAACTTCATATAAGGCAAATCAATATAAATTATGAAGCTCAATTCAAAATCAATCAAATATTGAAAGATGAAATTTAAAAAAAATAATTAAACAAAGAATAAAAAATGACCCAAGAACCCCATAAAAAAAAGTAAATTGAAATAAATTATGAAGACTAATTTCCAATCAATCCAACATTGAAGGATGAGATTGAAAAAAAAATTAATTTAAAAAAAAGACACGAAAAAAGACCAAAGTCAATATGGCTTAACCCTCTAAATCCATGATCCGAGTCACGAGACCGGAATAACCTTATAAAAAATAAATCAAAAAATAACCTAAGTTAACCTACCAAGCTTGTGATATGTGTAATGAGATTAAAATAACTTTATGGAAAGCAGATTGAACAAATTATAAAGCTTGATTCTCAATAATCTAAAAGGGGAAAAAAAATCAACCTAAATCTATCCGGGTTAACTCGCAAAACTCATGATCCAAGTTATGAGACCATGATAAATTTATAGAAAACAAACCGAAACAAATGACAAAATGTAATTCATAATTAACCAAATGTTGGGGATGATAAATGATGAAACCGAAAAAAACAATCAATTAAAAAATAAACAAAAAAACTTGAGTTAACCCGTCAAACTTACGACATGAATCATCACAAGGAAACAAATCATAACAAATTATAAAGTCCAATATCCAATAAATCAAGCATTGAAGAATGAAATTAGAAAAAAAAACATAGATTTTTTTTTTAAAAAAATAAAAGACAAAAAACATGTATTGTTGCATGGAATGAAATATACGAGATGAAATTGAAACAACTCGGCTGAAATTTAGTCTAAAAATCAGAAATGAATCGAGATTTAAAAAGAGATAAAATTTGTTTAGATTTATTCTGTTTTTTCTTTAAAAATAAAACGAAATTAATAACTCTTGGTTTGAGGTGGGTCACTCTTTTTTACGTTTCCCCTTCCTTTCCTTCTAGCTTTCCATACCAAATCTAGCCAAATAACCACGATTCCTTCTTGCTTTAGAAGTAGTTTTTTTTTTTTTTTTTTCCGCGTAATATTTAGTTTCCATGTAATACAAACCACAATGAAAGCTCTCCCTCTGCTTGAAATTGTGTAGAATAAGATTTAATTTCCACAGGAAGAGACTCCTCTGTTAAAAAGAAAATCCCTTCATAGAAAAAGAGAAACAAGAAATCCAATATATTTTTGGCTGCTTGCAAAAGACGAGTCCTTTTCTACCATCCATCCCGTACGTCACATGTGTTTAATTATCATTTTATTAATATTTTATAACCATCATAATTAAAAACCTTCATCTCTCTATTATTATTATTCCAAAAACCATCGTCATCTCCACCGGCAAGCATCGCCATCACCCTATCACCATTATATTTAATGTAAATGTACGATTTTTTGCGAACACGGAGAAATATGTTAATGTAAATGTACGGTTATTCAAATATGATAATAAATAGAAAAAAAAATATCAAATTAGGCATAAATTCACGTTTCTAATGAATGCCATTTGGTACCTGTATGTTTTTACATTTTAAAAATATTTTAAAATAATTTAATTTTTTTATTTTTTTAAATAATATATTTTTTAGTATTTTTAGATTATTTTAACGTACTGATGTTAAAAATAATTTTTTAAAAATAAAAAAATATTATCTTATATATTTTTAAGTAAAAACACTTTAAAAAATAACCGTAATTATACTATCAAACATCATAATAAACAGCATCACAAGATTTACTCTGATGTAAGTGACAAGTATGCTATATAGTAATTATAATGACATTTCTATAAACATTACAATAAGATATATATAGTTGAATATCTTGTATGTTGAGAAAGTATCATAATAGATAATTCATGATATATTTATGTTCGTCACAATAGTATGGCTGAAATGATCATTATAAGGATATCTAAAGACAATTTAAATGTCATGATTGTATGTTAAATAATGTTATGAATTTGATGTTATTTAATTTTAATGAAAAATTATAAATTGTATCTTTTTTTTTAATTATTTTTGAATATTGTAGTGATTTTATATTTGACAATAAAAAATTAAACAAACATAATTAATATTAACAAAAATAATCCTACATCAGTTTAAATGTTAAAACACTACTTCCAAAACAATAATGACTTCAAATCATGTTTTATTTGATCGAAATAATTCTCAAGTTCACTTAGAAAAATAAAAATAAAAGGGGAATCATCAAATCAAACAGGGATGATGAAGAAAAAGCAGGTAGACAAAAACGCATTGCATGGCCCAACGAAAATTAACGAGCAGAGAGAGAGGGATCGTGGTTCATGATCAGAACATAAATTACTTGTTAATTAGATTCTGATAACAAATCTCAAGAACAGAAAATTAAGAAATTATGACCAAAATAATTCATACAAGCCAACGTTGAAACAAACCTATAATAACGACATGCCTTGATCTCGAGGTGGTCGGCATTTCCCATGAAGTCGTACCTGTGAACTCCCGTGACTTTCTACAATCACCTACCTGGTCTCTGTGGGTGTGGCGTAGCAGCTAGAGAAAGGAGAGGCTGGAATTA